>Ga0114920_10000001_pt1 | contig 166410 bp, 185 predicted proteins | sample ChitaG_FD_88683 | JGI IMG/M metagenome (GOLD analysis project Ga0114920, IMG submission 88683) | Deep subsurface microbial communities from South Pacific Ocean to uncover new lineages of life (NeLLi) - Chile_00310 metaG | ecosystem: Environmental > Aquatic > Marine > Oceanic > Sediment ...
CAAGAATGGGACAAATTTTTCTCAGCTGAGACGATGGGACTCGAACCCACAACCCCAGGATCGACAATCCTGTGCTCTAACCAATTGAGCTACGCCTCCGTGTGCCGGTGGTGGGATTCGAAGAGTTGCCCGAAGGCATTCCCTCCCCGCCCTGGGCGGGTCGGAATTCGGGGATTGGATTCTTCGGCACACCACAAACTCAAAATAAAGATTTATGAGCGTTCTTAGCGCTCAAAATCTTTATTTGTGCCGGTGGTGGGATTCGAACCCAACGACCTCAACCTTATGAAGATTTTGCTCTAACCACTGAGCTACACCGGCGTTGCGGGGCCGGGAGTTGCACCCAGGTCTCGAGGTTATGGGCCTCGCAAGATACTACTTCTCCACCCCGCGATAGTATTGTATTATATTTTTCAAAAAAAATCAACCCCGTAGAAGAATTTCGACTTTGCTTCGCAAAAAAAATAAGGTTTTCTAAAAGAAAACCTTTGCCGAAATTTCTCTACGGGGCGGGGCTAAAACATCTCTAAATCGCGGAGGGCTTTTTCGTAAACTCCCAGTACTTTTTTTGCCTGATCCAAAGTCAATTTATAATCAGGGTCGTGGACCACATTATTGCGGGTTTTATGAGCTTCCCAAATTGGGTCAATACTGGGCAAAGTAGCTGAATCTAATTGTTTTAATATCTCTCCCATTGTTTCACCGCTGTAGCCCATTTTTCTTAAAATATCGTTTAGCAAACCATCTGCTTCAATTATCGCCAGTTTGCATTCTGCTTCCTTTTCAGTTTCCAATCGTTTGCTAATTTTGGCCCATTGTTTAAAAGTTCTTTTCGCCCCAAAGGGTCTGTAAACAACAATTTCTACCAGGTCTTCCAAAAGACGTCTTTTCAACCAGGTGCTTTTCAGAAGAAGAATAATAATACTTCCTAAAAAGATCAAAGCAAAAATTATAAAAATAATTTTAAGATATAGAAAAGTCCCCCAAAAGTCAGGATTTTTAACAAAGAAAATTAGGTTTTCCATTTTTTCTCGTAAATACTGCTAATTTCTAAAATTTTATTTTCCTCAAAAGGTCTGCCGATAATCTGCAGGCCAACTGGCAGCCCGCCTTGACTCGGCGAGGCAGGCCTCCCTACAAAACCCACTGGCAGAGAAATAGCCGGTAGTCCTACTAAGTTTACTGAAACAGTAAAAATATCAGAAAGATACATTAAAAGAGGGTCTTCAATCTTTTCTCCTAATTTAAAAGCTGGGGTTGGAGAAGTAGGGGTAAAAATAACATCAACTTTTTGAAAGGCCTTCTCAAAATCTTCTTTAATTAAAGTTCTAATTTTCTGAGCTTTCAGATAATAGGCATCATAATAACCTGCCGAAAGTGCATAGGTGCCCAGCATTATTCTTCTTTTAACTTCACTTCCGAAACCTTCTGCCCTGCTTTGTAGATAAACACCTAATAAATCCGGACCTTTGGCTTTTGATAATCCGTATTTTATCCCATCATATCTGGCTAAATTAGCTGATGCCTCAGAAGTTACAATAAGATAATAAGCAGCTAAAGCATATTTTGCGTGGGGCAGACTAATCTCTTTAATCTTTGCCCCAAGATCTTCAAATTTTTTAATAGCTGTTTTTATCACTTTCTCCACTCCGGGATCAATCCCTTCAATAAAATATTCTTTGGGAACACCAATTTTCAAACTTGAAACTTGAAACTTGAAACTTGAAACTTTAGATTCAACCGAAGTTGAATCTAATGGGTCTTTTCCGGAAATTGCTTCAAATATAATTTCCGCGTCTTCAGCGGTTTTAGCTATTGGCCCTATTTGATCAAAAGAGGAAGCATAGGCAACTAATCCATAACGAGAAACCGCTCCATAAGTCGGTTTCAATCCTACAACTCCGCAAAAAGAAGCTGGTTGCCTAATTGAGCCACCTGTATCAGAACCTAAGGCATAACAGCATAAATCTTTTGCTACTGCAGCTGCTGATCCCCCGGAACTTCCTCCGGCCACTCGCGTTAAATCGTAAGGGTTTTTGGTCGGGGAAAAGGCGGAATGCTCGGTTGAGGAACCCATAGCAAACTCATCCATATTTGTCTTTCCTAAAATTATCGCTCCCAATTCTTTAAGTTTTTTTATGGCAGTGGCATTATAGGGAGCAATATAATTTTCCAAAATTCTTGAAGCACAGGTTGTCCTCACTCCCTCAACTAAAATATTATCTTTTACAGCTAAAGGAATTCCAGCTAAAACTGGAATTTTTTTACCACTTGAAATCAGGTCATCAATCTTTTTTGCCTCCAAAAGAGCTAAATCTTCGGTAACTGTTAAAAAAGAGGAAATTTTTTTATCAACTTCCTCAATTCTCTTCAAAAAAGTTTTAGTTAATTCAAGAACAGAAAATTCTTTTTTTACCAAGCCCTGATGGGCCTGGGTAATAGTTAGTTTATGGAGCTCCACTTATTGAAGTCTGAAGTCTGAAGTCTGAAGAAACAAAGATATTCGTTTTTTCTTCGTATCCTCAATAGAGGCTACCTTGCCTTTGGCAAGGACGTACTTCGTACTTCGTACTTATTGTAATATGGCTTTGACTTTAATACGGCCTTTCTTTTTCTCAGGAGCTGATTCAATTAATTTATTTACTACTCCGGCCGGCTGGGCTTCTGCTTTATCTTCTCTCATTATCTTAAACTTCTTCTTAAAAAAATGCTCAGCTGGATGAAAGGTCGGCTCCACTCCTGAAACATCCAGTTCTTTTAAAGAATTAAAGTAATCTAAAACTGAAAAAAGGTCTTTTTGAAACTTTTCTTCTTCTTTTTTAGTAATGCCTAATCTGGCGAGTTTAGCAATGTGTTGAACTTCTTTTTTAGAGATCATAAATTGAAAATTATTATTTAGGAGCTTGCATTTCCTCTGTCTCTGATAATATTTCATGTAACTCATCAAGGTCTTCCAAAACCATTCCTGCTCCTCTAACTACTGCGGTCATTGGGTCTTCAATAATTTTAGTGGGAATTTTTACTTCGTCTTGAATTAATTTATCTAATCCTTTAAGCAAGCTTCCGCCGCCTGAAAGATAAATTCCCTTTGTCATAATATCAGCTAAAAGCTCAGGAGGCGTTTCCTCTACAGTAGTCTTAATGGCTATAATAATCTGTCTTACTGATTTTTCTAAGGCCTTTCTAATATCTTCATCAGTAACTAAAATTTCTTCTGGTAATCCGGTAACTAAATTTCTTCCCCTTAAAGGAAGTTCTCTTTTTTCTTTTAAAGGAGAAGCAGAACCAATTCCAATTTTTGCTTCTTCGGCTGCTCTTTCTCCTATTAACAACTTGTACTCTTCTTGGGCATATTGAACTATATCTTTATTAAGTTTGTCGCCGGCAATCCGAAGACTTTTAGAGATGACTATTCCTCCAAGAGAAATCACTGCCACTTCAGTTGTTCCTCCGCCAATATCAATAATAAGGTTCCCGCCAGCTTCCTGAACAGCTAATCTTGCTCCAATAGCTGCGGCCATTGGTTCTTCTATTAAAAATACATCTCTGGCTCCGGCATTTTTCGTTGCATCACGAACTGCCTTTTTTTCAACTTCGGTAACTCCGCAAGGAATACCAACAATAATTCGGGGTCGAGCGCCTAAAATAAATTTTCTCTTGCGAACTTTTTCAATGAAGTACTTCAGCATTTGTTCGGTAACTTCAAAATCAGAAACCACTCCTTCAACCAAGGGCCTGGTAGCAACTATATGAGCTGGTGTTCGACCAACCATCTTTTTAGCTTCTTCGCCAATTGCCAAAATTTGGCCAGTTTTCTGGTTTATTGCTACCACCGAGGGTTCGTTAACGACTATTCCTTTACCTTGGACATAAACTAGAGAATTAGCAGTCCCTAAATCAATAGCTATGTTATGGGAAATATAAGAAAAGAGTTTTTTTAGCATAATTAGAAATTAGAAATTAGAAATTAGAAATTAAGAATTGTGATAAGCGACTTATTTTCACTAATTTAACTTTCTCTTTCTTCCTCTCTTTTATTTCTACACTATTATTCTTTATCGTCCGTTCGCTTATCACAATTCTGTATGGTATGCCAATTAAATCTGCTTCAGCAAATTTCTCTCCCGGAGTTCTATCAACTCTATCGTCATATAATACTTCAACGCCAGTTTTCTGTCCACCCGAGGCGGATCCACTTAGGAAGGATAAACCTTTGTATAATTTTTCTGATACCTGCTTAACTTTTTTGCTATTTTCAATCTGAATTAAATGAACAGAAAAAGGAGCCACTTCTTCTGGCCAAATAATCCCTTTGTCATCATGGTTAATCTCAACAATCGTTGCCATTAACCTTCCCGCTCCAATTCCGTAACAGCCCATTACCACTGACCTCTCTTTCCCTTTTTTATCTCTAAAATAAAAATTAAAAGCTTTAGAATATTTTGTCCCTAATCTAAAAGTGTGGCCTACTTCAATAGAATTCTTTTTGGTCAGCTTGCCCTTACATTCAGGACATTCATCTCCTGCCTTCGTTTTAGCCACCTCTAAATTAGCAGCCCAATTGCATTTAGAGCAAAGAATTATTTTATCTTCTCCTGTCTCTGATAAAACTTGGAACTCATAAGTTTTCTCTTTAGTAAACACTCCTCCCGAGGCCTCGCTTTTTATTGCCTCCAAACCGCAACGTTTATAAATTTTATCATAGGCAGAAAGAACTTTATTAAAAAATTTATCTAAATCTTTTTTGCCAGTATGAAAGCTATAGAGGTCTTTCATTATAAATTCTCTGGTCCGCAAAAGCCCACCGGTAGAACGCATTTCATTTCTAAATTTAGTTTGAATTTGATAGAGAGCTAAAGGCAAATCCTTATACGACTGAACCCGATCTTTGACCAAATCGGTAATCACTTCTTCGTGGGTTGAGCCCAGAGCAAATTCTTTTTTATGCCTATCTTTAACTTTAAAGAGCGGCGGCTCCATATGGTCCCAACGGTCTGTTTTTTGCCAGAGCTCTTTTGGCTGGAGAGTGGGCAGAAAAACTTCTTGACCGCCTATTGAATTCATTTCTTCCCGAATGATATTCTCTATTTTTTTCTGGACCCGACCCCCTAAGGGTAAAAAACTGTAAATCCCTGAAGCTAACTGAGAAATAAAATCACCCCTCACCAATAATTTATGAGAAATAACTTCTGCTGTTTTCGGGGCTTTTTTTAAAGTTTTAGAAAAAAGTTGTGACTGTCTCATAAGTTAGATTTAAGATTTCAGATTTAAGATTACAGGTTATATGTTATATGTTACTAAAAAAGTCGGGATATATCTTTTATTGTAACTAAAATCATTAAAGCGATTAATAGGAAAAAGAAAGCAGTACTAATGCCTAATTCAATTTTTTGACTTATTGGTTTGCCTTTTATTTTCTCAATAACCAGAAATAAGAACCATCCTCCGTCCAGGGCGGGAATGGGCAAGATATTAAATAAAGCCAGAAAAACAGAAATTATAGCTACGAATTGTAAAAAATAACTTACTCCTAAACTGCTGGCATCAACAAAAAGCTGAAAAATTCTCACCGGACCCCCAACCTCAACACCGGGCGGCATTCCCTTACCTTGAAACAAACTCGCAATAACCATTCCCCATCCTTTAACCGCAAAGAAAGTTAAATTCCCAGTAGCTATAACTCCTTTTATTGGAGCCTGATACCAAGGATAAGATTTTAGGGCTGTCCTAATTAAAGTTATCCCCATTGGTCCTTCCTCTTCGGGTGGAGAAACTCGGGGAATTAAGGAAACATCAAAAATCTCTCCCCCTCTCTGAATTGTCAAAACAACTTCTTGACCTATATAGGTTTCTGTAAGATTTTGAACTTCTTTTACCTTGTTAATTGAAAATTGATCACCGGAAATTGAAAACTTCTTGATTGTGTCTCCTATTTTTAATTCTGCCTCTTTTGCTGGAGAATCTGAAGCAATGGAAGTAATTTGAACTTTTGGACTAACCAAATTATGATTTTCTTCATCTTCTACTATTGTTGGAACGCCTATTCCCATCACAATACTCAGCAAAATTGCTGCCACTATCCAAAAAGAAACAACCCCGCCTAAAATAATAAGAGCTCTCTGCCAGATTGGTTTGGCAGAAAAGCTTCTTGAATCATCAATTCTTTTTTCCTGGCCATAAATTTTAACGAAAGCACCAAAAGGTAAAAGATTTATAGAATAAATTGTTTCGCCAATCTTTTTTCCAAAAAGCCGAGGGGGATAGCCAATACCAAATTCTTCAACCCTTACTCCAAATCTCTTTGCCATAATAAAATGGCCCAACTCGTGAAGAATTATTAAAACAATAAGCGAAACAAAAGCGACAATAATAGTCAAAATCATAATTTTACTACGCTATCTCTTTCTCCTTCCTTTCCCCTATTTCTTCAACCTTTTCATTATATTCATCAATTAATTCCGTGAGTTCGTCTTTTGCCCGAAATTTATCATCTTCTCTAATTTCTCCCTCTTTAAATCTTTCCTGAATCTCATCCCAGGCATCTTGACGCCATCGCCTTATTGTTTTTCTGGCGTTTTCTTGTTTTTCCGATAAAATTCTAAGCAAATTTTTTCGGTATTCATCGCTCAAAGGAGGTAAAGAAATGCGAACGAGATCTTTATCAACAATTGGAGCTACTCCCAAAGTTGATTGAGAAAGCGCTTTCTCAATTGATTTAATATATGATTTATCCCAGGGCTGAATTACAATCTGTCTTGGTTCGGGAGAAGATATTGCCCCTAATTGCTTTAAGGGTAATTTCTCCCCGAAACACTCAACAACTATATCTTCAATTAAAGAAAGAGAAGCCCTTCCTATCCTGATTTTTGCCAATTCTTTTTCCAAGAAGGCAATAACTTTATCCAGTTCTGGCCTAATTTTCCCAATAATTTCTTTATAATCCATATATTTAATTCAAGATCATATATTTATACATTAGCGAATCAAGCCGCCTTGATTTTATCAAGGCGAGACTCGCCCAAAGGGCGGGGTTCTGCGAGCGAAGCGAGCAGGTTCTTAATTCAAGATATATGATTATTCCTTAGCGAATCAAGGTTCTCGAGCGAAGCGAGAGGTTCTTATATATTTTAATCATAACAAATTATTAATCCCCTGTCGAGAGAAAGAAAAAAGCTCCACTCAACAAAAATGTGGAACTGAGAAATTTATATCTTTGTTAGTTTCACAATTTCATTAACAAGACTTCTAAAGCTAAGCGGGGGTTAATATTGGTGGTGGAAATTAAGAAGTCTGTAGTCTGAATATCTTTAATGATATTTTTCAGTTTTGATAGAGAATATTGGCTAAAGGGTTCATCTTTTTTCTTCCCAGCTATTCGAGAAAGAAATATACTTCTGAAATATCTTAGCCAGGTGTCTAAAATTTCTTTCAAATTTTTGGCTTCCAGGTCAGAACTTTTTTCAGACAAAGCTTTAGCATATTGAAAACGAGCTGCTAAATCAGAATCACTTATTTTAAGAAGATCGGAAATAAGTTTTTTTTGACCTTCAATTTTCTGAGAATCTGAAAGAAAATTAAAAACCAACCCAGGTTTTTCAAAAGAAAAAGCTAAGAGATATCTTCTTTTTTCTTTTGAAATTCCTTGACCTATAAGATATTTTTCGATTTCCTTAATTTTTACCGGGAAAAATCTAATTTTCTGAACTCGGGAAAGAATGGTTGGAAGAAGTAATTCAGGATATTGGGTTATTAAAATCAAGAGGGCTTTACCTTTTGGCTCCTCAAGGAACTTTAAAAAACAACTTTGAGCTTCTTGGCTCATTAAATGAGCTTTATCTAAAATTGCTATCTTGAAATCAGCTGAATAGGGACGGAGAGATAATTTCCCAATCAGGTTTCTTATTTGAGAAATTTGAATCTCTTTTGCCGAGCGACCGGGCCCAATTAAAATAAAATCGGGATAAACTCCTTTTTGAATATCCCGGCAATTTCGGCAAACTTGGCAGGGCTTCTTTGAAGAATCTATCTTCTCGCAATTTAAATATTTAACAAACTCAATGGCTAAAGTTTTCTTCCCTAATTGCTCCTGGCCATAAAATAAAAGCCCGTGAGGTAATTTTCCCAATTCAGCTGATTTTTTAAGAAATTGCCACTGTTTTTGATGACCAATCAACATAAAACTGAGAATTATTTTTTCGCCATTATGCTCTTTTTGTATGCGTCGAGATTTTCTATTACTACTCCTGTTCCTTTTGCTACACAAAGCAAGGGATCTTCAGCTAAAAAACAAGGTACTCCGGTAGCCTGAGCAATAAGTTCGTCAATATTTCTCAGTAATACTCCCCCTCCCGAAAGAACCATTCCTTTATCCATAATATCGGCTGAAAGTTCTGGAGGGGTGTCTCTTAAAACTGTTTTGACAAGCTGAACAATTTCACTGAGCCTATCAGAAATTGCTTCACAAACTTCATTGGATGAAATCTTAATGTTTTGGGGCAACCCGGTGATTAAATCCCGGCCCCGGATTTCTATTTTTCTCTCCTCTTTTTCTGGAAGAGCGGTACCAATTTTTATTTTTATTTCTTCAGCTGTTTGTTCCCCAATAGCTAAATTATATTTTTTCCTGATATAATCTGAAATTGCCAGGTCTATCTTATCTCCAGCAACTCTTAGCGAATGACAAGTAACTACTCCGCCAAGAGAAATTACCGCCACCTCGGAAGTTCCTCCGCCAATATCAACAATCATATGCCCGGAACACGAATTAATAGGAATACCAGCTCCAATTGCAGCTAAAATTGGTTCTTTGGCAACATAAACTGCTTTAGCTCCAGCTGCCATCCCAGCTTCAATCACCGCCCTTTTTTCAGTTGAAGTAATGCCAGCTGGAACTCCAACTAACAACTCTGGCTTTAAAAATCTAAGGGTAATAGCTTTTGCTTTTTTAATAAAATATCTCAGCATTGCCTCGGTAACTCGATAATCAGCTATCACCCCATCTTTTAGGGGCCGGTAAACTCTGATGGTGTCAGGGGTCCGGCCGGTCATTTCTTTTGCTTCCTGTCCAACTGCTAAAATTTTATTTTCCGAAAGAGCCACTGCCACTACTGAGGGCTCATTCAAAATCGCTCCTTTTTGAGGAGTAAAAACTACTGAATTACAAGTTCCAAGATCAATACCGATTTTTTTAATAAACATAATTTATTTAAATTAACTCTGAACTCGTTTTATATCTGCCCCTAACTTCTGGAGGCGTTCTTCAATTCGCTCGTATCCCCTATCAATCTGATAAATATTATTGATTACTGTCTTACCTTTGGCAATTAAGCCAGCAATAATTAAAGCTGCTCCAGCCCGAAGATCAGAACTGGGAATCTCAATTCCCTGAAGTTGGGTTGGGCCATACACTATCGCCCGGTGGGGATCGCAGAATATAATATCAGCTCCCATTTTATTCAATTCTTCAAGATATTTCAAGCGGCCTTCAAATAAAGGATCGTGGATTAAGGTAGGACCCTTTGTTTGAGTTGCCAAAACTCCAAGCTCTGGCTGTAAATCAGAATGAATCCCTGGATAAGGCAAGCTTTGAATTTTATCAATTTTAAGCTTTTTTGAAGGTAAAATCTTGATTTTATTCTTAGCTAAAATCTCAAAATTTGCTCCAAAATCCTTTAATCTTTTCAAAAACAAATCAAGAAATGAAAATTCAGCATTTTTAATTACTACTTCTCCCTTAGTTGCTAAGGTTGCCACTATAAAAGTGCCGGTTTCTATGGGATCGGAAATTATCGCGTGTTCAAAGCCCTTTAAATTCTTGATGCCGATAATTTCTAAAGTATGAACTCCAGTCATTTTAATCTTTGCTCCCATCTTTTTAAGAACTTTAATCAACTCCTGAATCTGATAATCCTGGTCAGCTATTTTTAAAATAGTTTTTTTATTAGAAAGGGCAGAGAATAATAAGACGTTTTCAGTAGCAGTAACGCTGAATTCCCGCAAAACTACCTCAACTATTTTATCTTTATTTTTTCTCTCCTTAAAAGAAGTAATGGTAGTGAACTTTGGCTCAAATTTCTTATTCTCTTCAAAGAGATAAAAATTATCTTTGGTAGAAATCTTAATACCTAACTGAGAAAAAGCGTCCAAATGAGTATCAATAGGCCTGGCTCCAATTAGACAACCGCCCGGTGGAGGAATTTTTAATTTATTAAACCTAGCCAGTAAGGGACCGGCAATTAAAATAGAACCCCGAAAACAACCAATAATATCAAAAGGTATTTTCCGAGGACTAATATTTGAACATTTTACTTTAATCTTTTTTTTGTCCAACCAAGAAACCTTAGCTCCCAGACCCTCTAAAATCTTGAGCATTTGAAAAACATCCTCAATAAGGGGCAGATTATCAATAATACAGCTTTGCTTTGTTAAAAGAGTAGCTGCCAAAATAGGAAAAGCAGCATTTTTTGCTCCCGCTACTTTAACTTCTCCTTTTAAGGGTTTTCCTCCTTTGATTACAAATTTCTCAGCCATACATATTCCATCTTAATCCAAAACTCAAAAATTGGCAAGGAAGAAATAAAAAATCCCTGTATGATTTTTTATACAGGGATTTTGGTTTTTAAGAATTTTCTTTCTTAACAGCTGCAAATCTGTAAGGATCAGCCCACAGGGTTCCAGCAGAAGCGGAAGTACTGACTAGATTTGTATTTAAAGATGCAACAAATTGAGGCATGCCACTTGAATCATTCCAAACAGAGCCGAGGGCCACGATAGAAAATTTCGCCTGTAACCCAGGACGCTCCTTACAAAGAGTTAAAAGCTCTTCAATTTTGGCAGGCCGGAAACTTGAATGTTCTAGCCCGGCAATCACATTTTTGGTTGTCATTGCTTTTCCAAAATGAAGGATAGCCATGTTCAATTCAACTCTACCTTCTCCCTTCACCGGAAAACGCTCAGTTGTGATTCTTCTGTCTACAGATTTATATCTGCATGCGGCAATCATATCGGCTAGTGTAAACCGACTATAATCAACCACAACACTCGCCCAATCATCTGCTATGGGTCCCAGATGAGAACGAATCAAATCAACCAATTCTTGTGCTAATTTGTTTTTTCCGCTCTCAATCACTGCCTGGGCTTGCTCTTCGTCCAGCCCTGCCTTCTCCATTTTTAGGAGAAACTCATGTTCTGTATGTACGGAAAGCTCACGACTACTCATCGCACACCGTCCTTTCTTTATTTAAAGGTACTAAGCTGCATTGCCTGCAGCTTGGCGTATTAAGCCCTTTGCTCAATACAACTTAAATTATAACATATCCCAAAAGTCCGTCAAGGTCTGTGTAAAAATCTCGCGATCGCGAGATTTTTGCACAGGGTTTCATTTGAGAAATTGGCAAGTTTATTAGATTGAGGTATTATAAGATATAAAAACTTAAAATTATAAAAATATAAAAAATGACCCGGAAAACGAGAACAATTCTATTTTTATTTTTGCTGATTTTGTTTCTGACGGCTGCTCCCTTAACTGTTTTATACTGTCTGGGTTGGCGCTTTGATTGGGAGACGAAAAAGGTTATCCAGCCGGGAATCTTTTATTTTAAGGCTTGGCCGAAAAGTGTCCAAATTTACTTGGATGATAAATTCAAGAAGAAAACTGATTTTTTCTTTGGATCTGTCCTAATTGAGAATCTTTTGCCTAAAAAATATAACGTAAAAATCAAAAAAGAGGGATTCCACACCTGGGAAAAAACACTGGAAATAGAAAAACGAAAGGTTACTGAGACAAAAAACATTGTATTGGTTCCCAAGGATCCCAAATTTAAGTTGGTGTCTAAAGAAATAAAAGATTTCTTTTTCTCTCCTGACGGAAAAAAAATAATTTTAAAGGAAGAAAATAAAGATTCTGAGAATCCGGGCTGGTCCTTAAAGCTTTTTGAACTAGAAAAAAGCCTCAAAAGCCATCTAATTGAAGAAGAAGATATTTCCAAAAAAGAAGTCCAACTAATTGATTTAGAATTTTCTCTTGATTCAAAAAAAGTATTGTTAGAAGTCGGGGTAAAAGAGAGATTAATGTTCTATCTTTTAGAATTAGATAAAGCTCCTCCCCTTCTAACTCTTCTTGATTTTCTAGATCCAGATGTAGAAAAAGTATATTTTAACTCCAGAAACAGCCAAAAATTATTTGTCCTAAAAGAAGGGGAACTAACTGAGGCAGATTTGGTTAAGAAAAAAACCTCTCTAGCTCTTTTAGAAAATATCATCGCTCTTTATGTCCTTGATAATGCCATCTATCATCTTGATAGTACTGGTTTCCTTTTTAAAACCAATTTCTCTTTTGAGCGAAAGGAAAAATTAAATATAATTCCTTTTTCTTTAAAAGAGGAAACTAAGTATGAAATAACGGTTTCTAACTCTGATATTGTTCTAAAAGAAAATAATGTTCTCTATGTCCTTGAGGAAGATAGAAAATCATTTCAAAAGATTTTTGAACCAGTTGAAAACTTCAGATTCTCTCCCGACTTAAGAAAAATGATCTATTTTAATAACTATGAAATCTGGGTTTTATTTTTAGAACAAGAGTACAGCCAACCTCAAAAAGAAGCCGGAGAGCAGTTATTTATCACCCGTTTCTCAGAAAAAATTGATGAGGCATTCTGGTACACCAGCCATTATTTAATATTTAACGTTGGAGAGAAAATAAAAATCGCCGAAATCGACGACCGAGATAGAATAAATATTACTGAGTTAATTGAATTTAAGAACCCTGAAATATTCTGGAATCAAGATGATAAAAAATTATATGTTCTATCTGAAGAAAATCTTTTTAGTTCAGAAAAATTAGTCCCTTAATCGACAGGGGCCTGTTCTCCCTTAACTTTTTTCTCAAAATCTTGCCAGTTCATCTCACCAGCTTCGCCTATATCACAAACCTCTCTAAATTGACAATACTTGCACTGCCAGGTTTCTGGATAATCAGGAATTCTGGAGGGGATAATACTGGAATCAATTTGTTTTTTAAGATTGGCTAAATTCTTTAAAAGGAATTCTGCCTTAGTTTGGTTGTAGTTAACTATAAATTCTTTTAATTCTAGTTTGTCTTTATCGACATAAAGCAATATCCCTTTTGGTATTTTAAAATAATGTAAATAGAGTTGAACTTGATTAACATTTTCTTCCTTCGGTTCGGTTAAATTCTTAAAAATCATACTATTCATACTTTTAATATCAAGAACATAAAGCTCTTTACCATCGCTAATTATGGCATCAGCTCGTCCACTGATTAATTCTTGAGGGGGAACATTTACTTCAGAGGCAACCACATGCACATCTCTGGTAGAAAGCAAGGATTTCATAATAAGTTTATGCATATGGTCGCCGTGATCAAACAATCTTAAAATATTTGCCTCCATTTCCTTTCTGGGGACATTTTTAAATTTAAAAAATATCTGGCGCGGACATTTCCCAGCGTCAGTAATGTAAAAATGATGCTGTTCTCTGTCCCTCTGTCTATCTAAATAAAATTGGTCAATGATTTCTTTAAGCATCGATGCTAATATACGAATTAATACTAATTATACTAATTTTTATACAAATTTACTCCTAGCTTCAGTATCTATTTTTATGATTCTAATTGGTTTTAAATATCGATTTCTAAAATTTATTAACAAAGCAAGTTTTATGTCCGATGCCTGTAAATATCTTTGAGTTTGGTAGTAATCTTCTTTCAAAATTAAATGCGTAGCTTTTAACTCTAAAATAATTTTATTATCTATCAAGAAATCTATTGTGTTACCTGTTTTTTCTACTCTAAACTCTCTTTGATAAGGAATTTTTATTTCTTTTAATTTTTCTTCTAATAAATCTCCGTATTGTTTTTCTCGAGCATATCTTCCTAATTTATTGTGCACCTCAAAACAAACGCCCGTAATTAAATAGGATAACTCTGGATAAATAAGTTTTTTATTTTTATTTGTATCATTAGTATGTATTAGTATATTGGCATCGCGCTTACCTCTTCTGCCACTGGGGGGCGCGGCGGGCTCGTTTCAAGCCGAATTTCTTTCTTTCTCTCATCCTTGGGTCTCTGGTTAAATAACCGGCTCTCCGAAGCCGCCTACGAAAATCAGGGTTAAATTCTACCAAAGCTCTAGCTATTCCATGCCTGATAGCTTCTGCCTGAGCATGAATTCCTCCTCCTTTTACTTTAGCTGAAACTCGAAACTTATCAAGAGCTTTCATCTTTCTAAGAGAAACGGTAGCTATTTGTTGAAGATCTAAGGTAGGAAAATAATCTTGATAAGGTTTCTCATTAACCAAAATTGATTTTTCTCCCTGGGTGAAAATCCGCACCCGAGCTACTGCTGTTTTCCGCCGACCAACTGCCTCAAAGTATTTAGCAGGTTTTGCTGCTGGTTTTTTAGCTTCTTTCTTTACAGCTTTCTTTTTAGTTTCCGCTTTCTTTACTGTTTTCTTTTTTGCTGTCTTTTTCTTAGTGATTTTTTTAGTCGTTGATTTCTCAATCTTTGACATATTTATTCTGTTTTTAATCTTTTAATTTGTTTGGCTCTTAATTTATTCTTAGGAAGCATTCCAAAAACTGCTTTTTTCAAAACTTCAGCAGGATCTTTCTTAAAAAGTTTTTTTAATGGTGTTTTCTTTAATCCTCCTAAATATCCTGTATGGCGATAATAAATCTTCTGTTCAAGCTTCTTGCCAGTTACCTTAATCTTGTCAATGTTCTTAACAACAATAAAATCTCCTCTATCTTTATAGGGCGCGAAATCTGGTTTATTCTTGCCCCGAAGCAAAACAGCAATTTCTGTTGCTAATCGACCTAAAACTTTATTTGTAGCATCAATTGTATGAGTTTTCCGTTCCATGTTTTTACTTCACTAACTCTATTATTGCCATTTTTGCACCATCTGACTTCCTCGGACCAAGTTTAATTATCCTGGTATAGCCCCCTTTTCTCTTCTTATACCTAGGGCCGATTTCATCAACTAATTTTTTAACTATATCTTTTGAAAAATATTTTGCTAAAATCCTTCTTGAAGCTAAATCTCCTTTTTTTGCTCGAGTTATAAGTTTTTCGGCAAACATCCGAACTTCCTTGGCTTTAGCCTCGGTGGTTTTTATTTTCTCATTTAAAAAAAGGGCGCGAGCTAATGATTTTAAGAGCGCTTTTCGTTGATTTTTCTTTCTTGAAAGTTTTCTGCCTCGTTTAAGCTTCTTCATGATTTAAGTTCTAAGCCAAGTTTCTTCAATGCTTTTTTAATCTCTTTTACGCCTTTCTCTCCCACTCCTTCCAACTTTAGCAAACTCTCTTCGCTTTTTCTTAAAATTCCACCTACAGTTTTAAGATTATTATTTAACAAAGCATTGAGGGTTCTGCCAGATAATTTCAAGTTTTCAACTTTAGTTTCAGTTAAATCTTTCTTTGGTCCAGCTTCTTTCTCTTTTTTAGGAGTTTCCTTTTCTTTTGAAACCTTGAAACTCTCAGTGAATAAAGAAAAGTGTTTTACTAAAATCTCTGAGGCCCGGGAAAATGCCTCTTCAGGAGTAATTGTTCCATCAGTTTCAATCTCTAAATATAATCTATCAAAATCTGTCCTTTCTCCCACCCGCATATTTTCTACCTTGTAGTTTACTCTTCTAATTGGAGTAAAAATAGCATCAATGGGAATTATTCCAATTTCTAGTTTTGTTTGCTTTTTTCTTCGCTCAACTGGTTCATATCCGGTGCCTTTTTCAATCTGAATTTCTATATCCAATTCTGCTTTTTTGTTGGTTAAAGTAGCAATATGACAAGATTTGTTCACTAATTCTACTTGGCTTGGAAGTTTAAAATCAGAACCCTTAACTTCTTTTTCGCCTTTTATTTTAAGGGCTGCCTTTTGGGGTTCATCGGCGTACACTTTAAATCTCATTTGTTTTAGGTTCATCATAACAGTAATCACATCTTCCAAAACCCCGGATATGGTTGTGAATTCGTGTTGAATTCCTTTGATTTTCATTTGGGTCACAGCTACCCCGGGCAAAGAAGAAAGGAGAACCCTTCTGAGAGAATTACCCATGGTTATTCCGTAGCCAGGATACAGAGCTTCAATTTCAAAACGAGCCCAATTTTCTTTTTTGCTAATAACTTTAGGTGGTTTTGGTAAAAGAATCATATATTAATGTCCGCTGAATTAACGCTGAACTATACGCCGAATTTACGCTGATGTCAGCGTTTAATCAGCGTAGAAATCAGCGACTTATCAGCGGATTAACGTGAATAAAATTCAAAGATTGCTGAAATCTCAGCTGGTGGATTAGCCTCCTCTAAAGAAGGTAGTCCTGTCACCTTTCCTTTTAATTTTTTAATATCAAGTTCAATCCAAGAAGGGGGTTTATATTTTTTTAAGGAAGCAGAAAGATTTTGAAAAATAGCTTTCTTATGAGACTTTTGATGCAAACTAATCATATCACCCTTTTTTACTTGATAAGCGGGGATATTAACCTTTCTTCCATTAACCAAAAAATAGCCATGGCCAATAAGTTGCCTGGATTGAGGACGGGAAGAAGCAAATCCCATTCGAAAAACCACATTATCTAACCGGCATTCCAGTTTTTTAATCAGTAAGGTCCCGGCATCTTCCACTTTCCCCCGTTTCTCAAGAACTTCCTTTACATAATTTCTAAATTGTCTTTCAGTTAAATTATACCAATTTTTCAGTTTCTGCTTTTCGCTTAATTCTTTCCCATATTCAGAAAGGGCTCTTTTTCTTCTTTTCCCTTTTGTCCCCGGTGGATAGGGTTTTCTCACCATTGGACATTTCGGCGATAGACACTTATCACCTTTTAAAAAAAGTTTCACGCCTAACCTTCTACAAATTTTACATTTATTATTTTTCACTTCGTGAAAAACGCTGATTAATGCGAATTTAACTGATTAATGCTGATAAATTATCCGTATAAATCAGCCCTATCGGCATAAATCAGCGGTTATTAAACTCTCCTCACCTTGGGTGTCCTGCAGCCATTGTGAGGTATTGGAGTAACATCGGTGATAGAAATAATATTTAAACCGTGGGCAGCTAAAGACCTAGTAGCTGACTCCCGGCCAGACCCTATCCCTTTTACAAAAACTGCAACTTTTTCAACCCCTAATTTTCTAGCTACTGAACATATTCCTTCGGCTACCTTTGAGGCAGCAAAAGGAGTTGCTTTTTTTGTTCCCTTAAAGCCAATTGACCCGGCACTAGCCCAACTTAAAACATTTCCCTGAAGATCGGTAAGGGTAATTATAGTGTTGTTGTAAGAAGAAGAAATATAAATTCTACCCTCTTTTGTTTTTGAAAGGGCTTTAATCTTAACCTCTTTTTTCATCCCTGCCTCTATCCTTTCTCTTTCTTTTAGCAGCTCTTCTTCAGTTTTCTTTACAATACGCTTCTTTCCCATACTACTTTGGTCCTGGGGGTGGCTTTCGACCCGACCCTACTGTCTTTCTGACATTCCCCCGAATAGTTCTGGTATTAGTTCTAGTTCTCTGCCCTCTAACTGGAAGTCCCTTAATGTGACGAATCCCCCGCCAACAACCAACATCTTTTAATCTTTTAATATTCATCATTAGTTCTCTCCTAAGTTCTCCCTCGGTTTTATATTTCTTTTCAATAATATCTTTAAGTTTATTAACTTCCTCAGGAGTTAGTTTAGAAGCGAGCAGATTAGGATTAATATCCGCTTCAGCTAAAATTTTTCTACTCAAAGAAAGCCCTATACCATATATATAGGTTAAAGCTATTTCTATTTGTTTTTCTTTAGGGATATTAACCCCAGCAATTCTTGGCATAAATCTGGTTATCCTTGACGTTGTTTATGTTTTGGGTTTTTTTTACAAATAACATAAACTCGTCCTTTTCTTCGAACGATCTTACAATGTTTACAAATTTTTTTTACTGAAGACCGGACTTTCATAATTTTTTATTTCCCTCGGTAGACTATCCTCCCCCGATTTTCATCATAGGGACTCATCTCTATTGTTACTCGATCCCCTAGCAAAACTTTAATCCGGTAAATTCTTAGTTTGCCGGCAAGATGAGCAATTATTTCTTTTCCATCATCTAACTTTACTCGAAAATCCAAGCTAGGTAAAGTCTCTAAAACAATACCAGTTTTTCGATAAACCTTTTTATTAGGATCCATTTAAATAATTAGTTAGGATAACAAAATTTCTTTGATTAGTCAACCCTTCGATAAACTCAGGGTTGCCGGGCTTAGTGCTGAGCTTTAACCGAAGCATCAAGATTTAGTTTTATTTTAACCTTTTCAATATTTTCTGGAATTCTTTTTTTTAGAAACGGCCAAGATTTTATTTCAACCTTAGTTGCTGGCTCTAAGTTTTCCAAAAATATCTCAGTTTCTTTAAGTGACTTTCCTAAAAGAGCTTTCTTAAGTTCTGTTAAATCAATGTCTGAATAAATTTTAGCTTTAATTTCTAAAATTAAGACAATTTTACCTGATTCTATATCAAGTGATTCAAGTAAATAGTTGATTTCTAAACTTTCTTCTTGAATTTTTTTTGCCGGACGGGGTTCGGCGGCGTTATAATCCTCGGAGATATTAAGGTTAATAAAATTTTTAGCGAAACCTTCTATGTCTGGTTTTTTAAATCCGATTCCTTTTGAGCTAATCTCAAACTGAAGACTAAACGATTCAGCTTCGGCCCCAACTTCTACTGAACTACTACTCTCTCCAATCTCCTGAGATACAGCTCCATCTAATAAGATAAAATCGGTGGGGAGGATTGCTTTTAAAAAGTCCCTGCTTTCTTTTCTTAGTTTCTCAGCTAAAGTATTTTTTGCCTTATCAAAATCTTCTTGGGTAAGCTGAGAAACTTCCCCTTCAAAACCACCGGTCATTGGCGAGAAAGATCTTCCATAAATAGTAGTATACAGGGCAGATCCAGACAGGGCCGGAAGGGCAAAAGTAGAAGGCTCAATATTATAATCCTCTCCCGGCTCAGCTGCTTGGACCTCAACATCAATTTCACCGGGAACAAGCTTTCCTTTTTCATATGTTGCGCCAGGAATTACTATTTTCTTAACTGACCAAAATAATTTCCCGTCAGCCGAAACAAACCGAGAAGGTACTATGGTCCGGGAAGAAGTAGAAGAAGCATTATAAATTCGAATTATGCCGCGAGCTTTTTCTTCTTTTAACATCTTGCCCGAGGTAGAAAATTCTTCAGAAATAGATTTCTGGTCTTCAAAAATTTTTCCCGGAATAATCCCTGCTTCAAAATCAGCTTGTTCTACTCCTGAGTCTATAGTGGCCGTTGTTTCTAAATTTAAAATCTCCGTTTCTGGCCAAATTTCAATTTCTGCTTTAGAGAAAATATAAAAACTGGAGAGTACCAGAATTAAAAAAACTAAACAAAAAATTAAACCTTTCAAAAAGATTCTCTTTAATTTGCTCCTATCCTTTTTATGCTTGGGGGGTTCTTTCTTGAGATCTAACTTTCCGGAAATAGGTTCTATTCCCTTAGGAGGAATTATATCAAAAATTTTCTTTGGCATATTTAAGAAGTTAATAGCAAAGTTGGGCTATATTGGGGGTTTCTTAACTTTTTTATTGGGCCTTCAATATTTTCAAAATCTTTTGGATAGATAAATTTAACCTCATCTACGTTAGAAATTAGCAAATCTTCGCCGTTAATTCCAGTTTCTTTAAAAATCCCTTCAATTTCCGGAGGTAGACTTCCTCCCCCAAAAAGAAAAATATTTGAAGGAAGAAGCGCTTTGGAAGTCATCTTGTTAATTTCCAGTTTCAAATCTTCATACCAAATTTTCTTTTCTTCCAAAAATATCTCTTTAATTCTTCCTCTGGTCTCGGCACTTAAAAGTTTGTTTGTATATCTTTCTTTCAAGTTTCTAGCTGAATCTTCTTCAACTCCTAAAACCTCGGATAATTTTTGGGAAAATGCTTTTCCGCCAGCTTTAAACTCGTTAACTTGTTGTAGCGAACCTGCTTTCACTAAAAAAATTTGAGTAATCTCTCCGCCGACATCAAAAAAAATACCATCTATTTTTTTATCTCCCCACAAAACTGGTAAATTCTCAGCTATATGGACTATTTTTAGAATCTTTAACTTGAGATCTTTCAAAATTTTTTCTATATTCTCCAAATAATATTTTGGTAAAAAGGTAGCTAAAATTTTAAATTCTAAATCCCTGCCTCCGTATCCTCTAATCCCTGGTACTGGATATCCGTCAATTTTTACTTCAAGAACTTTTTGAGTAATCCAATGAATATCTTTTGGCAGAATGCCAAATTCTTGGCTAAATCTTTGAGAAATTTCTTTTTTAGCTTCTTTGAAGACCTGCTCAGAAATATATTTTTGTTCACTTTTTGAAATTTTTTCTTTCGGGCTTTCCCGTCTAACAAATTGCCAAACAACTCTGCCTTTTAAAATATTAGCTGGTAAACCAAGTAGGACTGGCCATTTTTTCCAATCCTGCTTGCCCTTTTTTGTTTTCTTCTTTGCCAAAAAGAAAATAAAATTTTGGTAAGCTTTTTCAATTGCCTTGGAAATGGCTTTTTTTATCACGTTTGTTTCAAAATCTTTACCATCAAATACGCCATATTTTTCAAAATATTGAGTAGCAGCGCCTAAAATAGTAATCTTCCCGTCAGCTCCTTTTCTGGAAAACAAAACCTTTACTGCCTCGGTCCCAATATCTAAAATCAAAAAAGACTTATCCTTTTTCTTTTTAGTCCCGAAAAAATCAAGCTTCATTATTTAATTGTATCAAATATTAGTCATTCTGTGAAATATTAGTAGTAGGACTTGACAATCATAATTTAACTTGTTATTATTGCATTAGTATTAAAAATGAATTAAATTGTTCTTTTAAAAGGAGATATTAAGATGGGTAGATGTGTGGCTTATGTAGGTGTAGGAATAATGCTTTTTGGCTTGGTAGCTATATTGATAGCTATAACAATTAACTGGCCCCCTAGTAACTTTCCTGCTTTATCTCAATTGCCTGCTGTAAAGATCAAATGGCTAATGAGTATCGGAGGATCAGCTTGTATTCTTGTTGGGGCCTCTATTACTGCTTTTTTTGCTCAGATGCCCTAAAGTAAAAATCAAAAAATAGGGACAGGTCCAATTTTTGTTTAAAGCACCGAAAATTAACCCGGTGCTTTTTTATTTTCTTTCTATGATTAAGCGAGGGTAAACCTCTTCAAAAAGCACCTCGGAGGCGTCGCTGGCATGGTGTCCGAGCGAAGCGAGGAACAGCGACGCTGAGAGATGAACAAAATTTTCCTCGCTGGGGAAAATTATTGTGTCTCTTTGAAGAGGTTTCACCCGAGCAACTATTCTAAAACAGCCCGGATTCTTCTGACCCCTGCTCCAGACGACTCCTCTTTGATAATTTCAAATTTGCCAAGCTCAGAAGTTCTTTTTACGTGAGGACCTGCGCAGATTTCTTTTGAGAAACTATCAATAGAATAAACGGTTACTCTTTCAGGATATTTTTCTTTAAAAAATGCCAAAGCCCCTGATTTTACTGCCTCTTTATAGGCCAGCTCTTCTTTCTTTACTTCTAAATCTTCTTTAGTTTTCTGGTTAACAATCTCTTCTACTTTTTTAATCTCTTCCTCTGTCATCTTAGTTGAATGAGAGAAATCAAAACGAAGCCGCTGAGGAGTAATATCAGAACCCATTTGCTTAACATGCTCTCCTAAAATTTCTCTTAGGGCTTGATGCAACAAATGGGTAGCGGTATGAAGTTTTGTCGCCTCCCAAGTTGCTTTTTTGCCTACTCCTCCAAACTTCTTTTCTACCCCAGCCCGGGAAATCTTTTGATGTTTTTTTATTGCCTCTTCAAATCCTTTTCTATCTACTTTGAAACCTTTTTCTTTTACAAGTTCTTCGGTAAGCTCCAAGGGGAATCCATAACTCTGATAAAGATCAAATGCCTCTTCCCCGCCTATATCTTTGTTTTTGCTGATTAATTTATCAAACTCTTTTAATCCCCTTTCTATAGTTTTTTCAAACTTTTCTTCTTCATTTTGAATAATGGTTAAAACATCTGTTTCATTAGATTTAACTTCAGGATAAACGCCTTGATAAATTTCAACAACTTTTTGAGCTAAAGAAATTAAAAAGTTCTCTGGCATTTTTAAAACCTTCCCATAACGAATTGCCCTTCTTAAAACTCTTCTTAAAACATAACCCTGTTCAACATTTGAAGGAATAATACCTTCTGCTGCCAAGAAAACCGAGGCCTTCAAATGATCAGCTGTGATTCTAAATAATCTGGGGTTGTTACTATATTTAACCGTTGAGTTTTTTTCTATTTCTTTAATAATTGGCAAAAATAAATCAGTTTCAAAAATTGATGGTTTTTTCTGAACTACTACAGCCAATCTCTCCAGCCCCATTCCAGTATCCACTCCTTTTTGTTTTAAAGGTGTCAGTTTTTTGTTTCTGTTTTGATAATATTCGTTAAAAACTAAATTCCATAATTCAATAAATCTGCCACATTGACAATTTGGCAGACACTTTTTGCCCAAAGAACAACTTTTGCCGGTTGAATCATAATGAATCTCGGTAGTCGGTCCACAGGGTCCTTCCTCGCCAGTTGGTCCCCAAAAATTATCTTTTCTGGAAAACCCATAAATTTTTTCTTGCAGAAAGCCAAGTTTCAGCCAAATTTCTCTTGATTCTTTGTCTTTGGGAATTTTCTTGTCTCCTTCAAATACAGTAATCCAAAGATTTTCTTTCTTCAGTCCGCAAACTTTGGTTAAAAACTCAAGAGCCCACCCAATTGATTCTTTTTTAAAGTAGCCCTCTCCGCCTTCGCCAGAGGCTTCGGCGGACACAGCAAAACTAAAATTTCCCAGCATTTCAAGAAAAGTCAAATGAGTTGTATCCCCAATCTCTTCAATATCTGAAGTTCTAAAGCATTTTTGACAAGATGCGACCCTATTTCCATAAGGAGACGGCTCACCCAAAAAATATTCTTTGAACTGCTGCATTCCAGCAGTAGTAAACAAAACACTGGGGTCAGTTGGTAAAAGAGAAAATGAGGGCACAATAGTGTGCCCTTTCTTTTCAAAAAATTTTAAAAATTTTTCCCGCAATTCATTTGAAGCCATATAAAATTAGCCATTGGTCACTGGCCATTAGCTGTATCTATCAGCTACTACTGAAGCAACATATGCTTCTGGCTTGATTTTCGCCTCAAAACCATTCCCTCGGATAAGACCAGTTAATTCTTTTACCATATCTCTGGTCTGGCCATTTTCGCCAATATCAGCGTGAATATAACGAAATTGATAGCGGAGATTTTTTTCTTTGGTTTGTTTTTTAAAATTCTCTCTTAAAAATAAAGCCAAATCGCAAGATAACAAAACTTCTTCTAAGACTCGAGTTCTCCAGTTAACAAATTTTTTATTTACTGACGAAGGGTACTTTATTTTTTTAAGAAAAAATCTTCCTCCCTCACCCACTCTTAAAATCGCCACAGCGACTGGGAAATGTGGCTCATCGCCCGAGGAAGAATCACAGCCAACAATAATATCATAAAACCTCTCAGGTTTTGCTTCTATATAGCGTATCATTTCTTCAATTACTTCTTTGGCTGATAAATTTCCCCGGGTTGGGTTGTAGAAACGGCCTTGTAAAGCTTTTTGCATAATAAGAGATGTTAGCAAATTTTAAGGAAAAAATCAACTAACCTCTTTTACTATCTTAACAAATTCTTTTGCTTTCAAAGAAGCTCCACCAACCAGAAGTCCTTGAAGGCGAGCTTCTTTTATATAATCTGCCGCATTTTTGCTATTTACGCTGCCGCCGTAAAGTATCCTAATTTTTTTAGAAATAGTTTGGTTGTAGATTTTTGAAACAATTTTTCTAATAAGCAAACCCATTTTTTGAGCTTCTTCAACATCACAAGGTTTCCCGGTTCCAATAGCCCAAATAGGTTCATAAGCAATACAAACTCTTGAAGCCTGAAACTTGAAACTTGAAACTTTTTCAAGAGCTACCTCTATCTGCTTTTTTAGAACCTCTGGGGCTTCTCCTTTTTCTCTTTGTTTCCGGCTCTCCCCGATACATAGGATAGGACTCATTTTAGCTCCAATCACTGCTTTTAATTTTTTGTTTATCATTTCATCTGTTTCAGCAAAATAATTTCGCCTTTCCGAATGACCAACAATAACATACTGACAGCCAGTATCTTTTAACATAGCCGGCGAGATCTCACCCGTGTAGGCCCCTTCTTTTTCCCAAAAACAATCCTGCGCCCCGAGTTTAATATTTTTTGAAAATTGAAAAGCAACCCTCCGGGGAGTCTCTCGCTTCACTCGATCCAGGAAAATTGAAAATTGAGTATAAGGTGGGCAAATAACTACTTCTGCCTTTTTAATATTTTTAACTCCTTTTTTCACCAGATTAAAAAGCTGCTTAGCTTCTGCTTGGCTTACAGGGTTACATTTCCAATTCGCTACAATTAATGGTTTCATAGTTGTTTCATTTTTTTACCCCGTAGCATCCCGAGCAAAGCGAGGGATTGCTATCGGGGCAATTAGCAACAATTAATGGTTTCATAAAATTTATTCTTCAGATAGTAAACCAAGTTTTCTTGCCCCTTCAACATAATGTTGCTTGATCTGGGTTGAAGTTAAAGTTTCTGCGTAAATACGAACTTCGTCCATTTTTCCTTCAAAAAAGTAATAACTGCCTTCTCTAGAGCCAATCCACACACCATAACCACAGGTGACGGGGGTCATTAAGAAGGACTCATCTCCATTATGTTTTCCATTAAGATAAAAAGAAATTTTCTCAGTATCCATATTTCTGGTAATAGCTATATGATTCCATTTATTTTCAGTAAGCGCCATTCCATCAGGCGCGTAAAAACTTTCATGACCACCACCTTCGAATGGGGGTCCATTCCCATGAACGAAAAGTATTTCTCCGCTAGGTTCCATTATTACTTCAAATTCTCTGTACGTTTGTTTATAAATAATATCCTGTCGGCCTGCTGCCAGATTTTCAGGATAAACCCAGGCCTCAATTGTTAGATCACCTGATACTTGTAAACTTTCGCTGTTTTCTATTTTAACAGTCTTTTCATTATCAAATTTTCCAGCCATTCCAAGTTGGGGTATATCATTGGCTTCATATCCATAACCTGATTGCCATTCGCCATGATTTTCATAACCAGAACTGTCATAGACAGTGGTGATATCGCCTTCCTCAAATTTCCACTCCCCGACCAGATAATGTCCTAAACCATGTTTAATGCTGGCGCTGAAATTAAGGCCTCTGGCAATTCTGGCTTTTTCTAATGCTCCTCTTGCTGCTACTAAAATAATAGCGCCTAAAAAAGCGATAATAGAAATAACCATTAAAATCTCAGCTATGGTAAACCCTCTTTTGCTAAAAAATGATTTTTGTTTGGTCTCCATAAAAATTTAGAAAGTCATTGTTATTTCTCTGTCAGCAATCCTCTCTTTTTTGCTCCCTTAACATAATGTTCTCTAATTTGGGCTGGGGTGAGAGTTTCGGCATAAATGCGGACTTCGTCAATTTTGCCGTTCCATATAGAATCAGATTTAACTACATTATATCTACAGCCAATTCTCCATCCGTTAGTGCCAGGTGGCAGGGGTTGAGGTAAGATAAATTTTTTTTTAGCAACCTCTATTCCATTCCTAAATAATCTAATGGTCTGACCATTATAAGTTGCCGCAACCTGGACCCATTGGTTCATTGGAAAGGTCTCATCCTCAGAAACTCTATACCATCCACCGTCATTAAAGCCTGCGTAGAAAAGATGATCTTTGCCATCCAAATAAATGGAAAATTCTACGTTATCATCTCCCGTATCTTTTTCCGTTATTATAGCCCTATACTTGCTTTTATCTAATAATGTGTCTGAATAAACCCAGGCCTCAACAGTTATATTGCTATCAATATTCTCTGAAATTGCGCTTGGTAATTCAACATAATCAGCTCCATCAAATATTCCAGCCATTCCCAGTTGAGGTATATCATCATTAACTTCATACTTTCCCTCTTCTGATTGCCAGCTACCATGATTGCCATTACCTGAACTATCCTCTAGATTATTCTCAAATTTCCATTCCCCTATCATATAATATCCCAAAGCATGGGTAATGCTGGCACTAAACTGAAGACCCCGGCTAATCCTGGCTTTTTCTAATGCTCTTGCTGTAACCATCACAATAATACCACTTAAAAAAGCTATAATGCCGATAACTATTAAAATCTCAGCTAAGGTAAACCCTTCACCTTTTTTAAACCAGCGCTTTGCATTAAAAATCTTAATTAACCAAGAAAGGTGAAGGGTAAACCCTTTGCTTTTTTTACTAAAAAATGATTTTTGTTTAATCTCCATAAATCAGCGAACAGAGAGAGCAGAAAAGATATTCTTTAACCATTACTTACTGTTCACTGTTCACTGTTTACTGTTTACGTAAGTATTCTGCTGCTTTTTCTGGTTCAATAGTTGATATTTCCATTCTGGTCCCAATTTCAAATCCTGCCCAAGTTGCCGTTTTTGGCAAAATTGTCCAATGCCAATGATAATAATCGTGATTTTGCTCATCGCAAGGAGCAGTGTGTAAATAAAAGTTGTAAGCCGGGTCATTTAGGCCCTTGTAAAGCTTGCTTAGGCCTGTCCGAAATGCCTCAGCTAAATCTCTTTTTTCCCTGTCTTTTGCCCGTTCAAAATAGGAAAGATGTTTTTTTGGCGAAACGATAACCTGAAAAGCAGTTTTAGAGGCAAAGGGACAGATTACTAAAAAATTTTTGTTTTCAAAAATAATTCTTTTTTTGAATTTTTTCTCCCATTTATTCATCTGACAATAAATGCATTCTTTGTCCTTTTTATAATAATTTTGGGAACGTGAAAGAGCTTTTTTAAGATCAACATCAATAAGAGGAGTAGTGATGATTTGAGAATGAGGATGAGCAATTGAGGCTCCGGCTCCCTGACCATGGTTATGAAAAATAGATATGTGATTGACAAACTTTTTTGGCATTAAATTTAAATACCTTTCCTGATAAACATCAAATACTTCTTTTACCTGCTCTACTGAAAATTGAGCCATTTGTTTTTTGTGGTCAGCAGTAACTACTATCTCATGGAACCCGACTGCATTCATTTTTTTGTATAACTTTCCTTCAATTCTCTCATTTAATTTGGGGTGAGGAAGAAAAGCCGGGAATTTATTAGGAACAACAATAACTGTCCAACCCTTTGGGATCTTATTTCCTTCTTTAAAAGGGATTTTCTTGCCCTGAGAAAAAACAAGGGTTGGCGTTTCCTGGGTGCTAATTTTACAAAAAGGACAAGTTTTTTTAAGGACTTCCTCGCTGGCTCTTTTTTCCTTTCTAAAGGTCTCTGGTCTTCTGGCCCTGCCAGTAGCAATAACAACCCAATCCTGACTAACTAAATCCATCCGTAATTCTGAAGGAAATTTTACCCGGTCAAATGGTTTTGAAGAAAATTTAACCGGCTGAACTTTTTTAGGTTTAGATTTTCTTTTCATATTTTTTAGCAATAAGGTTCCATCTTATTTTAAGCAAATCAAAGCCCATTCTTATCATTCCTTTTAATTTTACCTTGCTTTCCGGATCATTGACCCAAACGATTGGAACCTCTTTAATTTTATAACCTAATTTTTCGGCAATTACTAAAATTTCTGGATCAAAAGCCCATCTATCAATCTTACATCTTGGCAGAATATCATTTACAGCTTTTGGGGTTAAAGCTTTAAAACCACATTGAGTATCCCAAATTCCCCAAAGCCCAACAATTATTTGAACCAACAAGTTAAAACCATTTCCTAAAATCACTCTTCTTAACCAGGATTGGGGATTAGCAATCACCGCCCCTTTTACATCTCGAGAGCCAATTACAATCTCAAAACCCGCTTTAAATTGAGGAAACATCTTTTCCACCTGGTCGATTGAGGTTGAATTATCAGCATCAGTGAATAAGCGAATCTCTCCTTTTGCCTCCGATAAAGCCTGTCTTACAACAAAACCCTTGCCATGATTCTCTTTGTTATCAATCAGTTTTAAGTTAGCAATCTGGGATTTTAACTTTTCAACAACCTCAGCCGTCTTGTCTTTTGAGCCATCTGAAACAACAATAATTTCGTACTCAGGTCCTCCTGAGCCTGTTGAGGGATAAGTTTGCTTTCTCAAATATTTATCAATCTCAAATAGCGTCTTTGGAAGACGCTTCTCTTCGTTATAGGCCGGGATAATGACTGAAAGATACATTGTTTTAACTTATTTTAACAAAAAATGTAAACAATGAATAGTGAATAAAAAATAATAGGGGAAGATTTAAAGCTTTTTAAGGTCCTTGCCAAAAATCGTCCGATCGGACGATTTTTGTCAAACTGATGATTTCGGTTCAAATAAAAATGGCTCAAATAAAAAGCCCCTTTGGATTACCCATCGGGGCTGTGCGTCATTTAAGAAAATACTTCGCACCTGTGACTGCACCACTGATTAGAACGGCGGCCATACAGACCAACATACCACAAGCAAGAATGGCAACTAAGCGTTGGTGCGAGTGGTCAACTCGACATTTAGAGACTGAAACAACGACCATGCCGAGGACCAAACCAATGATTAAACAGGTGGTTATAAAGATGTCTGGTCCAAAAAGTACTTTCCATCTCATTTCTTCTCCTTTCGAATAAATTTTAAGGTGCTATTTTTTAATATCAAATTATAGCACGGTGCTAAATTTCTGTCAATACTTTGAAACCTTCTTTGGTGACAGCTATTGTGTGTTCGAAATGGGCGCAGAGGGAATTGTCTTTTGTTTGATAGCCGTAGCCGTCTTTGGCTTTCTTTAACTGCCAATCCCCCACTGTTACCATTGGCTCAATACAAAAAGTCATCCCTTTTTTTATTTCCGGCCCCTCTCTTCTCTTGCCATAGTTTGGGATTTGAGGTTCCTCATGAACTTCTCTGCCAATTCCATGACCGCAAAGATCCCGAACCACCTTAAATCCCTGACCTTTAACATATCGCTGAATGGTATTGCCAATATCACCAAAAGTATTGCCAGACCTGACTTTTTTTATTCCTCTTTTTAAAGCTTTCTTGGTTATCCTAATTAGTCTTTGGGCTTCAGGCGAAACTTTACCTACGGGTAAAGTCACTGCCATATCAGTGTGGAAACCCTTAAAAAGAACACCCAAATCTAAAGAAACAATATCTCCTGCTTTTAATTTCCTGGCAGAAGGGATGCAATGGACAAGTTCTTCATTTATTGAAACACAAAGCACAGCTGGAAATCCTTGATGACCTTTAAAAGAAGGTTTTGTTTTATATTTTAAAACAAGGCCGCTTGCGACCTTGTCTAAATATTTGGTGGTAATTCCTGGCTTCACTTCTCTTTCAAGCTCTTTCATAATTTTTGCCAAAATTTTACCACCTTCTCTCATTATCTGAATCTCTTTTTCTGACTTAATTGAAATCATTTTATCGCTTTTAAAATGTCTTTGTGGACATTGACAACTGTTTGTTCGCCATTAATCTTTTTTACTTTTATTCCTTGCTTTTTAAAAAGCTTGAACAAGGGAAAGGTTCTCTCTTTATATTCCTTTAGCCGAACCCTAATGGTTTCAGAATCATCCAGGTTCTTTCTTTTTATTAGCTTTGAGCCGTCTAAAGGACAGATTTTAAGATTTTTAGTTTCTTTATTGTATAAAATTGGGTGGCGCATCAATTGGCAAATTCGGCGATGGGTATTTCTGAAAAGCGTTTCTTTTGCGCTTATTTCAATTAAAACTGCTTTTATGTTTTTGGTGCCGTAAAGTTTTTTTAGCAAAGGCGTAACCTCCTTTCCTTCATAAAGAGTTCGGGGAGAACCAGCTAAGACCAAATTCTTACCAAGTTTAACTAATTCTTTTATTTTTTCCTTTACCAAATAAGCAACAAAGGGCGGACTGCAAAGAAGTCCCTCTTCCCATAATTTCTTTTCTTTCAAAACACTATATTTTTTTCCTTTGATATTAACAGATTTTTTATTGGGCTCTTTAAACCTCCCCTCTAAGGCCTTGCTGGTTTCAAAATAATATAAATTAAGCTTGTCAGCCAAAAGCTCGGCCTGAGTACCCTTACCTGCCCCTGGCGGTCCAAATAGAATAATAACTTGTTTGTGTTTTTTCATATAAAAGATATTAAGCGAGGGTACTTTCCGAAAAGAGCACTTCGCAGGCGGTTGGGCATGGTCCGAGCACTCAACGCTTTGAGTGCTCGGCCAGCCGCCGAGAAATGAACAGCAATTTCTCGCTGGGAAATTGACTGTGTCTCTTTGAGGGAAAGTACTCAAGCGATAAATTTTTTAAAACGTCTCGTATTCCCGCATTTGGAGTTGGGCATTGATTTGCCTCATTGTCTCCAAGACCACTGAAACCACGATAAGCAAAGAAGTTCCCCCAATTAAAAAGCGGAAGACCATTACTCCGGTAATCCCACCAACAATAGACGGCATCACAGCGATTGTGGCCAAAAATAAAGCTCCGATAATCAAAACCCGATTTAGAATATAATGTATAAAATTAGCAGTTGATTCTCCCGGTCTAATTCCTGGGACAAAGCCACCCATTTTTTGGAGATTCTGGGAAATTGCTTTTGGGTCAAAGGTGACAGCAGTGTAAAAATAGGTAAAAAGGATAACTAAGGCGAAATATAAAACTCCATTAGCCCAAGGATTTTGGAAAAAATCAGCTACGCTTTTAGCAATATTGCCTACTGCCCCTTCAGAGCCAGCAAAAAAACTAGCTATCATTCCCGGAAAGAGCAAAATAGATAAAGCGAAAATTATCGGAATTACACCAGCTGGGTTTATATTCAAAGGCAAATAAGTAGAAACTCCTCCGTACATTTTCGTGCCCCTAACTCTTTTAGCATAAGAAACCGGTATATTGCGCCTGCCTTCGGTAATTAAAACCACCCCGGCTATAATAACCAAAGCCATTGCAAAAAAGAGTAAATAAGATGGAATTCGAGCTGGATCCCAAGTAATAAGGAGCTGACGGATATTATTAGGAAGGTCAGCAATAATTCCAGCAAAAATTAAAAGGGAAACTCCATTACCAATCCCTTTTTCTGTAATCAATTCCCCTAGCCACATTAAAAATAGAGTACCTGCCGTAATGGTTAAGATTGAACTAATAAGCAAAGAAGGAGGGAGAGGAGAAATAACTCCTTGACGTTGAAATAAAGTTAACATTCCATATCCCTGAAGTATGGCTAAGGGAATAGTTAATATTCTTCCGTATTGATTGAATTTTTGACGACCAGCTTCACCCTCTTCTTTATACATTCTTTCCAGTTGGGGAAAAATCATCGTTAAAAGTTGCAAAATAATAACTGAGGTAATATAAGGACCCAATCCCAGCATAATAATAGAAAATCTATCCAAAGCTCCGCCAGTAAAGACATTTAAAAGACCAAACATCTGGAACTGCTCAAAAAATTTTCTCAAATTCTCAGCATTTAGTCCAGGCATGGGAATACTCGCCATCAATCTGAAAATCACGAAAATCAGCAAAACAAAAAGGATTTTTTTGCGCAGGTCACGAATTTTAAAAATTTGAATAATTTTCTGATACCACATGGCTTTTGCTTCGCAAAAGAATTTTCAATTTCTAATTTTCAATTTTCAAATGGTTTAAAAATTGTGTCATCAAAAATTATTGAAAATTGGTCATTGATAATTGAAAATTTTATCTCGCTGTTCCGCCGGCTTTTTCAATTTTCTTCTTGGCGTTTCCTGATACCTCACAATTTTCAATAACTAACTTCTTTTTTAGCTCTCCTTTACCTAAAATTTTCACTTTAGGTATCTTTCCTTTTATTTTACGAATTAACTTTCTTTTAAGCAAGGATTTAGGGGTTACAACCTCTAAACTTTCAAATTTCTTGTCTAAAATTCCAATATTAATAATAGCAAAATATTTCTTACTCTTTTTAAACCTATAACCTCTCAATTTTGGGTATCTTTTTATTAGTTCTCTAATAATCGGAGCGAACTTTCGGCCAGCTCGTGACTTCTGACCTTTAATTCCTCTACCAGAATAAGTCCCCCTCTTACCGCCACGTCCTACTCGTTTCTTTTTCTTTAATTTATGTTTTGGTTTCAATTGATGCAACTGCATGTTACCTGCTTTTTAATTTCTTTAAAGCCTCAATAGTGGCTTTGGCATTATTAATTTTATTAGTAGTCCTGCCTATCATTTTAGAAGATATGCTTTTTATCCCAACTAAATTACAGATAATCCGGACCGTTCCTCCGGCTACCAATCCTCTTCCTTTCCTTTGAGGCCTTAGCAAAACTTTAGCTGCTCCAAATTTTGCTTCAACCTGATGAGGAATAGTTCCTTCTACGATTGGAACTCTAATTAAATTTTTCTTAGCCACTCTGGTTGCTTTCTCTACTGCCTGGGCAACATCCGTTCCTTTAGCTATCCCAAACCCAACCTGTCCCTTTTTATCTCCAATTACCATTCCGGCCCGAAAACGAAAACGTCGGCCTCCAGCTGTCATCCGAGTAACTCGGGCTAAATCCAATAACTTGGATTCAAATTCCTCCTTTTTTTCAATTTTTACTCTTCTTGATTGACCTTTTCGAATAAACATAATTAAAAAATAAGTTTGTAATTAAAATTCCAGTCCGCTATCTCTGGCTCCTTCAGCTAGAGCTTTGGCTCTACCATGATACCTATATCCTCCTCTATCAAAGACTACTTTTTTAATTCCTTTTTTAAGCGCTCTTTCAGCAATCAATCTCCCTACTCCGTAAGCTATTGCAATTTTTTTTGTTCTACTCACTTTTTCTTTATCTCTGGTTTGTATTTTTGATTTTTTGAGTTCAAGATCACTTGAACTCAAAATAGTTTCTCCTTTCTCATCATTAATTAATTGAGCATAAATATGATTAGCCGATCTAAAAACACAAAGCCGAGGCACCTTGGCCGTCCCTTTTATCTTTGCCCGCACTCTTTTATGACGTCTATATCTTTTTTGTTGTTTCTGTTCCTTGCTCATTGTTCATTGTTCGTTGTTATTGATCTTCAGCAGTAACCACTTTCTTTCCTGCTTTTCTCCGAACCTCTTCGCCTACGTATCTTATTCCCTTTCCTTTATATGGTTCGGGAGGACGAACTTTTCTTATTTTAGCGGCAATTTGACCAACAAGTTCTTTATCAATCCCTGAAACGGTGATAATGTTTTTTTCCATTAAAAAATTTACACCTTCAGGTTTTTTTATCTTAACTGGATGAGAAAAGCCAACTTGCAAAACTAAATCTTCTCCTTCCAAAGTTGCCCGATAACCCACACCTTCAATTTGTAATTTTTTCTCATACCCTTCAGTAACCCCTTTTACCATATTAAAAAGAAGAGCCCTAGTTAAACCCCAAAAAGCTTTAGTTTTTTTAGTTTCTTTCCGAGGACTTATAAAAATTTTTCCCTTGCCCGCCGACTTCGTCTGGCCGGAGACCGACTTCGTCGAGCCGAAGGCCGAAGCCTTGGCGGAGGCGGGTTCCTTTATTTCAACCTTAACTTCAGGACGAACCTCTTTTTGAAGCTCTCCTTTTGGACCTTTTATAGTAACCTTATTGCCTTCAACCTTTACTTCCACGTCCTCGGGAATTTCAATTAGTTTTTTACCTACACGAGACATAGATTTTTAATATTAATTAGTCTGAAATCCTGTGCCAAATGCTTCACCAGATTTCGCAGAGTATTTCTCCGCCTAATTTATTCTTCCTTGCCTTTTTATTTGTCATTATTCCTTTTGGTGTTGAAACTATTACTATCCCATAACCTCCTCGTACCGGCTTAATCTCTTTAGCTCTAGTATAAATTCTCTGTCCTGGTTTGGAAATTCTTTTTAAGCCAGAAATTACCGGTTTCATTTTTTCCTTTTTTTCTTGGCCAGAGGTCTCGCTCTGATATTTTAAAGTAATTTCAAGAACTTTCTTTATCTTTCTACCCTTCTTTTCAATCTTTTCAATAAAACCCTCCTTCTCTAAAATTTTAGCAATCTCATGTTTTAAGTTAGAAAAGGGCAAGGTAACCGTTGGATGAAAAACGGCCTGGGCATTACGTATTCTGTTGAGCATATCTGTTATTGGATCAGTCATGTTATTAGCGGGTAGTTTATGGTTTGTAGTGAATTAGTAATTATTATAACGATTACCAACTTGATTTTTTAACTCCTGGTATTTCACCTTTGTTTGCCAACTCTCTAAAGCATATCCGACAAAGACCAAACTTTCTCATATATCCTTTTTTTCTGCCACATTTAAAACAACGACGAACTATTCTAGTACTAAATTTAGGCCTCTTTTTAGATTTGGCGATTTGTGATTTCTTAGCCATCTTTTTTAATAGGGAATCCTATTAATTTTAATAATTCAATTCCCTCTTCTCGGGTTTTCGCTGTTGTAACCACAGTTATTTCAAATCCAAAAATTGTTTTAGCTTTTTCCGGTGAAACTTCAGGAAAGACAATATGTTCTTTAATAACGATGGTAAGGTTCCCTTTTTTATCAAAAGATTTTTGGTTAATTCCCCGGAAATCTCGGGAACGAGGAAGAGCAATATGAATTACTCTATCTAAAAAATCATACATTTTTCTTCCCCGCAAGGTAACCATAGCCCCAATTGGCATTCCTTCTCTTATTTTAAATCCAGAAATTGATTTTTTTGCCCTAGTTAAAATCGGCCGCTGAGCACAAATTAAAGATAGCGCATCTAAAATAACATCATAAATCTTTTTCTGCTCTTCTGATGTTTTACCAACAATTAACCTACCAAATCCAGTATTCGCCGCCACCTTCTTAATTTTAGGAACAGCCATTATATTTTTATATCCGAATTCCTCCATCATGGCAGGTATTACTTTTTTTTTGTATTTGTCTTTTAATTTAGTTATCATGTTTCTTGCCCTGTAGAAGAATTTCGACAAGGTTTTCTTTCAGAAAACCTAATTCGCGAAGCCCCGTAGTGAAATTTGGACTTGCTCCGCAAATGAAAATTTGTCCAAATTCTACTACAAGGCAAAGCGAGTCGAAATTTCTCTACAGAGCTTGTCCGCATTTTTTACAAATCCTAATTTTTGATTTTTGCTTTTGCTTGCGAGGAACTTGTTCCTTTTTGCTCTCGCTTGCGAGGAACTTGTTCCTTTTTGATTTTTCATATCCTACCCTGGCTGCTTTTCCGCATTTTGAACAAATAAGTTTTACATTGGAAACACTAAGAGGAGCAGGTATTTCTATAATCTGACCTTTCTCACCAGACTTTTTTGGCTTCATATGTTTCTTTCTCAGGTTAATTCCCTCAACAACAACCCTACTCTCTTTAGGAAAGGCCTCTAAAACCTTGCTCTTGCGACCACGATCTTTTCCAGAAATTATAAGGACTTGATCACCTTTATGTATCTTCATAATATTTACAAATCTTGACCAAGTCCTTGATCACCTTTTTTAATTCTCATACAATATCTTGGGCTAAATTAGCGATTTTATCAAAACCTTTTTCTTTAAGTTCTCTGGCTACTGGCCCAAAAATTCTTCCCCCTTTTGGATTTTTTCCTGCCTCTAAAACTACCACCGCATTGTCATCAAATCGAATGTATGAACCATCAACCCGTCTAAAAGATTTTTTCTGTCTGACAATTACTGCCTTCACTACATCATGTTTCTTTACCGGCCTTCTGGGCTCAGCAACCTTAACCGCGCCCACAATAATATCTCCAATCTGGGCATATCTTCGCCGGGTGCCACCTAAAACCCGGATGCATTGAATTATCTTTGCTCCGGTATTATCAGCTACTTTTAACATTGTTCTTGGCTGTACCATATAAATTACAGATTAAAGATTAAAGACCTTAAACCTGAAATCTTAAATCTTAAATCTTAAATCTTCCTTACCACTCTCCACCTCTTATCTTTACTTAATGGCCTGCACTCTTCAATCACAACCTTATCTCCCGCCTTATATTCTCCTTTCTCGTCGTGGGCTTTATATTTTTTATGAACTCTATATCTCCTTTTATATTTTGGGTGTTCTTTCATCTGTTCCACTCCAACTACAACTGTTTTTTTCATTTTATTAGATATAACTGTACCTTTTAGTTTTCTTTTTGGCATATTCCTTCGCCCTTGCTCGCTTTCAGCTTCGCTCGGGCTCAGTTAAAATCAAACATTAAACATCAAAAATAAAAAATTTTTAATATTTGATTTGTTATTTTGCATTTTGATTTTTGAATTTTGATTTTATAATAGTTAGTATTCTTGCGATATCCTTTTTTATCATCCGAATTTCTCTTACGTTTTTTACCTTACCTGCCATTAGATCAAAGCGGAGCTGTCTTAATTTTTCGCGATTATCTTGTAAAAGCTTCTGTAATTCTTTTTGAGATTTTTGTCTTATTTCTGATGGCTTCATATTATCTTTTTACAAATTTTGTTTTTACTGGTAGCTTATCAGCTGCCTTTCTGAAAGCTTCTTTAGCTTTTTCCTCTGGTATTCCTTCAAGTTCAAAAATAATCCGACCTGGTTTTATTGGAAAAACATAATGATCAACCGATCCTTTTCCTCCGCCCATCGGAACCTCAGTCCCTTTCTTAGTTACTGGTTTTGCTGGAAAAATTCTAATCCAAAGCTTCCCTCCTTTTCTTAGATATCTAATAATAGTTCTTCTGGCTGCTTCAATTTGTCGTGAGGTTATCCATTTTGTTCCTAAAGACTTGAGACCGTAACTGCCAAAACTAAGCTCAGTAGCTCTGGTTTCAACACCTTTTGAAACACCTTTTCGCCATTTACGATGTTTAACTTTTTTGGGCATTAATATTGCCATAATTTTACTCGAACTTCTCTCCTTTATATATCCAGACCTTTATTCCAATTACTCCGTAAGTACAATAAGCCTCTGCTTTGGCATAATCAATGTCAGCTCTAATAGTTTGACGAGGAAGCTTGCCTTCTTTCAACCACGCCCTCCTAGCAATTTCAGTTCCACCGAGTCGTCCTGACATCTCTACCCTTGCTCCCTGAACTTCTTTATGAGCCGTAATCTTGCTCAATGCTTGTTTCAAAACTCTCCGATAATGAACCCTTCTTTCAATCTGCTGAGCAATCCACTGAGCACTCAAGCCAGCGGAAGTCCAAGGGTTTCTAATCTCCCTGATTTCAATTCTTATTTCTCTTTTACCTCCTTCTTCAGCTTTCGTCTCTAAAGATAGTTTTTTTGGCAAAGAAAGTTTTTCTTCCTTTTTCTTTTTCTCTTTTTTAGGTCCGGCTAAAGATGACCTCTTTAAAATTTTCTGTTCTAACTCTCTCTTCAATTCCTCAATTCCCTCTCCTCCTCGACCAATAATCAGACCGGGTCTAGCGCTAGAAATAATAATATTTAACTTATTGGGAAGTCTTTCAATCTCAATCTTCTCCACACCAATCTTTCCTAATTTTTTTCTTAAAAACTCTCTAATTTTAAAATCCTCCTTCAGGTATTCTGCAGGATCTTCATAATACCATCGTGAATCCCAATCATTTATTCTCCTTATTCGGTATGCTTTTGGATGAACTTTATGAGTCATAATTTAGATATTAGGTGTTAGATATTAGATTCTTTTTTCTTTCATCCAATATCTAATATCCAGTATCCAATATCTAATTCAGAATGCTTTTCTTCTAAATATTCTTTTTATTCCTCTTTCAACTTTGGGTTTTGGAGCTTCGGCTTCTGGTCTTAACTTTGCCCGCCCTGTAGGAGCCGCTTTAGCGGCTTCCTTTGGGGGCTTCTCTATCTTAGAAGGTTTCCTTGTCTCTTTCTTTTTAGCCCTCTTGATTTTTTTAACTTTCTTTGTTGGAGTAATGTCATCCAGAACCAAAGTCACATGGGAGGTCTTTTTTTGGATTTTATAAGCCGCACCTCTGGCCCTGGGCATCCACCTTTTATGTCTTGGGCCTTCATCAACAGTAATTTTGGAGATATATAAATTGGCCGGGTCAAGCTGAAAATTATTACGGGCATCAGCAATAGCTGTTTTTAAAAGTTTAAATAAGGGCTCGGCTGCTTTTTTTCTAGTAAAATTTAAAATGGTTTGAGCTTCTTCAGCTTTCTTTTTACGGATAAGGTCAGTCACTAATCTAACTTTTCTGGGCGCAATTCGTAAATAATTTAATTTAACTACTACCGGCATAATAAATTACTCTTTTTTAAGTTCCTCTGTTTCCTTTTGAGTTGCCTCTTGTTCTAATTCTCGCTGTATCTTACCACCATGTCTTACAAACCTGGTAGTCGGAGAAAATTCTCCCAGTTTGTGGCCAACCATCTCTTCAGTTACATAAACTGGAATATGCTCCTTACCATTATGGACTCCAAAGGTAAAACCGATCATTCCAGGAACAATGGTACAAGCCCGAGACCAGGTTTTAATAACCTCTTTTTCTCCCGGTTTCAGCTTTTTTATCTTTTTCAACAACTTTTCATCAACATATGGACCTTTTTTAAGTGATCTTGCCATAATTATCTTTTTTTCTTTTTTCTTCTTTTAATAATATATTTATCAGTCCACTTTTTCTTTCTTGTCTTTACTCCAAAAGCAGGTTTCCCCCAAGGTGTTTTTGGGTGTTTCAAACCAATTGGTGAACGCCCTTCCCCGCCCCCATGGGGATGATCAGCCGGGACCATAGCTGTTCCTCGAACAGTAGGCCTCCTTCCTCTTAACCGACTCCTCCCAGCTTTTCCTAAGGTAGTATATCGCCACTCCGGATGAGAAACCGTGCCGACGGTAGCATAACATTCCTGAAGCACTCTCCTAATTTCTCCAGAGGGTATCTCCAGATTTGTATATTTTCCCTCATGGGCTAAAACTCTGGCAGCAGCTCCGGCTGCTCTCACTATTTTTCCTCCTTTTCCAGATACAAGTTCAATATTAAAAACTACAATACCAACTGGAATATTCTTTATTTTCATTCGGTTTCCACTTTTAATCTCGGTTTTCTCGGCACAAATTACTCCGTCTCCAATTTTTATATCACTGGGAGCTAACCTGTAACGTTTCTCTCTGTCGTCATATTCCAAAAGAACCAGAAAAGCAGTCCGATAGGGATCGTATTCTAAAGCAATGACTTTGGCAGGGATATTAATTTTCTCCTGGCCAAAATCAACTATTCTATAAAGCTTTTTTGCTCCCCCTCCTCGATGACGAACAGTTATTCGCCCGGAACTCCCTCTTCCTGCTTTCTTTTTCAAAAATACAAGCAACCTCTTTTCAGGTCTCTTTTTAGTCAATATTTTTGTTGGCTTTTGTTTTTTCATTCTCGCAAATAATAAGCTAATCTTAAACGAATTAAAGCGAATAGATTAGCTGATTATTAACTTTAAATTCGCTTATTGCTAGCGAGGCAATATCTCAATTTTCTGTCCTTTTTTTATTTTTACAATTGCTTTTTTATATCCTTTTCTCCACCCTTCTTGCCTTCCCAATCTCCTTTTTCTTTTAGGAATATTAATAATCTTAACGCCAACTACATCTACTCCATATAAACCCTCAATTACTTTTTTAATCTCAATTTTATTAGCTCGCGGCAAAACCTTAAATATATATTTATTTTCTTCAGCAAGCTTAGTTGCTTTCTCGGTTACATGAGGAGAAGATAAAACACGATATGCTTTATCAAAAATCTCTCTCTTTGGCTTTCGAACCTTTGCTCTAGCTTCCTCTTTACCCACCGTAGCTTTAGCGAAGGCGGGCTTTTTCTCTTGAGGTAGAGACCGGGTCTCTACCTGCTCTTTTTTCCCAGCCTTCTCAACCTGCGGTTGGTCTATCTTCTTTTCTATTTTTTTTTCTGGTTTTTTCCTTTTTTTGAAAAAATCAAACAAACTCATAATTTACTCCAAGAATGTATCCTTAATTATTTTTATTGCTTCTCTTGGTAACATAACGTATTTATAGGAAAGCAAATTTAAAACACTTAAATCTTTTGCCTGGATTGTCTTAGCTTTGGGAATATTTCTTGTTGCTTTAATTATGTTTTTGTCCATCTGAGGCAAAACAATCAAACTAGACCCTTTTTTTAAGAATAATTTATTTAAAATCTCTGCCATTGCTTTTGTTTTTGGCTTCTCAATTTCCAACTTATTTAAAACTAAAAGTAAATTCTCTTTTGCTTTAGCTGACAAAACCATAAACAGGGCTTTTCTTCTCATTTTCTTGGGAACTCTCTTTTTAAAAACTTTCTCGGTTGTCGGACCAAAAGTCACTCCTCCGCCTCTCCAGATTGGCGAGCGAATTGAACCCGCTCTTGCTCTTCCTGTTCCTTTCTGCCGCCAGGGTTTTCTTCCGCCGCCCCGAACCTCTGATCTTGTTTTTGTCTTAGCTGTCTTTTGCCTCCGATTTGCCATCTGGGAAACAGCAACCTGATGAACCAAATCAGGGTTCATTTTTACCTCAAAAATCTCTTTGGGCAATCTTGCCTCTCCAACTTCTTCCCCTTTTTGATTATATACTTTTACAATCATAATTTAATTAGTAGGTGCTTTTTTTCTTTCCGAATAACTAGTCTGAGGGCGGATTGGTGAGGGAGACACTTCGCAGCCGAGCCCCAGAGGGATATTGTATTTTCTTTTAAGCGTCTCTGGCTCGGCGAGAAATAGCAGCAGCCTGGAAGGACTTGGTTTTAGCACTTTGGCTGACTGCGTGTCACCCGAAGCAATCTGCCCGAAGACTATCCGTTGATAAACAACTACCCTCTAATTTCCAGTAATGTTCCTCTTCTTCCGGGAACCGCGCCCTTTACTGCTATTATGTTATTTTCAACATCTATTTTCGCGATTTTCAAATTTTTAACCGTTACTCTTTCGGCTCCCATTCTGCCTGGCATTTTCTTCCCTTTAATAACTCTTTGAGGAAAAGCTGAACCAACTGAACCTATTGTTCTTTCTTCGTGTTTGGTGCCGTGAGTAGCTGACTGGCCATGGAAACCCCATTTCTTAACTACTCCGGCAAATCCTTTTCCTTTAGAAATACCGGAAATCTTCACAATATCTGTTTCTTTAAAAATTGAAAGGTCAATTTTATCTCCTTGTTTAAATTTTGAAATATCTTCTTTCCCGCCTTCGGCGAGGTCTCGCCCCTTCGGGGCGGAAAACTCTCTCAAATATCTATATGGTTTTTTCTTTTTGGTTTTTGTTATCTTTTTTGCTTTTAATTTCTCAAAACCAATCTGAATTGTTTCGTAACCATCTTTTTCTTTTGTTTTTATTTGAGCAACATAACAAGGCCCGGCTTCAATTAAAGTTACTGGAATAACATTTCCTTTTTCATCAAAAATTTGGGACATTTCTATTTTTTTACCAAGAATAAATTTCATAATCGTAGAAGCAGATTTACGCTGATACCAAGCAGATTTACGCTGTTAATTTAAAACCGGGCATAGCCCGGTTTTATTCGAGGCTATTTTATATGAAATCTGGTTTTTAAAACTTATCAATTTTTAATATTTTCATTATAAAACAAAAAGATATTTATGTAAATTTTTCAGCGCCCCTCTGCTTGTTATCTGCGTCTTTCTGAGAGTTGACATCTAAATCTTAACTTCAATGTCAACTCCGGCTGGCAGGGTTAAGCTCATCAAAGCATCAATTACGTTGGGATTAGGATTTAAAACATCAATTAATCTTTTGTGAACCCTCATTTCAAACTGCTCACGGGAGTCTTTATGAATAAAAGAAGACCGATTTACCGTGTATTTATGAATTTCGGTTGGTAAAGGGACGGGTCCTGAAACCTCAGCCCCATGCCTCAAAGCCGTTTCAACAATCTGTCTGGCGCTGTTATCAATTACCTTATAATCATAAGCTTTGAGCTTTATCCTAAGCTTTGGTTTTATTTCTTCTGGAACTGCTTTCTTTTTGGCCTTGGTTGGCATCTCTTAATTTAAGATTATGTATCTATACAATAGCGAATCAAGGTTCCCCGCCTTGGCGGGGGTTCTTAAAGGAACGACTATTTAATTATCTTTATCACTACTCCGGCCCCTACTGTTTTGCCTCCTTCTCTAATTGCATACCTTTGTTTCTCTTCAAGGGCAACCGGAACAATCAATTTAATCTTCAAATTAACTGTATCGCCGGGCATCACCATTTCTGTTCCTTCGGGCAATGTGACATCGCCTGTAACATCAGTCGTTCGGATATAAAACTGGGGCTTGTATCCTTTAAAGAAAGGGGTGTGACGACCACCTTCTTCTTTGGTTAAAATATAAACCTCACCTTCAAACTCAGTGTGGGGAGTAACTGATCCTGGCTTGGATAGGACCTGTCCTCTTTCAACTTCCTCTTTTTTAAGACCCCGAAGTAAAATACCAACATTATCCCCGGCTCTACCCTCATCAAGAATTTTATTAAACATCTCTATGCTTACTGCTACGGTCTTCGCAGTGGGTCTCAAACCAACTAATTCTACGTCTTCGTTAGGTTTAATTAATCCTCGCTCAATTCTTCCAGTAGCAACAGTACCCCGACCCTCAATAGAGAAAACATCTTCAATAGCCATTAAAAATGGCTTATCAATCTCTCTAGCTGGCTCGGGAATATACTCATCTAAAGCTTTAAGCAAATCTAAAATTGGTTTAGCTGCTTCATCGTCTGCTGACTTCACGTCCAGGGCCTTTAAGGCAGAACCCCGAACTATTGGAATCTCATCTCCAGGAAATTCATATTTCTTCAAAAGTTCTCTAATTTCTGATTCAACTAAATCAATAATCTCTTTATCCTCTACCTGGTCACATTTGTTTAAAAATACAACTACTGAAGGTATACCAACCTGGCGAGCAAGTAAGATATGCTCTCTGGTCTGAGGCATTGGCCCGTCAGAAGCTGACACTACTAAAACCGCCCCGTCCATTTGAGCGGCCCCGGTAATCATATTTTTGATATAGTCGGCGTGCCCAGGGCAATCAATGTGGGCATAGTGCCTCTTCTCTGTTTCGTATTCAAGGTGAGAAACAGAGATTGTCAGACCCCTGGCTTTCTCCTCTGGGGCTGCGTCAATCTCATCAACTGTTTTTTGCTGGGCTTTTAGACCTTTTAGGTTCAGAACCTTTAAAATTGCAGCAGCTAAAGTTGTTTTACCGTGGTCAACATGACCAATGGTACCAACATTAATATGAGGTTTTACTCTCTCAAATTTTTCTTTTTCGGCCATAATAAATCGATACTAATATACTAATTGATACTAATTATACTAATTTTAATATTCGTATCATTAGTATGCATTCGTATATTGGCATCGCGTTTGTTTATATTATTATTTTATTAAACCTAAAATAAAAGTCAATAGTCATTGTCACAGTCATCGTCTACCTTCTTTTCCCTTCAATTATCTCTTGAGCAATATTTTTAGGAACCTCTTCGTAATGGTCAAATTCCATAGTAAAGGTTCCTCGGCCTTCGGTTAAAGACCTTAAAGTAGTAGCATATCCAAACATTTCGGCTAAGGGAGCTTTTGCATCAATAATTTTTAGATTTAGTCTATCTTTGGTTTCTTCAACTTTCCCTCGCCTGGCTGATAAATCCCCGATAGTATCTCCAAAAAATTCCGAAGGAACAATAACTTCTAATTTCATAACCGGCTCCAACAAAACTGGTTCAGCTTTCCTGGCCGCATCCTGAAGGGCAACCGAAGCTGCAATCTTAAAAGCATTCTCTGAAGAATCCACTTCGTGAAAAGAACCATTAAATAAGGTCGCTTCAAGGTCTATCATTGGATAACCAGCTACAATCCCTTTATCTATTGCTTCTTTTGCTCCCTTTTCTACTGCCGGAATAAACTCCCTGGGGATAATACCGCCTTTAATCTTATCTATAAACTCAAATCCCTCTCCTCGTTTTTTAGGTTTTAACTTCAACCAAACATGTCCATACTGACCCCTACCTCCAGACTGCCTGATATATTTTCCTTCTGCCTCAGCTTCTTGTTTAATTGTTTCTTTATAAGCAACCTGGGGCTTTCCAACTGAACCCTCAACTTTAAACTCCCGTTTCATTCGCTCAACGAGAACTTCAAGATGCAACTCGCCCATTCCTGAAATAATGGTTTCTCCGGTTTCTAAATCACTTTTCATTTTAAAAGTCGGGTCTTCCTCGGCTAATTTTTTGATGGCTAAACTCATTTTCTCCTGGTCATTCTTAGATTTTGGTTCAATTCGGATAGAAATAACTGGTTCGGGAAAAGTAATTTTTTCAAGGACAATTGGGTGAGCTTCGTCACATAAAGTATGACCGGTTTGAGTATTTTTAAGACCGACAGTGGCAGCAATGTCTCCAGTAAAAATTTCTTTCACTTCTTCTCTTTCAGCCGCATGCATTCTCAAAATTCGGCCAATTCTCTCTTTTTCGCCTGTTGTTGAGTTTAACAAATAAGACCCGCTTGTCAAGGAACCGGAATAGACCCGGAAATAAGTAAGAGTCCCAACATAAGGATCAGCAGCCACTTTAAAAGCAAGGGCTGTAAATTTTTCCGAATCTTCAGCTTTTCTCTCAATTTCCTCGCCACTTTTAGGATCAGTGCCCTTAACAGGAGGTATATCTTTTGGGCTAGGAAAATAATAACAGATACCATCAAGCAATGGCTGAATTCCTTTATTCTTTAGGGCGGCTCCGCAGAATACCGGAACAAGCTTATAATCTAAGGTGGTTTTCCGCAAAACCTTTCTAAGATCTTGAACAGGAATTTCTTCACCAGCTAAGTACTTCTCTAAAATCTTTTCGTCTTCGGCAACAATCTTCTCCACCATTTTCCCTCGCCATTCTTTTGCCTTTGCTAATAAATCTTCCGGAACAACCTCCCGCCCCTCAGGGCGAGGTTCGCCCTTCTCGTCGAGAAGGGCGACTTCTTTAACTACCTGGCCAAAATCACCCTCAAATTTTAGAGCTTTCATCTCTAAAAGATCAATTACCCCTTGATGTTTTTCTTCTTCTCCAATTGGTATTTGAAGAGCTATGGCATTTGGCGAAAGCTTTTCTAAAATAGAATCCAAACTAATTTTAAAATCAGCTCCGGTTCTATCTAATTTATTGATAAAACAGATTCTGGGCACTTTAAACTTATCTGCCTGACGCCAAACTGTTTCCGATTGGGGTTCCACTCCAGCCACTCCATCAAAAATCACTACCGCTCCATCCAAAACTCTAAGAGACCTTTGAACCTCAGCAGTAAAATCAATATGGCCCGGAGTATCAATAATATTTATTTGATATTCATTTTCTTTTTTCCGCTCCAGCCCTCTTGGTACCCAAAAGCAAGTGGTAGCGGCAGCGGTAATAGTAATACCTCTTTCTCTTTCCTGTTCCATCCAGTCCATAATCGCCTTGCCATCATGAACTTCTCCAATTTTATGAGAAATTCCCGTATAGAAAAGCACCCGTTCAGTAACGGTTGTTTTCCCGGCATCAATGTGGGCTATTATTCCGATATCGCGAACACGTTCAATTGGATAAATACGCGGCATATTTTAGAATTTAGAAATTAGAAAATAGAATTTAGAATAATTTATTTTAGTTCTTTTGACCAAAGCAAAAGAGTTCTTCTAAAAGGGCTTTTTAGTTTTTAAAAATCAAGTGTTTAACGTCGGGCTTTAAACAAAATCAACATGGTAACACTTTTTTAGCGATCGCTAAAAAAGTGTTACCAGCGAAAGTGGGCAAAGGCGCGGTTGGCTTCGGCCATTCTATGAGTATCAGTTTTCTTTTTTATTGCCCAGCCAGTGTTATTGGCTGCATCAATTAGTTCAGCAGCTAATTTCTCCCTCATTGGCTTTCCTTTTTTTCTTTTAGCGCTCTGAATTATCCAGCGCATAGCTAAGGTTAACCCTCTATCGCCTTTCACTTCTACTGGAACTTGATAAGTCGCTCCACCGATTCTTTTTGACTTCACTTCAAGAAGAGGCGAAACATTTTCAAGAGCTATCTCAAAAACTTCCAATGGTTCTTTTTTGGTTTTCTCTTTTATAATATCAAAAGCCCGATAAACAACTTTCCTGGCTATTGTTTTTTTACCCCTTCTCATCACCTGATTAATGAATTTGGCAACAGTAACATTGTTATAAACAAAGTCGGGGGCTATTGGATGTTTTTTTATCTTTTTTCTCCTAGCCATAGCTTACTTTTTCTCTGGCTCCTTGGGGGCTTCTGGTTCCTTGGGAGCTGCCTCAGTGGTTGTTTCTTTTTTTGCTTCTTTTTTTGCTTCTTTTTCTCTTTTTGTTCCATATTTACTTCTTGTCTGTCTTTTTCCTTCAACGCCTCCGGTATCCAAAACTCCTCTCACTACATGATATCTTACCCCAGGCAAGTCCCTAACCCTTCCTCCTCGAATAAGGACAACTGAGTGCTCTTGAAGATTATGACCTTCGCCAGGGATGTAAGCGGTAACTTCCATTCCATTAGTTAAACGAACCCTAGCTACTTTTCTTAGAGCTGAATTTGGTTTTTTGGGAGTAACGGTGAAAACCCTAAGACAAACTCCTCTTTTATATGATGAGGGATATTGCTTTGGTCTGTTTTTAAGAATATTAAAACCAAATGCCAAAGCAGGCATCTTGGAACGCTTTTTAGCTTTCTTTCTACCTTTTTTAATAAGTTGATGAATTGTAGGCATGTTCCTTCGCCCTCGCTCCCCCCTCTTAGCGGAGTTCGCTCGGGCTCAGTCAAAATCAAAAATCAAAATGCAAAAATTAAAATTAATAAAGCGCAGAGCGCTCAAAATTTAGGTTAACAAATAATTCCATAAATGTCAATTAAGACAGCGGAGAACCCACAATTAAAGTAAAAATCCAATTAATAATATAAGCTATCCAGGGAAATAAAAAGAAAATAATAAATAGTAAAATAAAGAAACCAAATTGCTGTAAAAATACTTTTACATTTTGCATAGAGGAAGGCAAGAAAGTAAAAAGAATATGAGAACCATCTAAGGGGGGAATTGGTAATAAATTAAATACTGCCAATAAGATATTAATATAAATAATATAAGTGAACATTAAAGCAAGGCCTAGTAAATTGATAAATCCAGGAAAAAACCTCAAAAGTAATCCAAAGAATAATGCTATTACCAAATTTGCTCCAGGACCAGCCAAAGACACTTTTAAAGAACCGTATTTTTGGTCCCGGAAGTTATAAGGATTGATAGGTACTGGTTTGGCCCAACCGAAAATAATCCCTCCCCCAGTAATTCTCGCCATGATAATCAAAAAAATTGGTAGAATAACCGAACCAATCGGATCTAAATGTTTTAAGGGATTCAGAGTAAGACGCCCGGCATATTTAGCTGTCGGGTCGCCTAAATAATAAGCTACACTCCCGTGAGCGATTTCATGGATAACAACCGAGAAAATTAAAATAACGATTAGAAAAATATATTCCATATTATTTTACATATTAACACAGCTTGAAAAAAAATTGAAATCCTGATAAGATAATAATACCCTTTATTCCAATACAGTATTGTATTTGAATAGAGGGTACAGTGTTATGGCTAAAGAATGCGCAATTTGCGGAAAAACATCAATGATGGTTTGGAGGTTAAAGAAACTCCGGGGAAGGTATAATCCAACCGTCAAAAAAAGAAAATATCCTAACTTGCAATGGTTGAGGGTTCCTTTGAGTATAAAAAAGAAAGCTTATAAAAAATTTGCCGGTAAGCGAGTTTTAGCTTGCACCAAATGCATTAAAACATTGGCAAAAAAAAGGTAACTCCCGGAGTGTAGTATAACGGTTAGTATTTGCCCTTGGGGTGGGTAAGACCCGGGTTCAACTCCCGGCACTCCGACAAAACCAAACCAGCCCCGCCGCGGCGGGGCTGGTTTTGATTTCCGTATTTAAAGCCCTGTAACATCCAGAAAGATCTTTCGGAGAATATCACAAGTGGGTGTCCGCACGTACTCGCCGCAGCAAGTACAGATATAGGATTCCCTTAAAAAGCTGTATAGTCCAGAATCTGACTAGAACGTTACAGGGCTACTTTCATAGTAGCACAGGCCAAACCTCTATGTCAAACCCCGTAGAAGAATTTCGAAAAGATTTTTCTGAAAGAAAAATCAAATCTGTGAAACAATTCGAAATTTCTCTACGGGGTCAAATTCAAAACTTCGCTCATCTGTTTAATTAAAGAAACTACTACTGGTGGCGGCATCAAGCTATAGCAGGGTTTGCTTTCATCATCTAAAATCTGCCAGGGTTTCTCAATTATCTTTACTTCTCCTCTCTTTACATCCCACTGATAACTGTATTCAGGAGTAATCTCATAATCGTCAACAAAATCTTTAGCTTTGTCTGCTGGAACGGAATTTCTCAAAAGAACTTTTGGAATGCCGTAAAGTGAGAGGGCTTGCTTTATTAATTTCTCATCTCTGTCTAATCTTTCCCTGATTGACTCTATACCCAGCTCATCTCCCTCTTTTTGAACCATTCTCGTTCCCTGACAACTAGAACTGTCGCAAACAAGGAAAAACTTTTTTTCTTTTTTATCATATTCAACTTTCTTTGTTGGAAGAAGCTTCAAGTTCCTTGAGGTCTGACAAAGAGGACAAACTACTCGATTTTTTATTCTTTCATCAATCACTGCTTCGGGCACATCAATAAGAACAAAAACATCAGGGTCTTCCCGATAATCAATCAGGTCTCTGAAAAATAAGGAATAAGTAATCTGGTCCAAATCTCTGGGAAAGCCATCAATGAAAAGAGCCCTCCTCCGTCTCTTTGCTATTTCTTTTTTCACCAGAGCCAAAATTAATTCCGAAGGCAAAAGAACTTTAGTGCTTCTTTTCTCCAGGGCCTTGACTACTTCCTCTAAGGGCAGAAAACCCCGGTAATTTTTCTCCAAAAAAGAAATTAATTCTTTCTTTTTCTCTTTATCTCGTAAAACCTCATCAAACTCTCTAACCATATCTCCGATAGAAAAATGCTCTACCCTATCTTCGCCAACCACCTCTTTAAACATTTTGGCATAAGTTCCTTTGCCAGAATTTTTTTTGCCCAAAAGATAGGCAATAAAAGTATTTTCTTTTAAGTATTCTTTAAGCTTTTTAATTTCTTTGCCTGCTTTAAATTCAAAATAGGCCTGCCTTTGGTTAAAGTCAGTCAGGTCAAGCTTTTTTAAAGAATCAATTTTAGTTTTAAAAATCGGAAACTTAATATCTCGCATAGTATTTGAATTTGAAATTTTGAATTTTGAATTTGTTTAGGATTTAGAATTTCGGATTTAGGATTTTGAAATTTTTTCCGTCAGAAAAAATCTTAATATCTCCCTCAATATCGGTTCTTAAAACCTGTATACCAAATTGATTGAGGTTTGCCAAGACCTCAGGGTGTGGATGACCATAAGAATTCTCTCCAACAGTAATAATAGCAAGTTCAGGAGAAACAATTTCTAAAAATTCTAAACAACTTGATGTCTTGCTTCCATGATGAGCTACTTTTAAAATATCTGAATCAATGCTTAATTGTTTTTCTATTTTCTTTGTAATATCTCCGGTGAATAAAAATGAAATATCATCAAAAACTAAACTGGCAACAATAGAAGTATCGTTGCTGTTTTTAAATTCCTGCCCCTCTAAGTTTTCAAAAGGATGCAAAACATCAATAAAAATACAGGGGTCCGACCCCTGTAAAATTATTCTCTGGCCGGCTTGAGCTATTTTTATTTCAGCCCTTTCTTCTTCAATTAACTTTTCCCACTCCTGCCATTCAGCGGTTTCTCTAACAACTCCTGTCCATAGAATATTCTCAACTTCATATCTTTTTAAAACCTCAAATAAACCAAAATAATGATCGTGCTCGGGATGAGTTAAAATTATTAAATCAATAGTTCTATCATAAAAAGGCATTTCTTCTGATAGTTTTTCTAAAATAGTTAAATCTGGTCCGCCGTCAATTAAAATCTGATGCCCTTGAGGCGTCTCAATAAAAATCGCGTCCCCCTGCCCAATATCAAAAAAGGTCACCTCAAGTGGTCTGGGCTGGCTTAAATCGTAAACTACAACCCAGAGAATAAGATTCAAGCAAACCAACCCAGCCAGCAAAACCCAAACTAATTTTTTATTTTTTGACATAAACTCTTGACCCTGTAGAGAAATTTTGACTACCTTCGGTATTAGGTTTTCTTTAAGAAAACTCTGTCAAAATTCTTCTACGGGGTTGACAAATCTAAATGAAGAATATATAACACAAACAGTTCTTTAATAATAGGAAACAAGGGAAATTTTAAGGAAAGGAAACAGAAATGAGGTTATCAGACCTAAAAGAAACAGAAGCATGGAGATGGTTAAAATACGTATTTATTATACCCCTTCTGCTAGGAATAAGGTATATTTCTAGAGGAGGATATAAACTCGGTCCCATAAAATGTCTCCTTTTTGGTGTTGCCATTCTTGGCATATTTAGTTATCTCCTAATAGCTTTTGTTTTAAAAGTACGAAGAAATAGAAAAAACACGAAAGCCCATTCAAGGTAAATCCTTATTTGGGCTTTTTCTATACCTTAACCTCTAACCTAAAAGGAATAAAGTTTTGCAAACCTTGAAGTGGTTGTGTGGATGAGCAGTTGCCAACAAAATGGTTGACAAATATAATTTAATTTGTTATGATAGTAATAGTATTGAAAACGAAATAAATTGTTCTTTTGAAAAGGAGATTTAACATGGAAAAATGCGAGACATTCCTGCTACAAGCCGAATCAGGAGAATTGGGAAAGGAGCTCAAATCAGTAGTCCTCAATTTTACTCGCGATGCAGATCCTAATGTACGAAAGGACTTAAAATTTATTATTAAAGAAGCAATGGAACATGTACAAAAAAAGAGCGGGTAAAAAAAGGAGGCGTCAACTCTATTTTTCACCAAAGCACCTCAAATTAGTAGGTGCTTTTTTTATATCAAAACGTTGTCTTTTTGCCATCTTAACAAATATCCTGACTTTAAGAAACTGCCCGAGACTGGGTCTCAGGCAGATCTAAAAAATAACAGAGAACAGTTCTCTGCTATTTTATTTTGGCTAACTAAATAACCCAAAGCCACCATTTAGATCTTGGTGGCTTTGGATTAAAGCTTTGAATAAAAAATTTATTCTAAACTGACTGTCCCTTTCCGAGGATTCGAAACATCTTAGTGCCACACTTTGGACAGGTTCCAGTTGCAGCTCTTCTCTTTACTTTTCCCTTTCCCTTCATAGCTACCTCTTTGGCATTCTGTATTTCTTGTTTCTTTTTACATTTAACGCAATAGGCTTCCATAATATTAAATAAAATGTAAATTTTTGATTATATCTTACGACCTTTACCCTTGTTAAATAATTTGCTACGCAAATTAAAATCTAAGATTTTATTTAACGGGGTGAATGAAGAGTTTTCCACAGCTTTCTTCTACATTAATATATCTTATTTTAGCTTAAAACATTAGTCAAGCCCTCACACCAAATGAGGACAGCCCTGCTTAAGCGGGAAAAAGGGCGAAGCCAGTCCTCGTTATGGTCGTGAGGGCTTGCCCCCTAAAAACATTCAACCCTAATTTCTTTAATAATTTCTCTGATTATTTTAGCACTATCTAGCTTCTTTTCTAACTCTTTTATCGCCTCAATGCTTCCTTTAGCTGTCTGGTGTTTAGGAACAAATAGGGTGCAACAATCTTCTTGAGGTTTTATTGAAATCTCAAAAGTTCCTATCTTCTTTGCCAACTTAATTATCTCTTCTTTGTCCCAACCGACCAAGGGCCTTAATACTGGAATCTTTACTGCTTCTTCAATAATCTTGATGTTTGGCAAGGTCTGGGAACTCACCTGACCCAAACTTTCACCTGTTACTAATGCCTGACAATTTTCTTTCTCAGCAATCCTTTCTGCTATTTTAAACATTAATCTCCGATAAAGCAAAATTCTATATTTGGCAGCTATCTTTGTTTTAATCTCCAACTGAGCTTTCTGAAAAGGCACAAAATAGATTTTTAGACGAGGTTGATACTTTAAGAAAACTTTTGCCAGCTCTTTTATTTTCTCAATACTAACATTAGAAACCAAAGGAAAGCTATGAAAGTGTAGCCAAATATTCTCTGCTCCCCGCTTGGCAGCCAAGTATGAAGCCGCCGGAGAATCAATGCCTCCGGAAATTAAAGATAAAACCTTCTCACTAGCTCCTACTGGCAGCCCACCTGCTCCTTTTACTTTCTTAAAATACAAAAACCAGCCGTTCTTCCTAATTTCAATAAAAATTTCCCTTTTTGGTTTTTTAAGATTAACTTTCCTTTTTATGTTTTTGGCAATCTTATCAATAACTTCTTCCCTGCTTTCTTTCAGCAAGCCCTTTCCCAATTTTAATCTGATAGCAAAAGTTTCATCTTTTTTTATCCAATCGGGATAATTTTTATTAATAAAACTGGAAAGCTCTTTCAAGGTTGTTTTTGAAAAACAGAAACTCTCGGCTAACCAGACAATTCCGAAAATTTTCTTTATTATTTTTGAAGCTTTTTTTACCTCTCTAGCTTCTACAAAAATTCTTTCTCTAAAAAAATAAATTTTAAAATTGATTTTCCCCGCCTCGCCTCTCTGAGGCGAGGCGGGGCTCGCCCTCGTCCCCGAAGGGGACGGGGCGGCAAGAAAAAAGCGAAGATTATTGATTAATCTTTTCTGAAAAAGCTTTCTCACCCCTTCTGACTTCAAAAACAGCTCCCCAAAAGCTATCAATACTCCTTTTTTAAACGAATTTTTTATTTAGAAATTTAAGTAATTATTCCTCCACCTAAAACTTCCCGGTCTTTATCTAGGAAACCGAACGTCGGATGTCGGACATCGGACGTCCGGCAGTGAACTACAGTTCAAATCTTTTAAAATCAAATTTTTTGTAGCGGTGCTCTTTCAGCCATTTTACAAAATCTTTCTTAAATTTCTTCTCGTCAGTATTAAACAATCTATAAAACAGTTTCTTGTCAATTACAAATGGGAAATTTTCTTTCCCAATCAAATCTCGAAAACTCGAATATTTAAAATTTTCTAAGAAATTAATGGCTTTTTTAAAATCTCGAATGCCCTCTTGACGCCAGTTTGGCTCTATCAAATCAAGAGGGTTTGCCATAATATAAAAAGGAAGATAGATAAAATGAGACTCTCGGACCACTTTAATGATTTTGGTTCCCCCCTGAAACAAAACTCCTTCTCTCTCGTTCGCTTCATTAAAATATTTAGTGTAGCCGCCGATTATTTTCTTGGAAAATATACTCACTCCACCATCAATTTTTTCTTGAAGAAAAACATGGGGATGATTAGAAATTAAACACCAACAAAGAATATTCACTAATTCTTGCTTTTTGCACCCTGCTGTCGGACGTCGGACATCCGACAATGAGTATTTTCGTCTTCTATAATAAGATAAAACTACATTGTTAGCATCGTTAAAGTCATAAAGGTTATAAATAAACCTTATATAATCATCTCCTGTAAGAAAGATTTTCCTTTTCTCAACTCCTCTATTTACAAGATGAAAGAAATCTCCCTTCATATCTTTTCGGGTTTCGGCGACCGCCTGTGTCGGACGTCTGACGTCCGACACATTAACCTTAACAGATTATGCCACCTCCTACAAGCTCTTTGTTTTTATAAAAAACTACTGACTGGCCAGGGGTGATGGCTCTTTGGGCTCGGCCAAATTTCAGATGATAGATATTAGATTTTAGATGATGGATAGTAGTTGAAACGTCGCTGTGGCGATAGCGAATTTTTACTTTTGCCTTCAGAGGCAATTTTGGAACTTTACCCGGAACCCAATTTACATTTTTAGCAATCAGCTCTTTTTTGTACAAATCTCTTTCATTTTTAGTAACAATTAAAACATTCTTTTTCAAATCTTTATCTAAAACATAAAAGGGTCCTGCAGGAAGTCCTATTTTTCTTCTCTGGCCAATTGTGTAAAACCACAACCCTTGGTGCTCACCAATTACTTTTCCTTTTTTGTCAATAATTTTGCCGGGGTTTGGTTTAAGGTGTTTTTCCAGGAAATCGCTTATGGTGGTTTGAATAAAACATATTTCCTGAGATTCTGGAATATTTAAAACCGGTAATTTAAACTTTTTAGCCAACTTTTTAACTTCAGTTTTATTATAGTCACCGAGCGGAAATAAAATTCTCTTTAACGTTGTTTGATCTAACTGCCACAAAAAATATGACTGGTCTTTTTCTTTATCTTTTCCTTTTAATAACTTATTATCTTTTTTTCTGGCGTAATGGCCGGTGGCTATATAATCTGCCTTCAAGGATAACGCCTTTTTTAACAAAATCCCAAATTTAATTTCTTTATTGCAAACCACACAAGGATTAGGAGTTGCTCCTATCTTAAAGTTTTTCAAAAAATAATCAACTACTTTCTTTTTAAATTCCTTTTCAAAATTAAAAACATAAAAAGGGATGCCAAGTTTTTCTGCCACCTTGCGAGCTCTTTTTTCGCTCTCTGGGGTACAGCATCTATTTTGAGCGCAAATTAAACCGTTTTTATCTTTTTCTGACCAAAACTTCATAAAAACTCCAACTATATCCAGGTTTTCTTTTTTCAATAGAGCCGCCGCCACAGAAGAATCAACCCCTCCAGACATCGCCACTATCACTCTTTTACCCCGTCCCCGCGCCGCGCGGGTGCGGGGTTTGCTTTTTGATTTTATTTTTTTCATTTTTATTTAGCTAAAAATTTTTGGTAATCTTTAATTAAAAATCGCCATTTGCGACGAGACCAATAGGGGCCGGCATAATCAATGCCAATTCTTTTGGTGGCTAAAATTTGAGAGGGTTTAATTTTCTCCCTGCCCGCCGAAGCCTTGGCGAAGGCGGGGCTTCGGTCTTCCAGCCAAATTCTTTTGCTTCTGGTGACGTCTTCTCCGTAAAATGACTTATCTAATTTCAAATAGCGGCAGAATTTTCCCGGCCCATTAGCCAAAGAAACTTTACCATTTTCGGACTCAATAGCTCGAATAAGCACACATTCTGGCTTTCCTTTCTCGCTAGTAGAAATATTCATTTGCCAGTACATTCCATAGACCAAATAAATATAAATGTGACCGCCGATTAAATATTCCGCCCGATTTCTTGGTGTTTTCTTTCCGCCAAAAGAATGAGAAGCCCTGTCTTGAGGACCGATATAAGCCTCGGTCTCTATTATCTTTCCAACTAATTCTTTTTTTCCAACTTTTCTAATAATATATTTCCCCAAAAGTTCTTTGGCTACTTTCAGGGTTGACTTAGTATAAAAATCTCTGGTTAGTTTTTTTACTTCATCCATTTTTCGTATTTTTTTTCTATTTCTTTTTTCTCCTTTTCTATTCTCTTATGCTTCTCTTTAAGTTCTTTTGGAATTGATTTCTTGTTTTTTAATAAATAATCATAAATTGCTTCAAATAAAGCATCAACAGCAAGAAGAGAACAATGAATTTTAATCGGGGGAACGTTTTTTAACTCCTTAAGAAGGTCCTCCTTAGTGACTTTCATGGTTTCTTCTAGGGTCTTTCCTCTTACCTGAGTTGTAATTAAACTACTGTTAGCTATAGCAACTGTACACCCAAAAGTTGAGAAAGACGCCCGTTTTATTATCTCTTTTCCTTTCTTATCTTTTCCAACTTTTATATATAACCATAAAATATCGCCGCAAATCGGATTACCGACTTTCCCCAATCCATCGTAATTCTTCATTTCTCCCACATTACGAGGATGCCTAAAATGTTTCATTATTTCTTTTGAATACAACATATTACATTTTAAAGCTTTTTTTAAACGGTGAAATTTCTCTTAGTCGCTTTATTATTTTTGGCAGGACCTTAATTAAATAATCGATTTCTTTTTCGGTTGTCCATCTGCCCAAAGTAATCCTTAAAGAACCGTGGGCTTCCTGGGGTTTCAAACCGATTGCCAAAAGAATATGGCTTGGTTCTAATTTTATTGAAGAGCAGGCAGAGCCAGTTGAGGCAGCAATCCCTAAAAGGTCAAGCTGGATAACCAAAGATTCTCCTTCAATAAAAGAAAACCAAAAATTAGCATTATTTGGCAATCTTTTTTCTGAGTGACCTGCCTCGCGGCAAGGCGGGCCATTTAAATAAGCTTTTTCTATTTTAAGAACATTTTTTATCAACCTATCTCTTAACTTAGTTAATCGCTGATTTTCTTTTTCCATTTCTTTCTTACAAATTTCACAGGTCTTAGCAAAACCAACAATAGCCGGGACATTTACGGTTGAACCCCTCAAGCCCATTTCCTGTCCGCCGCCGTGCAAAATAGGTTCTATTTTAGTGCCCTGCCTCGCCGGCAGGCGGGCATCCCTAATAAATAAGCAAGCTGCTCCCTTAGGTCCGTATATTTTGTGAGAGCTTGCGGTTAGTAAATCAACATTCATTTTGTTAACATCAATGGGTAGTTTGCCGAAAGTTTGGGCAGCGTCAGTATGAAAATATATTCCTTTTTCCCGGCAAATTTTTCCAATTTTCTCAATCGGCTGGATAGCGCCAATTTCATTTGAAGCATGAATTATAGAAACCAAAATAGTATCTTTTCTTATTGCTTCTTTAACATCTAAAGGATTAACTAAACCATATTTATCAACCGGGATTCTGGTTATTTTTACCCCCTGTTTTTCCAGCCAGTTTGCCGTTTCCACAATACAAGGATGCTCAATTTGAGAAATAATAATATGTTTACCCGCCGAAGCTTTAGCGAAGGCGGGTCCTCTATTGGCGAGAGCAACTCCCTTTAAAGCTAAATTATTGCTTTCAGTAGCCGAGCCAGTAAAAATTATTTCACTTGGTTTGGCAGCTATTAAATCAGCTATTACTTCTCTACTCTTTTCCAAAGCTACTTTAGCTTCCTGGCCAAAACTATGAAGAGACATTGTGTTTCCAAATTTCTCTTCAAAAAAAGGTTGCATAGCCCTCGCTACGCGTGGGTCAACCGGAGTAGTAGCAGCGTAATCAAAATAAATTTTTTTACTTTTTCTTTCCATGTTTTTTAATCAAATCGGCTAAAGTAACCGAATCTAAAGTGGAATCTAAAGAATCCTTAACTTTCTCCCAGACCTTTTTTGTTGAACATATTCTTGCCATTTGGCAACCTATGCAACTAACCGGCACAGTACTCTCTAAAACCCTAACAACTTCCCCGGCTGTAATCTTTTCGGGTTTTTTCACTAAAAAATATCCTCCTTGAACGCCTTTTTTTGCCTTAACTAAACCTGCTTTTTCCAAGTCCGAAACTATCTTTTCCAAGAAATCAAAAGGAATCCTTTCTTTTTCAGAAATCTCTTTTATTGGGCATACTTTATTTTTAGAAGAGCATTTTGCTAAATAAACCATTGCTCGGAGACCATATTGTGATTTTTTTGAAACTTTCATATATTTAAAAAATAAAAACCGACTAATTTCGTCGGTTTTAGTATAACAAAAGCCAAGATACTATGTCAAGTCTTATCCCCTACTCATATCTCAAAGCATCAACCGGGTTGAGTTTTGAGGCGCTTCGGGCAGGAAAATATCCGGCGATACAGCCAATCAAGAAAGAAAAAGCTAAGCCAAAAAGAATAAGCTGAGGGTTAATTGAAGCTTTTAATAGAAAGAGATTTTGGGTTTGGGCATAAATTTCCACTATTTTAGCTAAGCCCAGTCCTAAAACTATCCCTCCCAATCCGCCAACCAAACCAAATATACCGGATTCAATTAAAAAGATAGCAATTATAGTTTTCCTTCTCGCTCCTACTGCTTTCATAATTCCAATTTCCCGAATTCTTTCGTGAATTGAAGTATACATAGTATTCATTATTCCTATCCCTCCAACAACAATAGCTATTGATGCAAACCCCAAAGTTACAATCTGTATCAAACCCATTATACTGCCCACTATATCGGTCATTTTCTCGCTGCTAATAACTGTATAAGATGGTAAATCTTCTCCCCGTCTCCTTTTTCTGCTTTCTTCAAGATTTTCTTTTATGTTTTCAACTACTTCATCTGCTGAATAATCGGGTTTAACTTTAGCCATAACCATTTTAGCTCCTCCTCTTTCTCCAGTAATTGTTCTATAGATATCTAAATCTACATAAACCTGAGAGTCGTCTTGCTTGCTCCCTACAGATTTTAATACCCCGACAACCTTAAACTGCTTTCCTTTGAGAGTAATCTGGGTTCCTATTCTCATTCCGGAAAAAATTTCTTCGGGCACTAAATAACCAACGAAAATTTCCCTTTTACCGGAAATCGGCCAACGTCCCTCAATCAACTCAAAGCCCATATCAGATTTTAATATGTCCAAGCCTTCTTCTAAGGGAACTCCGCATAATAAAACTGTCCTTTTTTCTCCTTGATACCTCATCGCTATTCCCTTATAGGTCATAGGAACAATAGCATCTACCCCCTCGGCTTTCTTTATCGCTTTAATGTCATCATCAGTTAATTCTAATCCTCCAACCATCATAGTTGCCATATCAGTAATCTTTCCAGGCATAACCATAATTATATCTTTCCCCATCATTTTTAGCTGCTGCATAACTGCTCCTTTCAGCCCTTCACTCAAAGAAAGCAATGACATAATCAGAAAAACACCAATAACAATACCTATCATAGTTAACCAACTCCTCATCGGCCTTGTTCTTAAACTTCTTATAGCGATTTTGATATATTCTTTTAATGTTTTTCCCATAGAACTTTTTCTTTTGCTAAGTGGTTAGAAATTATTTGTCCATCCTTAATATTAATTACCTCCTCAGTGTATTCTGCAATATGAGGATCGTGAGTCACAACAACAATGGTCTTTTTTTCTTTTTTGTGAAGGTCAATTAAAACCTCCATAATCATCTTTCCAGTGGTAGAATCTAAGTTTCCGGTTGGCTCATCAGCAACTATAATCTCAGGGTCATTGGATAGAGCTCTGGCAATAGCAACTCTTTGCCGTTCTCCACCAGAAAGCTCAGAGGGTCTGTGAAAAATTCTTTTCCCCAAACCCAAAGAAACAAGAAGTTCCTTTGCTCTTTCTATTCTTTTATTTTCAGAAACACCCTGGAAAATCATTGGAAGCATTACGTTTTCAAGAGCATTAAGACTATGAAGTAAATTAAATTGCTGAAAAACAAATCCAATTCTCTGGCCTCTAATTTGAGCAAGGTCATCTTCAGAAAGTTCTATAATATCCTGTTTTTCCAAAAAAACCTTTCCTTTAGTAGGAATATCTAAACAACCAATAATGTGCATAAGGGTTGATTTGCCAGAACCCGATGGTCCCATTATGGTGACAAAAGCGCCTGGATATATCTCCAGGCTTATTCCTTTTAAAACAGTGAGTTCCACTTTTCCTAATTGATAAATCTTCCAAACATCTTCCAATTTTATTAATGATTCTGGCATATAAAAATTTTAGTCAATAACTACTTCTTCGCCTTCTTCTAAGCCGGAAATAACTTCCAGCAACTCATTACCTTCCAAACCAATTTCTATTTCTTTGGTCTCAATTTGGCCATCTTTGTGAACCTGGACTATTCTTTTGCTATTTATCTTTTTTACTGCTCCTTTAGGAATAACTAAAACGTCTTCTTTTCTATTAGCTTCAATGATAATATCAGCGGTCATGCCAGGTTTTACTCCCTCTTTTTTACTCTCAAAGCTAATATTTACTTCGTAATAAACAACACCTTCAATCAATTTTTCTGCCGGGTCAATAGAAATTACCCTGCCTATCAGAGGTTCATCAGGAAAAGCAGCCAGAGTAATCTCTACTGAGTTGCCAATTTTAACATTGACAATATCTTCCTCATAAATATCTACTTCTACCTGAAAGGGACCGCCTGGCAGAAGAGAAATTACAGAATCAGATGAGGTAACTGTCTCTCCTTCTTTCTTGTTTACTTTTGTAATTTGCCCTGCACCGGGGCTTCTCAAAACAGTTTCTTGAATCTTATTTTCTAAAAGTGAAACTTTTGCTTTAGCTTGGTTTACCTGAGCTTGATATAAACCATTTTCCTGCAACTGGGTCTCAAGAGAAGAAATCTCAGCTTTGGCACTGTTAATGTTTGTCTCATTGGTAATTTTAGTTGTTGAAATAGTTTGTTGAGCATCAACAATGTCAGTAAGAGCAGTAATAATATATAATTTTTGATTATCCAAAGAGGTTTTATCAGAACTTGAAACACTATTACGATAAAGGGGTTCCTCTGTCATATCTCGAATTATCTCTAAGGCATCTCTTGTATCTTCAAGAGCTTCTTTAATCTCCGAAAGCGCTGTATCAATTTTTTCATTTTGCCACTCAGCTTCGCTGAGCGAGCCTCGCTCCTCAGGAGCGGGAGAATCAGCCTTAGCGTCGTCAACATAAGATTCTGCCTGATTTAGGGCTCTTTCAATTTTGTCTTTATTATCCCTGACTTTAATCCCCTCTTGATCACTAGAAGTAAAATAACTGCGCTGAATTTCGCCTACCGTATTAAAGGCATTGTAAATTTTCAAATAGAAATCATCTAAAATATTAAGAGCGTCTTCATAAGCTTGTTTTAAATCCTCTTTGGCATCAGCTTCTATATCTTTTAAACTCTGTCTAGCGTTTTCCAGAGAAACCTGAGCATCTGTTTTCTTTGCCTCAGCCACTTCAAGAGCGGCCTGAGCTTCAGTCAGTTCAATAAAAAGCCCGGTGGTATCAAGCTTGGCTAACTCCTGCCCGGCTCCAATTATATCTCCCACCTCAACATATATTTTTTTAATCCTTCCGGCGTTTTTAAAACCGAAGTTTGCTTCTTCTGAAATTTTAACTGTGCCGGTCTCTGAAACCTCTTTTAAAACTGTGCCCTTAGTTACTTTCTCCAAAACAAATTCTAGCTTCTCTTCCTTTACAAAAAGCTGGTAAATACTAAATACCAAAACAACAATAATAATCGCTATTAAAATTGTTTTTTTGTTTACTTTAATTTTCATATTTTTAAAGGTTAACTTATTATTATTTTATTATATATCTTTTTTGGTGAAAAATCAATGAAAAAAGCCCTGCCTTCGGCGAGGCTTTGATTTTTTAAAATTTCAACTCTCCAAAAAAAAACTCTCTTAACCAATGCAATAGGTATTTAAGATATTCACGCTCTGAAGGTTTAAGTAAACTATCATATCTATGGAGGCGCTGATCAATGCCAATGCTGATAATAATTACAGCTAAAAGAGTCCCTGCAATTAGAATTATTGATATGCCTGCGTCAGCAATTTCGGCTTTTTCTTTAATGCCGCCGATAGCTACCACTACAAAACCGGCAATGACTGCGAGAAAAAGTATTACAATAATAGCTACGGAAAGCCCAGCTACCACATATTTTGACATAACATGTTTAAGCTTTTTGTTCTTTGTCATCTCGCTCCATTTTCTCTCTTCTTCAAAAAAATCAACTCTCATCTTTTATCTCCTTTCTCTCAATAAATATAATTGTAAAAGAACTAATAAATCACCCTATCATATTTTCAGCTTCCGTCAAATTTTCGGTTGACAAATAAAATACAATGTTTTATGTTTCAATATTAGATAAGAACAGTTCTTTGACAATATTTTTGGAATGAAAGGAGATAGAGATGATTCATCTATTCAAAAGCTTGAAGCAACGGACCGAAGTATGTTTCAGCATTGAGACATCCGCTCCATTGACATTCGAACAGTTAAGAAGATTGAAGTTAATTTTGGCTGATGGTTTCGTTGTTGAAACCGTTCAAGAAGAAACCCGATTGCAGGCCACAGAAAACATAGTAAGGATTGGGCCACGTATGAACTTTGCTACTCCCAGCTCTACAAATCTGGTTACAATTTGCCACGCTTGTGGTATCCCGCAGATCTCTCGCATTGAAAGTTTCCGACATCATGTGTTAGTGCCTGGTGACAATCGTAAATCATTTGTCGCCAAAAACCATGATCGGATGACCGAGTGCGAATATCTTGAACTGCTTAATACTTATAGCAGTGGCATTACACCAGAGTCGGTCTGGACAATTCCAATGACGGAAAGGGGTCCTGATGCTTTGTTGGACATACCTGGATTGCCTTTTGATGCCGACGACCGGCAAAGATACTATGATTATTTTGTCAAGAAAAAAGGTAGAGATCCGACCTGTGTTGAGATTTACGACCTGGCTAATGCTGATTCTGATCACTCACGCCATCACGGTTTTAAAAGTAAAATTATTATTGATGACCAGGAAATGCCAGAAACTCTTATGGATATCGTGCGAAGCACTTGGGAAGCCAATTCTGAAAATTCAGTAATTGCTTTCCACGATAACGCCAGCGCAATTCGAGGTTTTGAGTGTTGGACATTAGTACCAACAAGCCCAGGACAAGCCACTGGTTTTACCAGGCAAAAAATAACCTATCATTTTTTGTTCACGGCAGAAACCCATAATTTTCCTTCAGCTGTAGACCCATACCCAGGAGCTCAAACTGGTTTGGGGGGATGGATACGCGACGCCGTTTGTGCTGGACAAGGGTCTTTGGTTCTCTATGCTTTAGCCGGTTACTGTGTCGGACGTCTGTGCATCCCTGGCTATCCATTGCCATGGGAAGAAAATTTTGCTGATTTTAAATATCCAAGTAATTTAGCCAGTGGACTTAAAATAGCCATTCGTGCTAGTGACGGTGTGTCTGATTATGGTAATTGTTTCGGCGTACCAACTATAGGCGGATTTTTCCACTCTTTTGGTTCTCGTCTGCCAAGCGGCAAGCGAATAGAATTCGTTAAACCAATTGTTTACATTGGTGGCGGTGGCATTATTAATGACCAACACACCAAAAAAGGTGAGGCCGTAAAAGGACTAAAGATTGTTCGAATCGGTGGACCTGCCTATAATGTTGGGTTCGGCGGAGGTGCAGCTTCAAGCATGCATCAAGGCGAAAATGAAGAAACTCTTGATTTTAATGCTGTCCAACGCGGTGATCCGGAAATGGAAAGAAAGGCCTACGAAGTTATTCGTGCCTGTGTGGCAATGGGCAAGAGAAATCCGCTTGTTATTGCTCATGATCAAGGCGCCGGTGGACCAGGCAATGTCCTAAAAGAATTAGTAGAAAAAGCTGGTGGCAAGGTGCATATTCGACGAATCAATCTGGGCGACCCAACATTGTCAGTTTTACAAATTTGGGTAGCTGAATATCAGGAAGGTTTCGCTTTCCTTATTCACGAAGACAGAATCGAAGAATTCCAAGCAATATGTGATCGTGAAAATGTGGAATGCGAAGTGCTTGGAGAAGTAACCGGTGATGGACGATTCACGGTAATAGACGACCATGACGGTTCAACTCCGGTAGATATTGATCTTAGCTTCGTATTAGGAGATATGTCACAAAAAACTTTCACTGATGTTCGAATTCAACCGGATTTGAAGCCGCTGGAATTACCCCCCGACCTCACACTTGAGCAGGCACTATACTGGGTTCTTAGAGAGCCATCAGTCGCCTGTAAAAGTTGGTTGACCGATAAAGTCGATCGTCATGTGCTTGGTCGTACAGCATTACAACAATGCGTTGGGCCTCTGCAATTACCTCTGGCCAATTGTGGCATTACTGCCCTTAGTCATCTTGACAAGGTGGGTAGTGTCAGTGCTCTTGGTGAACAGCCTTACAAGCTGATGGTTAGTCCTGAAGCTGGCGGACGTATGGCAGTGACCGAAATGCTCACCAATATCATTTGGGCACTTATTACCAACATAGAAGATATTAAGTGTTCGGCTAACTGGATGTGGGCGCCCAAAGTAAGTGGTGAACGAGCAGCTATGTATGACACCGCCGTGGCAGTACGTGATTATATGATTGCTTTAAGCACTGCAATTGACGGTGGAAAAGACAGTCTATCTATGGCTACACAAATCCTTGAGGAAGTGGTTATATCTCTAAGACAACTCGTTATCGGTGGTTATGTGCCATGTCCGGATATTACTAAATATGTTACTCCGGATATTAAGCGTCCGGGTGACTCTATTTTAGTACTTGCAGACCCAACATTTGGTCAAGCACGTCTTGGTGGATCAACTCTTGCCCACGTATATGAAGGACAGATTGGTAACAAGAGTCCAGATATTGAACATGCAGATACGCTAGTAGCAGCACTTAAGCTAACTCAGAAATTCATCAAAGAAGATCTAATCCTTTCCGGTCATGACAGAAGTGACGGTGGATTGGTTGTTACCCTCCTGGAAATGGCTTTTGGCGGTAATTGCGGTCTTGATCTAAATATTCAAGGCAAACACTCCACTATTCAGCAAATGTTAGCAGAAGAAGCAGGACTGGTCTATGAGGTGACACCGAAAAATGAAGATCAGATGCTCAGTCTTTTACACGAAGCTGATGTACCAGCTCAAGTAATTGGTAAAACGATCTACGCAGACAAAGTGTCCCTCAGATATAATGACTCGGACGAGCTTAATTTACCCATGACCACTCTTAGGCAGTGGTGGATGGAAACGGCTTACCAAATGGAAGCTCAGCAATCAAATCCTAAAACAGCAAAAGAGAAATACGGGAACTTAAACAAAGCCAAAAGCCCCCAGTACTTTATTTCTTTTGATCCGAAACCGACCCCTCCGAATGTTATGCTGAAAGCAAAGAATTATCCGACAGCTATACTTCGAGATGAAGGCACAAACGGACATGAAGAAATGGTAGCAGCTGCACATTTGGCCGGTCTTAATCCAACGGAGTTACATATGACTGACCTGATTAGTGGTAAAGCTACATTGGACAACTTTTTGTTTCTGGTTACACCAGGTGGGTTTTCTCACAAAGATGTTCCCCAAGCCGCTAAGGGATTTGCAGCTAAAATTATCTTTAATGAGCAAGTTTGGGAAATGCACCAGCGTTTTTTCGAACGTCCCAATACTTTAACTCTTGGAGTGTGTAATGGTTGTCAAAAGGACGCCTTGCTTGGATTAGTTCCATGGAAAGGCATTGAGCCAGATAGACAACCACGACTCGAAACTAACCTGTCAGATAAATTCGAATCCATGTGGATTACTCTGAAAGTCCTTAATTCACCATCTATCCTCCATCGCAAAATGACTGGTACAATTATTGGTGCCTGGGTGGCTCATAAGGAAGGACGTTTTCACTTCCCGGACGAAACGATACTCAATGAAGTGCTCAGCAAAAATCTTGTAACAATGACGTATGTTGACCATGAAGGAAATGCGACTGAAAAGTATCCATTTAATCCAAATGGTTCGCCTTATGGCATTGCTGGTCTGACTAGTCCCGACGGACGTCATACTGTATGTATGCCTCATCCAATTGATCGTAGTTTTCATATGTGGCAATGGTCGTGGGTACCAGATGAACTCAAAGAACTTAAAAGTTCACCTTGGCTCCAGATTTTCCAAAATGCTCGAGAATTCTACGAACAGTATTAATTAATTGAAGCAACAACCATGTCAGACAAGAGTAAATTGCTTATTGGTGCCTTGGATGCCAAGAGATTGGCAAGAAAATTTAAAAGCCAGTCCCTGGCTAAAACTTTTCCAAAATGCCAGAGAATGGTGTAAAAAAAATTAGTTAGCTAAAGCCCCAAATTTAATGGGGCTTTTTTCTTGACCCGGTAGAGAAATTTCGACTCGCTTTGCCCCGTAGTAGAAATTGGACAAATATTCATTTGCGGAGCCCAGTAGAAGAATTTCAAAAGTTATACTTCTATTGAGCGAAGCTCATTTGAAATTTCTCTACTGGGCGGAGCAAGTCCAATTTTCACTACAGGGCTTTGCGAATTTAGGTTTTCTAAAAGAAAACCTTTGTCGAAATTCTTCTACCGGGTTGACAAAAATCATATAATAATTAAAATGGTAGTGGAAAATAACTGTACCTTAAAAATCTGAAAGGAGTAGAAATGACAAAGAAAAAAAGTGCTTATGCTCAAGCTGGTGTAGATATTGAAGTAGCAGAAAAAGCAGGGGAATTAATAAAGAAACATGTCTTATCAACCTTTGGCTCTGGGGTATTATCAAGATTTGGTGCTTTTGCGGGAATGTTTAATGCTGACATTTTGAGAAGTCTTAGAAATCCCGTACTTGTTCAAAGTATTGACGGAGTTGGCACCAAGCTAATGATTGCTGAAATGATGAATCAATGGACAATTGGGAGAGATGTTGTTAATCACTGTGTTAATGATATCTTGGCTGTGGGAGCTAAACCTCTTACTTTCTTAGATTATGTTGCCTCGGCAAAACTCAAACCAGCGATAATGGAAAAAATCGTTGAGAATATGGCAATAGCTTGCAAAGAAGTAGGAATTCCTATTATCAGCGGAGAAACAGCAGAAATGCCGGGCATCTATCAAGAAGGACACCATGATGTAGTCGGTTGTATCACCGGCCTGGTAGATAAAAACAAAATTCTTGATGGCTCAAAAATAGCTACAGGAGACGTTTTAATCGGATTGCCCTCAACCGGTCTCCACACTAATGGCTATTCTTTAGCCAGAAAAGCTTTTTTGGTAGGTTTTAATGTAAACACTTACCTTGAAAAACTTGGTTGTACGATCGGAGAAGAATTGCTCAAGGTCCACAGATGTTATTTCAAAGCAGTATATCCCCTTCTGGAAATATCAACTATTGAAATTCATGGCATTGCTCACATTACCGGTGGCGGCCTAATTGACAACATTGCCCGTCTTTTACCAAAGGGGCTTTGCGCTAAAATTTCCCATCAATGGAAAATTCCGGCTGTTTTCAAGTATATCCAAGATATGGAGCAGGTTTCTGACGACGAAATGCGCCGAGTTTTCAATCTGGGAATTGGCATGGTATTAATTGTTCCTTTTGAACATGTCAAAATAGTAAGAGGTATTTTAAGGGACTACGGGGAACGAACTAATATTGTCATTGGCACAATTGATAAAACTCGCTCCAAAAAGGAAAAAAGAGTATTTTTCAAATACTAAATAAAAAGCCCTGTCAAAGACAGGGCTTTTTTCTTAAAATTAAATTATTTTATTATTTCAAGAATATATAATCATACCTTAGCGAATCAAGGTTCTCGAGCGAAGCGAGAGGTTCTTATTTCAAGAATATATAATCATACCTTAGCGAATCAAGGTTCTGACGAACAAAGTGAGTCAGGTTCTTATCTTAATTGCTTTCCCCTTAATCAGGGCTTCTGCTACTTTTTTGTAGGCGGACGACAAAATCCTCTGAAAAGTGCTTTGCGAGGTATTCATTGTTTTAGCACAATCAATCTGATCTAAATCTTTTATATTTTTTAATCTTAAAGCCTCCATTTCTTCTACGCTCAATTCAACCACTTCTAAAAACCTCATTGGTACGCCTTGAGGTTTAAAATAAGTTACGTTTGGATTAAATCTAATTCTTCGACAAAGTCTTGGTCTTGGCATAATTAAAATTTAATATTATTATAAATGAAGAAGGCTGGTCCCAGCCCCCTCTATTAGAAGGGGCTGGGTGAACGGCCTTCTTATTTTTTGGCCCTTAGTTCGGTCAGGCGTTCTTTAATTGCTTTTAATTCATTTTCTAAAAGTTCTGTTTCTTCTTTCAGGGTTTCCGCTTCCTCTTTTCTGGTATAAAATCTTCTCCCAAAACCTTGACCAAAACCTCTCCGCCAAGCCATTCCCGCACCACAAGGACCTAAGCCCCAACCAGTGCCTGGACCTGATCCTAAAGGACCTGTTCCGTTAAATCTTGGCATATTTTTTTATCTCTTTCAAGTTAATAATTAATAGCTCGACCTTTAATAAAGTGACTATCTATTATGAGTATATACCCATAACAATACCTTGTCAAGACCTTAGCTGTTAATAATTAAAAAACCCCGCCCGTAGGCGGGGTTTTTAAATTCACTATCTACAAAAATCTTATCAGGAGCATTAAAACTATCCCAAGTAAAAATACCAAAAAATAAATTACTGATTTTTTAAAACTTTCTTTATGTTTGATTTCCGGAATTAAGTCAGAAGAAGCGATATAGATAAAAGTTCCGGCAGCGAAAGGTAAGAGAAAAATTACTGATTGACCTATTTTCTCAGATATCAAAAATCCAACAATCCCGCCAAAAATTATAGTAATAGCTGACAAGAAATTTAAAAACAAAGCTCTAGCTCTCTTAAATCCACCATAGACCAAAATTCCGTAGTCACCAATTTCTTGGGGAATTTCATGAAGAGCTACTGCCAAAGCAGTAACCACTCCAATAGGCAAAGCAACTACAAAGGAAGCAGCAATAATTAAACCATCAATAAAATTATGGATTCCGTCGGAAACTAAAATCAGGTAAGAAAATGGCATTATTTCTGGGTGCTGGGTCGCATGATGGTGATGCCATCTAATAAATTGCTCAAGAACGAAAAAGATACAGAAACCAAGAAGCAAATATAAAAATATTTTTAAGAGCTGGCCCTCTCCTATCCCAACCTCTTCAATTGCTTCGGGAATTAAATGTAAAAAAGCCCCTCCAAGCAGAGCGCCAGCCGAAAAAGCAACCAAAATTAAAAGAATCTTATCCAATAATTTCTCCTTCAAAAATAAAGTCAAAGCCCCAACAAAAGCAATTAAACTTATCAAAATTGTGCTGATTAAAATATAAAAGAAAATGGTCATTTAACTTTTTCTAAAACTTTAAAATCTTTTTTTAAAACTTCCTTCATATTTGGATTGTAGGTTGCGACAGCTGGATGATAAAAAGGGATAACTTTTATTGAGCCAAATAAAGTATTGGACTCAAAAACCTTACCGTGGATCTTACTTATTGGCTCAACCGCGTCTTTTAATCCGAACTTTTCCATTAAGAGTTTCATTGAATGCCTTCCCAGGGGACAAACTACTTTCGGATTAATCAATTCAATTTGTCGCTCTAAATAAGAAACACAGGCATCTATCTCTTCTTTTTGAGGATCACGATTCTGGGGCGGACGGCACTTTAATAAGTTGCAGATATAGACCTCTTCCTTTTTTATTCCCACAGCTCCTAAAGTTTCATCTAATACTTTTCCTGCTGCTCCGCAAAAAGGACGACCAGTTTTATCCTCTTGGGCTCCTGGTGCTTCACCGACAAAAATTATCTTTGCCTGATGGCTACCCTCTCCAATCACAGGATAAGTTCTTGTTTTATATAGAGGACATTTCTGGCAACCAATGACCTCATCTCTGATTTCTTTAAGTTTTTTTTCTACCTCGCTCATAATAAAACACCTAAGCCAAAAAGGTAGTAGATACCGAGGAGGAAGAGGATGATTGATTCTGTTAGAGTAATCCAAGTGATGGCTTTGCTTGAAGCGAGCCAAATCTTCGCTGTAAAAAAAGCTATTAAAAAAATAATAATTTCATCCAGCATATAAAAAAGAACAAAAAGAGCAATATATAGAAGATAGAAAAATGTAGAAAGCTGAGATTGAGCTAAAACACCGGCAAATATCACCGGAACCACCGCTGAACAAGGAAATTCTACAATAGTAATTATACCAGCAAATAAAAGCACACCTCCTAAAAGCAAGAAAATATTTCCTGATCCTCCAAGCAATTTTTGGAATTTCAAAGAAAATTTTGACATTATTCCCTTTCCTGCGCTCACTCCGCAGGTCGGTCCGTATTTTCTAAATCTGATGAACTCTCTCAAAAAATAAATTCCTCCTCCTATGCCTAAAATACCTATTAAAATCTCCATTATTTTCAAATAGGAAATAAAAAGGGAAAAAATTTTATACCAAAAAAGTATTAAAAGTCCATAAACAATGGCAGTAGTAAGAATAAAAAGCCCACCAAAAATTAAGGTTTTTTTTCGCGAACGGAGGGATAAAACCAAACCTAAAATTAAAATCAAAGCCCCTAATGAACAAATATTAAATCCATCTAAGGCCCCTAGGAGAACAGCCAAAGTTGGCAAAGAATATTTGGTTATGTCGATCTGGCCTATAATCGGAAGGGTAATTTTTTCTTTAATCTCCTGTTCTTTTTCTCTGTTGACAATACATTTTTCAATACAAGATTCTATTCTTTGGACAATTAGATTATTAAAGCCCAAAAAATAATGCTCCCTGGTAAAAGTAACCGGTACCAAGCCCCATTCTCCTTTAGGAACTTTATATTCCTGATAAAGTCTCTTCAATAAATCAACGCTTTCTCTCTTGAAAATATCAAATCTTCTTATCTCTAGCTGGGGGTACTGTTGCTCCAACCTATCTAAAAACTTTTCCTCTTTGGCACAATGGGGACAGGTTTTACTATAGAAAAAATTAATCTCAACTTCTTGGGCTGAAACAAAATTAAAAACACCAAGCAAAAAGATTAAAACTAAAATAATAAAAAGTATTCTCCTCACCCTCACACCATAACAAGGACAGTCGCCCGAGGCGCTTTTTAACGAAGTTAGTCCTTGTTTGGTGTGAGGGCTCATAATTTTAATGCTTTAATTGTAGCATTTTTCAATAACTTTTGGAAGAAAAAAACCCAAGTAAAATATTTACTTGGGTTATATTTTTAGGCCTTAAGAACATCAATCATAGAGAAAACTCTTCCCTTTTCTTCTCTATGCCCAGCTAAAAACCGACAAGAAAAAAGCGCCTGCCTTTGGCAGGCGCTTTTAAATTATTTAATTATTCCTACTCAGAGAATTCCTCGTAGCAGACAAGCTCTTCTATACTTTTTCTTGATTTTGGTGAAGGAGCGTCATCTGGATAACCAAGAGGCAATAAGGCAACGACTTTGAGTTCTGGAGGAACATTTAAAACTCTTTTCACTTTTTCTTGGGAAAAAGCGCCGATCCAGCAAGTAGCCAGCCCTTCTTCTACTGCCGCTAAGGTCATATGGTCAAGAGCAATGCCCAAATCAAGAGCATAAGCTGGAACACCAGAGCTCAATAAATGGTCTGGCTCTAAAGACAAAGCTATAATAATTATTGGCGCCCGACCAACAAACTTCTGGTCAGCAGCCTCGGCCAGTTTTTTTCTTTTCTCAGCATCTTTCACCACCACAAACTTGTACTCCTGAGAATTGTGAGCTGAAGGAGCTAATCTTCCTGCTTCCAGTATTTTATTCAGAATTTTTTCTGAAACAGGGTCTTCTTTGTAAACCCTGACGCTCCTTCTTTTCTCAATTGTTTGGTAGATGTTCATTTTTTCCTTTTGCTAAAATAAAAAATATAAGTAATTTCCAGGATAGCCAAAGTATTAAAGACCAGAAGGGCGACAAACCATACTTTTTGGCTGTTGCGACTTGCTTTCCACAAAGCCACTGCTTTCCAGGGAAGTGTCCAGAGAATAATTAACCAAAGAATCCATTGATTTTCTAATATAAATTCTTCCATATTATCTACCCGGTTAAAGTAATCTAAATTTGTTAATCACCAGACCAAAATTATAACCTAAATACTCGGCTGCCTTCCGGCAAAAAACCATTCTATCAGTAAAAATCTCAAAATATTCCATTATTGGAACAAAATTAGTATCAATTCTTAAAATTAAAGTAATCCTTTTTTTCTTTTTATCAATCTTTAAGCGAGTTGACCTGGTGGCATAATTAACTCGGTCATGAATGTCAGCTTTTATTTCTTCTATTTTCCTAACAGTTACTCTTGAGCGGTGGACATCGGACTTGTCAGCTAAAACAGTAACGGCAGAAATTGGACTGCCAAAGGCTATATCTTCTATTTTTTTATCATGGTTAGCCAAGGCCTGCATAATAGTTACTAGCTCCTTGGCAACAAAATCGTCCTTAAAAACCTGGTGGAAAAGGAAAGCGGCAAAATAATTATGATAATCCCGGCTCAAAAAATTTGCCATATCGTGACAAAAACCAGCAATTGCTGCCAACTCCTTTTCTTTTTCAGTCAAGCCAATTTCTTTAGCAATTATCCTCGCTCGCCCAGCCACTAAATTAGAATGCCTGAGACCATGATCAGTAAAAGAAAGGGCAGAAAGAACACTTTCTGTCTGTTTTATAAATTCCAAAATCTGGGGATTCTTTTTTACTCGGGCTAAAGTAATCATATAAAATATTTTTTGGTTTTCTATCTTCTTATTCTATCAAAAATCGCCTTTTTGGCGATTTTTGATTAACCCTTTATACCAAACTCGATTTTATTGTCGTTGATAAAGACCGATTAGTTCGGCTTGATCTAAAATATGGTCTTCCATTGCTTTTTCCACATCTTTCTTTGTGGAAGAAGGATTAAGCTCAAGCCTGGTGTCTAAAGCATAAAGCTTAAAACGATAATGATGGACTCCACTTGGCGGACAAGGACCACCATAAGGCTGTTTGCCAAAACTATTCGTCCCTTGGACAGCTCCCTCGGGTATGCTGTTTTCCTCAATTGAACTAATTAAAGGGGTAATATTCCAAACTATCCAGTGGTCCCAAGTTCCCATCGGCGCATCTGGGTCATCTATAATCAAAACCAAGCTCTTAGCTCCTTCTGGTGTCTCAGAAATCTCAAGAGAAGGACTTATATCCTCTCCGTCACAAGTATATTTTGAAGGAATTGTTTGATTATTTTCAAAAGCCGGACTGCTAAGTTTCATTTTTCAATCATTTCTCATATTTTCGGTAAACCCACAAAACAATAATCAAGCCAGTGATTTCAAGGATGATCAAAGATACTATATGAACCCAACACCAGGTAACCCAAGAAACCTGGAAAAATAAATCCTTTAACCAGCTCAGCAAAATCCAGATAGCAACAATTTCAACGATCCCATGAAGTACCAGCCCGAAAAGAAGGCCGATTATAAAAACCAAAAAAAGTTTTATTCTGCCTACCATTTGTTTAAAAATATTTTAAAACCTTTAAACAGAAAGACCTTTTGTTATTTTATTATACCACTAGAATAGTTTGTCAACAATACATAGTGGTAAAAAGCAATTATTTGGACTTTTGAGAATCTCTAATAAAATTCTCAATTGAGCGGTCGTAAGTTTTTTCTGCTTTGGCAGAAAAAAAGCAGGCCGGGAGCTCTCCCATCTGCCAATGATATCTTAAACAATCACAGCAAGTTCCTTTTCTGGGACACTCGGGATAAGTACAAGGGCAATTTTTTAAATTTTCCTCCTTTTTACATTCCATAATTAGATTTTACCAATGCCAAGTTCTACTGCTTTTTTAATTTGAGGTAGTTCCCAAGGGTCAATGTTTTTAAGCGAGTTCCCTCTAAAACTCTGAATTATTTTTATTCCTTCAACATCAATAGCCACTCTATCCGTTGAGGCTAAAATTAAATTTGGTTCAACCAGCTTGCCCTCATTTGGACCCTTGGTAATAAAACTCTTTCTAACATCAGCAATAATTAAATCTGGGTTAATTATTTTATTCAGCTCAGCTATTTTCTCTTGAAGATGTTTTAAATGAAAGTGAACCCGGTGATATGGTCTCATAAAACCCATGGAAAGCTTTAAACTTCCCGTAAATTGAGATAAGAAGTGAGTTTTCAAACAAGGAAGAAGAATTAATTTATCAGCTCTATCTAAATAATGAGTAACATAAACTTTTTTTAAATACTTACCATCAGGTATTTCTTTTTTTACCCAAGGTCTCTCCTCAAAAACATAAATCCGAGGAGGACGTTCCATCTTTTCCAGACTAAAAATTCTCAGTTTCTCCATTACTCTTCTTGTATTGGTGCTCACGGTGGAAGAATCTCCAATCATCACCATCTTGGGATCTGCTTCATAAACTAACTCAACTACCCTTTTCAAAAACTCAAAATCAGTGGAAGCTGGAAAGGGATCAGCAGTATTAAAATTTGGTTTTAATAAAACTACTTCTCCTTTTTTAATAAACTTCTTAAAACCGCCTATTGAATCCACGGCCTTAACAATTGCATCTTTTAAATCCTTCTCAACTTTTACTTTTGCTACTTTGGTCATTTACCCGATTAAAACTCTACTGGCCATTTCGGCTTAAATTTTTTGCCAGTAACTTTTGCTTTTCTGATTTTTCCAATAATAAAAGAGCCGCAATGATTATCCCTGCTCCTTACGGTATAGCCATTGAAAATATGGCCTGGGCTTAAACGGTCCTGGCCGTAAACTAAATGCTCTCCTTCTGGCCCAATATCGGTAGTTAAACTATAGGGCTCAACCTCTCGCCAGCCCTCAGGAGTATTTTCTGTCTTAGGATAATAAATCTTCACTGTCTCTGTTTTTTTGGCAGCTTTGGCAATAATCCTCAAAATTTCCCTAAAATCCATATATTGCATAATATTTTAATTCAACAAAATCTCTGCCTCTTTCACTAATTGTTTAAGGTGTCTTTCTGATGTTTTTATTTCTTTAGTAAACTTTGTAATGTCAATTTTCAAAATATTTCGAACCAGCATCATCTTTTTTTCTGCAAAAACTTTAGCTAAATATCGGTCTAAAGAAGGAAGAATCGTAATTGGATATAATTTCTGACTATCTATTAAATACTCCAATCCTTTATTTCTTGGATAATTCCAGCCCAAAAGTTCAACTCCTACGCAAGTTGAATACTTAATAGCTTTGGTGGTAAATTTATTATTAGTAACAATCAAACTTTTAATCTGAAGATTAGAATTCTTTTCTCCTTTTTCAATGTCTAAAAAACGGGCATAGTTTGCCAAGGCAACTTCTGAATCCACTTTAGCTCCCGGCAAATTACGGTATTTACATTCAACAATATATAATAAATTACCTTTCTGGGCTGTAAAATCTATTTCATATCTACAACAAAATCCTTGAATAAACTGATTTAGTTTTACTTTAAATCCCTTTTTCAAAAAAATAGCTCCAATATATTTTTCAAAAGGAAAACCGGTGGGTCCCAATTTTTTCATTGCCTTTTTCAAATTAAACCTTAAAGCAGCTCTTGGTTTTTCCCGCCGGAGCATTTTCCTAACCTTTTGAAAAATCTCAGATGTTTTTATACCTGGATAAGCTTCCTTTTCAATTGTTTTGGCTATCTTTCTAGCTAAGCTTTTAGAGGCGCCAACCCGTCTGGCTGACCTATATACTTTTTTCAGAGAAAAAGGCTCTTTCTCCCTACTGGAGTTTACAACATGTATCAAAGCCATATAGTTTATTATATTATTCTACCAAAAAATCGCCCGCTTGTCCTGAATGAAATTGAAGGAACGGGCGATTTTTTATTTTCTGCCAATGACTGTCAGCATTGTCTCAACTCTCTTTACTCTATTCCTTCTATATGAAAAATATTTATAAGAACCTCTCGCTTCGCTCGAGAACCTTGATTCTTTCGGAATTAAGAACCTGCTAGCTTCGCTCAAGAACCCCGCCCTTTGGGCGAGGCTCGCCTTGATAAAATCAAGGCGGCTTGATTCGTTATTGTATAAATATATATTCTTGAAATCAGCAAGGCAAAAAGTGCATTCAGGACTGGTTTCAATATTTTTTTCTTTTACTCCCAAATTAATTAATTGAATTTTGGCTATCTTTTTTAAATCTAAAAATAATCTTCCTTCCTTATTCAATAAAGTATCTTTCAAATAGGATTTAAATTCTTCTAACAAATCTTTTTTAACTTCAAAATGACACTGTGAAATTCCAGGTCCAACTCCAACTAAAATATCTTTTGCTAAGCTCCCAAAATTTTCAGCCATTTTCTCAACGACTGAAGCTAAAATGTTTTTAGCCAAATTCTTCCAGCCGCCGTGAACTAAACCTATAATTTCTTTTTCTGGGTCATAAATAAAAATCGGCAGGCAATCAGCTACCGTGATGGTCAAAAATAAATTTTTATCTGCTGTTATCAATCCATCTGTTTTTTCTACTATCTTCCCTGCTTCCTGACCAGAAACAATCTTTGCCGTATTCCCGTGAACCAAATCTGCCTTTACTGTTAATTTGTTGTCAATTCCTAATTTTTTGAAAAATCTCTCTCTATTTCTAACAATCTCTTTATCCTTTACCGAATCCCCCCACCAATTTCATTGTTCCGTCTTCTTTTCCCGAAATAGCAGTAATTATCCCTGGGTGTTTTTTGAAAATCTCAAACATATTTAATTATCGAGGTTCAGCCTTGATAATTTTAATTTTAAATATTTTCTACAACTTCAACGTCTTTTTCAGAAACTTTTTCTCCTTCTTCAAAAACAAATTTAGCTTTTAATTTTTTGCCTTCTAAAATATAGGGAAGCCAAAATTTATCATCATCCCACATTTCTTGATAAGGAATTTCTTCTATCTTAAACCATTTTGGCAGCATTTCTTCGGACTCTCTTGGTTCTCCTTTCCAATTTTTAACCAAAAAAACATGGACATCTTGATCCCAGGCCCGATTATAAGGAAAATAAAAGCTTAAAACAGCAACTTTTTCTAAATCTTTAATTTTCACTCCAATTTCTTCTTCGGTCTCCCGAACAGCGGCGTCTGCTATATTTCCATCTCCTTTTTCTAAATCTAATTTTCCTCCAACACCATTCCATCTTCCAATCCCAAATCCTCTCTTTTTCATCGCTAAAAGAAGCTCTCTTTTGTTTTGATTAGGGACCCGCTCCGCCTTGGCGGAGTGGGAGGGCGGGTTGTAGTCTTTTATCAATAAACAAAGGGCTGCTTGCCTCATAATTCAAGATTATAATTACAAATAAGAGAAATATACAAGAATAAATTCTTGTATATCGACCGAGTGCCGTAATTATGCGGCGGAGCCGCAATATATTTATACCTTAGCGAATCAAGGTTCTGCGAGCGAAGCTCGCAGGTTCTTATTTTTGCTTTCTACTTTTTATTCTACCCTCACTACCAGTCCCGTCAATCGGGATGGTGTGAGGGCGCAGCCCTCACTACCAGAAGTTTTCAACTTTGAATAGCAAAGGCCGGGCCTTTGTTTTCTTGAAAATAAAAAAGCCTGATAAGAATTAAATCCCATCAGGCCTCAGATGAAAGAAAAAACTATTAGTTATTAAGAAACAATGTTAATATTCTATTTTACCTCCTCATAAAACCTTGTCAACCCTGCACCTTTAGCTAAAGGTGCAGGGTCAATAAAAAAAAGACCCAGGGTTTGTTTGGGTCTTTTTGATTTGGGAATCAGCCCGCTCCTGCCAACTTTTGGATGGCCCCCTTAACAAGATGAGTTATATCCATAGACATTAGATTGCCAAGTATTTGCCTTTGTCTGACAGAAAGAGGAAGGTGGCAACTTTCCTTTATGGCAGCTTCTTCAGCTTCAAAAAGACGGGCATCCCTTAATGTTTTTTTGGTAACTTTCATTTCTTTTCACCTCCTTTTTATTTCTTTTTATCTCTTTTTTCTTTTAATGAACTACTACTTATATTATACACCCATTATTTAAATTTGTCAACCCCGAGACCAAAAGGTGCGGGTTCAAGAAAAAAAGAGGCCTATTTAGGCCTCTTAAGAAAGAGCAATAAAGAGAGGGAGAGCGTGGTCAAGTGGTCAAGAAAGAGAGTGAAGACGAACCCACGCTCCCACCTCTCAAGACTTTGGTCTAATTTTGGTTAATCTAATTAGATAAAATAATATCCCAACTAAAAAGGAGATACCGCAAAAAATATAAATTTGGGGTAAGGAAAATAGACCATAAAATGGGGTGTTTTTAAAAGGATAAAATAGTTTAACATCTTCGTTTATGAATGAATCAAGGATAAGGTGAAAATAAACAGCAAAAAATGAAGTCCCTAAAATTTTCTTAAATGAAGAATCTTGAGCTAATTTGAAAATAGCCATTATTTTTTTAATCTTATCTCTCAAAAGATATAAAATTACAGCTGTTAATACTGCCAATATTGAGCCGCCTAAAAAACTATGAAAAAATCCGTGAAGAGGGTAATTCAAATTAAAAAAAAGAACGCTAAATGGCTCAATATCAACTACAACACTGGCTACCATAAGGGTAGCAAAATCAAAAATCTTAAATAGGGCTAGGCCTATCCAAGAACTCGGTCCCCAATGAAATGGTGTAACTGGCATATTATTTTAATATTTTTTAATTCTACCTTTTTAGAGATTTCAAGACAAGGACAAAAAAAGGCCTAATGAGGTTTAAACATCATTAGGCCTTGGAACTCTAGCTCTGCCGTGACAATGTAATTTAGCCTTCACCCTAAAAAAACAAAAAACCAATACACAGAGCCACGCTCAGCGCTTATTATCTTATTTTTTTCAATAAGCACCTCCTTCCTGATCCAGGAACTATTAAGGCATTAAAGAACTACAGGAGCGAAATAACTGCATTATTCCATTTTATCACTTCATAAAAATCTGTCAACCCTTACTTAAATGTTGCTGATATCCAATCTCCAAGATAATGGGTTGCAACTATAACTACCAAGGCAATAATCAAATGCTCTAAAATTACTTTTTGGGGTTTTGCCTTTTCCGTCCTGGCAATATTGAAGCTAAGAACAGATAACATAGATAAACCCCAAATTATGCTTATGACAATTGCTGTTGAAAGCTCAAACAATAAAATTGGGATAATAAATGTTAAAGGAAAAAGAAACTTAGTAAAAAAAGTAGAGAGTGTTGATATCCATATCTCTTTTGGAGTGTGTTTGCTTTCAGATTCTTCAGATATATGAATGCCTAAGGCATCTGAGAAAGCATCGGCCACTGCGATTATTAATATTCCTCCAATAACTGCCAGTTTTGAGTGAGTGCCGGAATACAGACCTACCATTAACCCGAGAGTTGTGATTATCCCAGAGGCTAAACCGAAACTTAACCCTATTTTCAATGAATGTTTTATCATAATAGTTTTTATTATACCCACATTACCAGAAGTTTTCAACTTTGGTGTGGGGGTAAAGTAAAAAAGCCTGATGAGATGAAATCTCATCAGGCTTGCTTCGGAAAAAACTGATTCAGGAGGGAGAATCAGTTCGTCTATATTTTTATCAAAGGACTATCTATTTTCATTTTAGCTCTTCAAAAGAACAAGTCAAGCCCTCACCCCCCCCGGCCGGGACGGGTTTCTATCGGCTTTTTTCAATTCTAATTTTAGCTTTGGTTAATCTCTTAAACTCTTCTAAATCTCCTTTGATTTTGCCGATAATGGTAACCGGACTGGCCGGTCTTGGCTTTCCATCAACGCTGGCTGGAGTAATGCCGTAAAAAATGCAAAAACCATTTCCGTCAGGCCAATAAGCCAAATCCCCCGCTTTAACACCTTCGGTGGGTTTCTCATTCCCGAATTCCACTGGTATTTTAAAATAAATCTCCTCGCCCCAAAAATTCCCTTTGGCTTTAATAGGCAAAGCTCCGTAAATCATCTGGGCAGTTCTGGTTTCATTCAGCTCGGCCTCATACCTTTTTTCATTGATATAAATAGCAATCTTTCTCATAAATCTTATTTTTTATTTTACCAAAAAAAACCCATTCGTTATCTTCTGACTGGTTTTCCTTTTATCCTTCAGAGACTATTCTTGTCCCTGACAGCCCTGTAGCCCAACCAGCCGAGAACTATCAACACTATAATTATAATAATGATGGCTCCTAATAATCCCTCCATAATTTATTAGGAATAAATCTCCTCTTTTAGTATAGCTCTCTAAAAACAATCAAACAAGCATAAATTAAATCAAAAAATCGCCCGCTTGTCCTGAATGAAATTGAAGGGCTTATCCTGAGTTTACCGAAGGAACGGGCGATTTTTTGTGCTTCTATTCCAGTTTTGCCAGAAAGTTTTTTAAAATCTTTTCGCTTGGAAAGAAAATCGGGCTGGGCAGATTGTTTAAATCAAACCATCTCCACTCAGTAATCTCATCTGGCTCTATAATTTTGGGCTCTCCCTCAAAATCTTTGCAAAGAAATCCTATGGTAACAAAATGAGCCTCTTTAGTCATATCATTTGTTACGCTTATAATTTCCAATTTCTCTTTATTAACTCTAATTCCGGTTTCTTCAAGAACTTCTCTACAAGCAGCATCTTCCAATTCTTCCTGAAAGTCAAGTTTTCCTCCGGGCATTGTCCAGCTGTCTTCACCGTGAAGTTCGCTATCAGCTTTTTTTGGGTCTGGGTGCCTTTTTCCAAGCAACACCTTATTATCTTTTAAAATCATTATTCCAACCCCAATGCCTGGTTTTTTATTTGTGTTATCCATATTTTTCCAAAAGTTATTTTCCCTCCCAGTGTGCTTCTGCCTCTTCCTCCATTTTTTCAAGCCGGGTATAGTAATCTGGAAATTCATTCAGATGGGCCAGAGCAATCTTGCCGGTCATTATATCATCGTCATCCGTAACATTGGTTTTTGGATCTACTGTTCCATGTTCCAGCTCTACATCCAAACCCATCCGAAACTGCTCCACATCAAATTTTGACCAATCAATCCCTAAGGCCTTTCCAATCCTCTCGGCATCTTCTTTTGTAAAACTTTTCTTATTTTCCATAATTCAAGATTATAATTACCCCGGTTAAATAGGCCTTTTGGCCTAAAATCTTTCAGATTTTATTTAACTGGGTGAATACCTTAGCGAATCAAGGTTCTCGCCGAAGGCGAGGTTCTTATTTCCGAAGGAATCAAGGTTCTGACGAAGTCAGGTTCTTATTTCCGAAGGAATCAAGGTTCTCGCCGAAGGCGAGGTTCTTATATTTCATTCTACCCTCACTACCAGTCCCGTCAATCGGGATGGTGTGAGGGCGCAGCCCTCGCTACCAGAAGTTTTCAAACCAGTCGCTCCGCTCCTTGTAATTCTTTTGGAATTAAGCAACTTTGAATAGCAGAGGCCGGGCCTCTGTTTCCTTGAAAAGAAAAAAGACCTGAAAAGATAAAATCTAATCAGGTCTCTTCGAAAGAGTACTAAGATGACGTCAATGAATTTATTGTTTTTCTTCTTTTAAAAGAGCGATAAGGCGAGAAAAGAGAGCATAGGTTTAAGAGGAGGAGAGGAGGGGAGAAATTCCTATACCCTCTTTTCTCAATCCACACCCACTTATATTTTAAGATAATAAAATAACCTGTCAAGCAAAAATTTTATTTCTTGTCAATTTATTTAAAAATTACTGGAATTTCTAAAGCATCATCGTTTTCCGGAAGACCAGAAGGATTATCCTTGCGTAAAATCAAAGTTCCTTTGTTGCTATTTTGCGGCTTTTCAAACTCAAGCCGAGCTTCAAACTGAACAAAATCTTCTGTCATCCATTCTTTTTTTGTTCGCGCAATGCCTTCAGCAATAATTAATCCGTCCCAGTTAGTTAAAACAACTGGAAAATCAGCTTCAAAAAACCAATATCCCCTTGCCTCTCCTCCAATAATAAGAGGGCTTTCAATTGCTTGGTTGGGACGAGGAGAGTCAGCTCTGATTAAATCTATCTTTTCTAATTCATTTCCAATGTATTCTGTAAATGATTTTCCATCTGGTGTTCTACATTGTCTTGGATAGCTTTCCAATGCAGGATAACCAGCAGAAATACATTCCTCAAAACTATCAATACTAACAACCGGCGCTTCATCTTGTTTAAGTATTATAAGATACACTGCAGTACCTACAATGATAAAAATTATTAACAAAAAAATAAATATCTTTTTCATATTATTTTACCCAAAATCGCCTGCCCGCCGTAGCTTTAGCGAAGACGGACCTCCTATTACTTGGTTTACTTCAATTTCGGAGGTTCAACCTCGATAGACCCTCGATAGACTGGATAGAACTTTTTCAATCCGAAGGAAGCGTTTTTGTTACTTCCTCCACTTCCATTTCTGCTTGTTTAATTCTTCCCTCACAAATACTAATGAGTTCCTTAGCTCGTTTTACTTTAGCCGCAAGTTTATCAACATCGATATTCTGCTCCTTAATATCTTCAAGAATCTTTTGAAGTTCTTCAAATGCTTGGTTATAAGAAATTTGTTTTTCACTCATATTGGTTTTTTAGTTTACCTAATAAATAATAAACTTCTAATGGCCCGGCAGGATTCGAATTATCGTCAACTTTAGAAGCGGGGAAATAGGTCAAGTTCGAGGCACGACGACGAAGGAGTGTTAGATAACACTTCGAGGAGAAGTAACGAAGAAATTGGCCTATTTTCCGCTTCCCTTCGGGCGGGCCAATTTGAGCCATCTTCTGCGTTGCTCGTCGCTCATGGGCTTATCAGCCCGCTTCGCTCCTCGCGTCTTGAATATGACTCAAATTGGCTCCGCTAAATTGATGCTAGTTCGAGTCCTGTCGGGCAAGCTTAAGTTGCATCAACTATGCTTTTAATATCGCCGTCTGATACGGTAGTTACCATATTTTGTCCCTTTTTAACCTCGCTAATACTCTTAATTGCTTTCTTGTTAATTCTGGTAATACTAAAACCTCGCTGAAGAGTATTAATTGGATCTAAGATATTAATATTAGACTTGTAATTATTTATGGTATTTTTGGTGCTTCTGAAAAAATATTCACAATATAAAGAAAAATCAGTCCAAGTCCTGTTTATTTTCTCTTTACTATCTTGCAAAAAGAGTAAACTTTCTCTACTTAATCGAGTTTTCGTTTCTTTTAATTCTTGTAAGACAGATTTAAGATAATTTTCGGTGCTGTAAGCAATGTTAACAGAAATTTCGTTGATGTTCTGAAGGAAATTTCTAATGTGATCTACCAAAAAAGTAGCAACTGCGCTTGGAGACTGTTGAGAAGAGAAAGCCATCATATCTGTGATAGTATAATCTGTTTTGTGGCCTATGCCAGTTAATACTGGGATTTGTGAAAAGGCTATTTTTTCAGCTATTTTTTTATTATCAAACCAGCTTAAGTCAGTTTTTGCCCCGCCTCCCCGGGTGATAACAACAACATCAACATCCTGTTGTTTATTAAAATAATCCAAAGCGGCGCACACCTCTTGTTCAACATTTTTGCCCTGTACCGATGAATTGTAAAATTTAACTTTAAAGGCAAACTTGCTTTCTCGAAGCTTGCTTAAAAAATCATTATATCCTTCGGTATTTACCTGAGTTATCAACCCGATGGATTGGGGTACCAAAGGCAAGGGTATTTTCTTATTCTTCTCCAATAAACCTTTGCTTTTTAAATACCGAATAATCATTTCTCTACTTCTGGCAAGCTTTCCAAGGATGAACTCCGGGTCAATATCTTTTATTATTAACGTATATTTTCCGTGAGGCGGGTAGACATTTACCCTACACAAAACTCTAACATCCATTCCATCCCGAAGAGCAGTATCTACATTTGCTTCTTGAAGCTTTTGCCATATTTTAGTTATATCGCTGTTGAAAATAACCGCAGGAATTTCAGAAATAATTTGATCTTTATCGGGATCTTTCTCTTGCAGCTGAATATAAATATGTCTGTGATTTCTCTGTTTATCAAAACCAGTTATTTCCCCACGAACCCAAATCAACTCATGAAACGAAGCTTCAAGAATCTGTTTTATTGTATTGTTTAGCTCAAGAACAGTATAAGTTTTTTGCTTGGTGGCTTCCATAAATTTTATTGACTAAAATTGCCTGGTTTATTAAAAAACAGAGTTGATGCTATTTCTTATCCTATTGACAACACTTTCTGATTTGCTATAATACAAATAGAATACATATGAAAAACACCTCTAAAGGTTTTGTCCTTTAGCGGTGTTTTTCTTTGTACTCAAGTTTTTTTCGCAGGTTTTCCATAAAAACAATTTTCTCTTTAGCTGTCTTTTTTAGTAAAACAGAACAGGTTTTAACATAAGGGCTTATTACGCGTTCTAATTTATTGTTTTTATAAAGATATTTAACTAAAGAATAAAAGTCTCCGTCACTGGTAACAATTACTGCCTTATCATATTTATTATAATCGATCATTGCTTGTAAAACCAAATCAGCGTCTATATTACCTTTTACTTCACCGTCTTTGTCTGGTAAGGTTGGTTTGAATATCAAAACATAAGCGGCTCCCTGCAAAAAAGAATACAAATCTTGATTAGCTTGAACATAACCAATAAACAAATAAGCAACCGAAACATTGTATTTTTCTCTCAAATACGTTCTAAATCTCTTATAATTTAATTTCCAACCCAAACTTTGAACACCTAAATTCAAATTCTGACTATCTATAAAAGCATAGTTATTTAATTTGTCTCTCATGAATTTTTTATTCATTTTAAATGCTTTGCCTGCGTTGAATTTATTGAAGTGGCTAAAATCGCCTGCCCTGCCCCGCCGCGGCGGGGGCGGTTTTTTGGTAAACTTTAGCCGTTTTGCTTACCATAATAAATCTTTCGGACTGGCCAAGAAATTTCAATACTTTCTTGGTCATATCTTTTCTTGAGAGCTTTTATAAATTTGTGCGTTACTAAAAATTTATCAATTGGTTTTTCTACCCTAAGATATATCGAGAAATTAATATTTGAATCCCCGAATGTGTGATATCGAAAAAATGGTTCAAAGCCCTTTACTGCTCCCTTAATATTCTCTTGAATCTCTTTTGCTGCCTCTATTGTTACTCTCTCTACTTTTTCAAGGTCTGACTCATAACTAACCCCGCATTCAACCACTATTGTTGTTTCTTCCTGGGGAGTTGAAAGATTAACGATTATGCTTTCAGCCAATTTTGAATTAGGAACAATAACAAAATTATTAACTCTGGTCCTTATCCTTGTTGACCGCCAGCCAATGTCTTCCACATAGCCAGAAAGCCCTCCTTCAAGCTCAATATAATCCCCAATGTTTATAGGTCGGTCAGATATAATATGAAGTCCGGCAAAAAGATTTGAAAGAGTGCTCTGAAGAGCCAAAGCAACAGCCACTCCCCCAAGGCCTAAACTGGCAATTAAAGGAGTTATCTCAACGTTAAGGTGGTCTAAAATTATCAAAATAGCAACAAGATAGATAATGACGCTGACAATCTTAGCAATCAATTGAGGCGTCTTTTCAAATCGTCTCTGAACTTTTAGCCAACGAGTGATAAAAAGGGCAAGAATTCTGGAGATAACAAGAGAAGCTATAAAAACGGAAAGCACAAAAAAGAGCCCGTCTATCCAAAAAAGATAAGGCTCAATACGAGATAAAAATCTCAGCCCAATCCAAATACCTAACACAATAATAAAAACATAGAGGGGCTTTGTGATAATTTTCAATACAGCGTTATCAATATCGCTCTTTGTTCTTTCGGTTAGCTTCTGAATATATCCTTTTAATATAAAATGCAAAACCTTAGCCAAAACCACTACCCCAATCACAACCAACAAGGCCTGAAAATATTCGTTTGAAATTAAAGCTTTTACTATACTCATATTTCTAATTCCCTATTATACCAAAAAATCGCCTGAATTAAAAAAGACCCAAGAATTATCTTGGGTCTTTGAAATGTTTAAGAAACACTTTTTACAATCCATTTAAAAAAACCAGAAAGCTTATAAATAATCCACATGAGAGGAAATAGCATTAAAAGCGAGAAGCAAGCAACAAGATAGCCGCCAGCCAGATGAACACCTCCAGCTACGGTGCAAAAAACCAAAAAAGCCAAAATCAAACCCACGGTTTTGAGAACTTTAATAACTGGAGCATCAATAACAACAAGGAAACCAACAATAAGACAAACAGTAATAATGAAAATTAGTAATTTTTTCATTTTCATTCTCCTTTCAATTTTTAATGTTCTACTTTAAAAATACACCTGATTTGTGTTTCTGTCAATAAAATCTTCAGGTAAAGCAAAAATCGCCCGACCCGTAAGGGCATAGGGGCGATTTTTGCTTTGCTTAAAATTGCTTGGTTTACTTTTCTAAACTAACATCATTATTTGCAACAATCTTGCCATAAAAATCTAATCTTCCTTTAGCTTTATCTTTAATGCCTAAGCTCAAATAACTATTATCTTCTGCTTTATAATCCCAGAATCTTTCACCATCTCCTTTTTTAAATATTTCTTCTCCTTGAATTTCTTCAGCAACGGCGTGAGCAGTGTATAAAAATTTAAACTCTTTACCTTGAAAATTAAGTTTTTGCGGAAACGGCTCCTGAAATGGAGCTTTTATCTCCTTAACCAAAAGAAACATATTCTCATTTAAGTCATCCGCAAATACACAATCATTACTTAAAAAACACTTAATATAAAAACTTCCGTCATCAAGCCTAAATTTTACTACTTCTTTTACCGTGTATTCCTTATCTTCAATTACCAATCTTATATTCGGTTTTATTTTTGAGCGAAATTCTACAACATCCATAAAAAAACGAGAGCGATTTTTGCTTTGCTTAAAATTGCTTGGTTTATTTCAATTTCGGAGGTTCAACCTTGATAAAATTTTTCAAGAAATTCTTTAAGTTGCTTTAAGGCAAGGCCTCGGGGACCTAGGGTGTTCTTTTCCTTGTCAGATATTTCAGCAAATGTTTGGTCACGCCCCTCCGGGATAAAAATGAGGTCGTAAGGAAGTTTGGGACGAGGTTTGCCGCAAGGAGTTTTGGCAATCCGACCTTCAACCCTCCCTTTAAAAATCCAATGTTTCCCATCTGGTGTTACTAGGGCTACGACTGTTTCAAACCATGCCTCGCGCTTCTCTTCCGGGATATCTTTAATTTTACCAAGCGTATGGCGGATAATTTCTTCGTCTGAAGCGCCTTCGCCCGCCCAACGAGCTGAAAAAACTCCGGGCGCATTATCCAATGCTTTTATACAAAGGCCTGAATCATCAGCAATTGCCCACTCTTTAGATTTTTCTGCAACAAACCGTGCTTTCTTGAGGGCATTCTCTTCAAACGTTGTCCCATCCTCAACTATATCTAAGGTCACGCCAATCTCTTTAGCAGTTGAAATATCAATATTAAGACCTTCCAAGATTGCTTTCATTTCCTTCAATTTTCCCGAATTATTCGTTGCAAAAATAAGTCTCATAGATTTAAAATACTTTGGCTAAAATTGCCCGTCTGCCCCGCCGCAGGCGGGGCAGGATTGATTTAAGTTATTCCAACTTTGTTATTTCATTTCTATAGCGGCAGAAATCGCAATCCTTTGACATTTCTGGAATGCTATCCCCCATAAGGCATTCATGAGCTTTTATAATTTTCTCTTCTATCCAATCATCTTTTCCTTCGTATGGTATTAACTCAATATCGAACTCAAGCTTTCCATCAAACGCCTCTCTATCTTTTCTGCCATTACAATAAACAAAATAACCAGTATCAGATATATTATAATCTTTCAAATCCCTATTATGTCTTGCAAGCCATTGATAAATCTCCATTTGCCTTTTATATACCTGCTTCCATTTATCATCAAGGGAAATCTCTTTCTCGGTGCTTGTTGATTTATAATCAACAATTGAAAGACTATTATCGTCTTTAACCCATATATCATCAATTGCGCCAAAAAGTAAAAAGTTGGTCTTTTCATGCAAAACCTGAATTCCTGTAAAAACATAGCGCCATTCATCTATTTTTTCATGCTGAAACGGAACAGCTTTAACGCCATAATGCTTCATTAATGGATGCGTTTTAGCTTCAGCCCTATGGGCATCAAATTCTTTCTTAAGCAATGCATCCACTGCAGAGTTCAAGCTAAAAGATGGCCCAGAGGGCCTGCCCACGCCCAAACGTCTATCCAAATAAAAGCATCTGGGACACTCTAAAAAAAATTCCAGTTTTGAACGACTTAATTTAAACGGCTCTCTTGAGGCCGGATTAAATAAATTGCGTGTTCGTGGAGGATTATAATCTCCCATAAATTTTATTGGCTAAAATTGCTTGGTTTCAAATTCCACAACTCGTATCCTTATTCTAGTAATCTATAAGAAACATCTGGGTAGCCGTAATTAACAGAACCACGATTTCCTGGATTTCCTGGACTACCGGGATTACCCGGATTCCCGGGATTACCTATGTTTCCCAAATTTCCTAAATGTTTATCTACTATCATGTCTTTGTAAAGCTCCCCTATATATTCTCCAGTTAATTTATGAACATGAGTTTCTCTAAGTTGTCCAATTAGCCTCCCATCAATTTTATAAATAAAACGGGCTTTATAAAAACCGGCCGCATTGCCCTTTTGGTCATAAATATAATTTGCCATAAAATTTATTACTTAATTAAATTTTCGACTTTTGTTTTTGCTTGTTGTAATAATTCTTTTGCTTTTTTACGGGCTCCATGAGATTGATGAACTAAATCAGTAATTTTTTGTTGAATGGATTTCGGAAGAATTGGAATTAAACAGGTTTTAATTTGTTCTGGTCGCCAGTGAATAATTACTGAACCGCCGGTATCTCGCTCTATTTGTGCTTGTCCAACAATTGAGTTTATTACTAAAGTTAAATATTCTGGTTCAATTTTTTCTTTTATTTTTAATCTTAAAATTCCACCCGCAATTATTCCTTTAATCGGTTCTTTTAAGTTATAAGCGATTCCAGGCGTTGCGTCTTTAGTTAATAAAATTTCTCCAACTTCTGGCTCAAAATCTTTTTTAAGTTTTTGATATAATTCCTCGCTTAAATATTTTTGGTCCTTTTCTATCAATCCTTGTCTTGAAAGACTGCTAACCCTAATAAATAGCTTCCCTTCTTCTTGGTATTGATCACTTCCAATTTCAATTCCTTTTTTTATTGAAACTAAATCACTTAATAATTTTATTTTACTTTTTCTGATTTTTGATATTAGTTTATCATATTTTGGCTGGAAGTATTCAGCGTCGGCACGGTGAGATTTGTTAATCTCTAAAAGATTAATAATATATGATAAATCATCCTCGCCCTCAAAATCTTTCAATCCCAACTTCTCTAAAAGTAAATTTTCAGCTTGGGAGTAGAGAGATTTAGAATTTTCCAAAAGGTGGAATGTTTCGTCAACAAATTTAGAAATTTCATCACGAAAAAACTTCTCGCCTAAATAAATCTTTGTATTTAAAACATCGTCTAAAGTTATTGCAGGATACATTGAAGCAGTAGTGAGCCTATCTAACAATTTAATAATAGATTTAGTTTTTAGATAAATAAAAAGGTACTGAGGAGAAATTTTTATAGGTTTTAAAACAGCAAAACCCGATGAACATACTAAATTTTCTTTTTTCTCTTTAACTAAAACAATAGCATTTCTAATTGGTCTAACTGTAGAGATTAAAACATCATTTTTCTCAACAGTCCATTGGGCCCTATCAGGTGCTTCCTTTCCTATAATTTTCTGGGTATTATACTCCCCTGTTTCTAAATCAACTTCAGCAATTTCAATATAATCAAAAAATTTATTTTCCTCCGGTTTGAACTTTCTTTTGATTAGTTCTGCTATCGCTTTTATGGACACTACTCCTAGAGAATCCAGTTTTTTTATCAACTCCAAATACTCCGGCTGATAATATTCTGCATCCAGTCGTAATGCGCCTTCAAGTTGCGATTTTTGGATTATTGAATAAGTAGTCATAGTCATGATGTTCGTTTACTCAAATTGGGCTCAGAAACAAAGAGGGCTCCAATACCCCCTTTATCGCCTCGATAATCGTGATACAAATCAAACCTTTCTAATAATCGCCATTTGGGAATATATTTATTAATAGAATTTATAACAGCCTCCGCAAACTTTGTCTCTTTTGCTGCGCCAAAAACATACAGTCTACAAACCCCTCTTTGCAACTTTTCTTCAGCCCTCTTAAGATACGGCTGTATGCTACCTGAAGTTTTTTTTGGATGAGCAATCAATAAAAAACTATAACTAGTCACGGGACCAAATCTATGCCATTCTTTTTGTGGAATTCCTTCAGAGTCAAAATATCTCAGAAAACCCACTATATGTTTTAATATCTCAACAATTTCTTGGTCCATTTTCTTACGCATTTTATTAAACTTTACCTTATCCGCAATTTCATGAATTTCTCTCAAAAAGGTACTGGCAAAGAAACCTCTCATATCAATCTTATTGAATATATCTAAGTAATTAAGAATTTTATCTTCTCTTGTCACAGCTTGTTCTAGAATTTCCTCCTCAAAAATTTTTATTAGGTTATTCTTTCTATCTTTAATCAATCTTTTGCACATATGTAAAACTGAGGCTTCTCTTACGACTTCAGGAATTACTCTTTTTGTTTTAGGAAAGAATGCTTTTTTAAAGAAATAATAAGTTGCCAACACAAAATTTTGCTTTTGATTTTCAAGTGGCCTCATCCTTATAACTATTTCGTTATCATTAAAAAAATCATCTTTATTTTCTCTTTCCACCCATTCAATATCTACCTCTTGAATCCATCCTGTCGGAAGTTCATTTTTTATTTTGCGGACTACTAAGTTTACGTTACCTTGTATGTCGTTTTTGATTACTTTTTTTACAAGTCTCTTAAAGCGATATTTCCTGGCAATAGGCATAATTACTCTGGCTTTGATAATTTGACACCTCGGAATAAAATCACCTAAATAGTGTATTACAACCCAAATTAACAAAATTAGAGCTACAATGTAACCAATATAAGGATGTGTTTTAATAAAACTCGAAATAAAATCCAAAATAGGTTTTATGAATATCTTAATCATGTTTTTTACGAGGGTGTAGACTACTAATACATTTTATATTAGAGCAAACAACAGATATTTGATCATTATCCGGAAACAAAGCCTGCAAATTTTCTAACGTAATTACGGTTTTACAGAATTTACAACTTATTTCACCATCCAAAATTTCTTGATACATCCCTAAAGACTTTAAGTATGAAATAAGGTCGTCTTCCTGAATCATTTTCATTTTAGTTTTTTCTCTCTTAAAAACTTTAAAAATTTTTAACGATTTGAAATTCATTTTTTATTTCCAAAAACTAAATTTTTGGTCTTTAGCAAATTTCACAAAAGCCTCGGCAATTTCGTCGAGGTCGTGATCAAGAATACGTTGACCTTTTTCGTCTAAAATATAATTACCTTTTTCGTCTTTCTTATAAACATATTTACCTGAATTATCTTTGCCAGGTTTCTTGGAAACAGCCATAAAGATTGGGTAATCTTTGAGCGGTTTTTTATTTTTGGCCCATCTTTGCAAAAATAAAATAGAAGTTTTTGTTCCAGCATGAGGTTTAAAAGTATTAACGTGAAGTCCAATTACAGCTAAAATTCTTGCTTTATTTAAAAGCCACTGACGGATATACTCCATATTTGTGTTATTCAAAACTCCCTGAGGTAAAACAATAGCCAGTCTTCCGCCGGGTTTTAAAAAATCTAAATCTCGCTCGATAAAAAGAAGATGACGCTCCACCCTCTCTTTTAAGTGACCTTTTTTATCTTTTGCAAATGAATACTGACGCAACATTCCAGAATCTTTGATTTCACCAGCAAAAGGAGGATTAGTTAAAAGTAAATCAAAATTAAAATAACGGAAAGTCTTTTGATTCTCTTTTTCTTCTTCAGAATTTCTAAAATGAGCTAAAAGCGGTCTAAATTCTGAGCGTGCTTTTTCTTTCTCTTGTTCGTTTCCTTGCCAATCCCGAGCATCTAAGGAATTGAGTTTGAAGATATGAGATCTACCATCGCCAGCAATAAGCATTAGGGCTTGTGAAATCTTTTTCATTTTTTCATCAAAATCTAAACCAAAAAGATATTTATTAGCATAGGATGATTTAGCAGATTGAGTAGCATTTTTATAATTCTTATCCCACACCCAATACATTGCATGAATTAAGAATCCTCCAGAACCACAAGCAGGATCAATAATATATTCCTCGTCCCCGGGGTTAAGCATCTTGACTGCCATTTTTATCGCGTGACGGGGAGTAAAATATTGTCCTTTTTTAGTTTTAGCTGCTTCAGGCATTAAATATTCAAAAGCAGCATCTATTACTTCTAAATCAGAACCAAAGAGTAAAATATTTTCTAAAAGCCCGATACAAACCTGGAGATGTTCTGGTGAAAGTTCAATTTTTTCTATTTCATTAAATGTTCCTGGCCATTTATCGATTGATTTCTTGAAAAGATCATTGATTACATTATAGGTCTTTTGAGCATCTTTATATTTTCTAAACCTCACTTCTCCTTCACGACGTTCCTGAGCTTCTTTTTCATCATAGAGCTTTGCATATATTAATTTAAAAACTTCATTAAAAACATCTACACCAGCGTTAGCTAAAACTAACTCCTCCATTCCTTTAATAATTTGTCTTAAATCAAAATTTCTACCACCCTTTTTCTCAATATCGGTTAAGGTCTTTTTTTCCTCAAACAGGTCATCAATAGTTTGATCTGCCCTCGGAATATCGGGAAGCGTATCACTAAACTCTTTAGGATAAGGACGATATAAGATTACTTTATCAATTCCATTCGACCAAACTCCAATCTCACATCCTTCTGCATTAAGGTATGATTTTAATTGCTCTATAGCCTTTGACTCATTGGGATTCTTTACCTCAAAAATAATATAAGGAGTAATTTTATCTTTTTTGTAAACCACAATATCAGCTGCTTTCTTTCTAATTTCCCGGCCAAATTCAACTGATTTTTCAACCTCGATTCTCTCTACAGGATATTTATATTCTTCTCTAAGTTTCTTAAGCCATAATTGACGGATAATTTCTTCTGGAGCACCTGTATTTTTATTTTTGTTATAAACCAAAATATCTTTATCTCTTTTTAGACAGTGGACATAGAATTTATCTTTTTCTTTCTCAAAAATTTCAATTTCTTTGGGAATTTCTGTTTTTTGAAACTCCTTAAGCCCATGTTTGATTGAAGTATCTTTAAAAATCCAATCTAAAACTTTTTTGACATTCAGCATTTCTTCTGGTTTCTCACCGGTAACCAATGGTTTTTCTTTAATTTTGTAATTATTTTTTACCATAGTTCTTAAATTAATTTTTTATCTTTTAAACTTATATACTTATTTTTTCCGATTATAATATGGTCTAAAATTTCTATGTTGATTATTTTACTCGCATCGATAATTTGTTTGGTTATTTTTATATCATCCCCCGATGGTTCTGGATCCCCGGAAGGATGATTATGAACCAAAACAATGGCAGCTGCAGAATTTTGAATTGCTGGTTGAAAAACTTCTCTTGGGTGGATTAAATTAGTAGTTAGAGTTCCAAGGGAAATTACTTCCTCATGAATTAATTTATTTCTGGAATCCAAATAAAGACCGCGAAATTGCTCTTTTTTAAGGTTTGCCATTTTATCTTTGAGATGGTTATAAGCATCTTTTGATTCATGGATATAAATTTCTTCTTCGTCTTTTTTAAAAAATCTCCTCCCTAATTCAAAACAAGCAACAATTTGGCAAGCTTTAACCTTTGGGATTTCTAACTCTCTCATTAATTTTTCAACGTTCTTCTCATTAATAATTGCTTTCGAACCGTATTCTTTTAAAATTCGGTCTGATAATTCCAAAACATCTTCATAATAATTTTTCTTCCAAAGACCGGTATTAAAAATAATTGCTAAAAGTTCAGCATCAGTAAGCACATCGGGGCCATTTTGTATTAACTTCTCCCTTGGTCTTTTTTCTATTGGTATCTCTTTAATTTTATATTTATTTTGTGTCATAGTTTTATTGTTTTTTATTTTAAATTTTCAGGGCCTTTTGCAATCAATTTTTCCCTCGGTCTTTCAGTTTTAGGTAAATCTTTTAAATTCATAATTTACTTTAAATTAACTAAATAAGTGCTTAAAAAATGTATAACCGCCTGAACGGTTTCTGTTTTTAGTTTTGGGTTGCTGAAAGCAACCCAAACTGCAAAATTATAAAATTCTTTATTATCAACTTTTATCCATTTTTTGTTCTTAACAAGAAACACAAACAAAGTAGTCATTGCAATTCTCTTATTTCCATTCTGAAAAGGATGATTTTTAATTATTAAATAAAAAAGAATTGCTGCTTTCTCAACAATTCCTTTATAAAGAGATTTTTTTTCAAATTTTTGAAATGGAACCACAATACAGCTTTCCAAAATATTAGGAAAGCGAGTAGTAAAATTAGGGATTGGCTCATCGTAAGTCATCAGTTCTCTCGCCAAGCTAAAAGCAATATATTCAACGTCTTTAATGGATAAAGTTTTAATCATTTGCCGCTAATAATCTTAATGTTTCGCGGTATTCTCTAACTACTCTTTTGACCGCTTTCTCTATTTCTTTTTTTTCTTTTTCGGTCAATTCTTCTCCTAGAATATTACCTAAATCTTTTTTATTAATAATAAAATTACGACCAATTCTTGTAGCCTTAATTTCGCCTTTTTTAATCTTTTTGTATACAGCTATTCGACTAATACCTAAAATTTTCGCTAATTCAGTTGTAGAAAGGAACTTTTTATCTTTCATAATTTTTTGTTAACCTAATATTGTAGGTTAACATAATCGTTGACTACGCGTCAACGGTTAACTTTTAAATACTTCTAATTTAGCTTAATTTTTACGGGGTTTTGAACATTTTTCCATGGCCGGGGATGATGTAATCGGCCAGTTCTAAAACTTTTTTCCGGCTTTCCGATGGTTTTTTTGTGCCCTGAGTTTAGGATATTATAGAATTAAGTTTATCTGCGATTGCCTCCTTGGAACGCAGTCCGGTTGCTCTTTCTATTGGTTCTCCGTTTTTGAAAATAATAATAGTCGGAGTGCCAACAATTTTATATTTTCCAGCAGTTTCTGGATTTTCCATCACATTTAATTTTCCAACCTTTACTTTCCCTTCAAAATCCTTAGCAATCTCTTCAATAATTAGTCCTAACGTTGTGCAGGGAGGGCAGGTTGGACTCCAAAAATCCACTAAAACCGGTTTTTCGCTTTTTATAACTTCGTCTTCAAAACTTTGATCATTTAATTCATTCATAGTTTTTGGTTTTTATTTCAAGACTATATATTTATACCTTAGCGAATCAAGCCGCCTTGATTTTATCAAGGCGAGCCTCGCCCAAAGGGCGGGGTTCTGCGAGCAAAGCGAGCAGGTTCTTATTTCTCCATTTCCACCCTAACTCTTTTTTGGGTTATTTTCAATGCTTCGACTCGTTTCACTCGCTCAGCACGAGGCCGATTTTTCACCATTCTCGCCCGCAGGGGTAATAAAAAAGCTCAAGTATTTACTTGAGCTTTATAGTGGCTTATGCCTTTATCCTACTAACAGGACACCGTCTACATGCTTTGTCTACCTTCACACTAATAATTTTCTCCCCGTTATTTCCCAAACACCAACTAGAAACGCTGTGGCAAATACTCTTACCGTTAAAGAGAATAACTCTTTTATCCCCTTTATGCTTGACCGACGAAGAAAAACCGTCCGTTCCTTCAAGCTCAACCATTAGGAACTGTCCCAACCTCACTTTGTTAAGAACTTCTGTTATTTTTTTTTGGCTCATCTGCTTTTTAGCGACAAGAGCACTCATAAATCTTTCTCCTTTCACTTTTTTACCAAAACGAATGCATGCCAGATTGAAGACACGGAAACCACCCTTTGGCGGCTCTCCGAAGCGCCCTTATTCCGGCGTTACGTTCATGTTTTAATTCAAGCTCTCTTCGTTTTCCCCAATTGTACTTATCGTCGATGCGATAAACCATCTTTGCCTTTCTGGCACGTTTATCTTTTCCCATTTTTTTTCCTTTCAATTTTTAAAGAACTATAAAGCGAGAAAAGAGGGCGTAAGGTTGAAATGCTACAACTAATAAAGAGCTTGGCATGCTATTTCCGGTGGGGAAAAAGCCCTTAGCAACCCTCTTTTCTCACAACCATGAAAGATAAATTATCTTTACCTTAACAAAAGCAAAAAATTTGTCAATTTTCAGTTTTGGTCCCCGGTATCAAATTTTGCGAAAATTCTTATGGCAGCCCGCTTCGCCCAATAAGGAATGGGACTATTCGTTCCACGCAGGCTGCGAGGGTTTTATAGCAACTTTAACTATTCTTAAGTTCTCTCCTTTTCACGCGGCAAAATTGATACGGGGCAGGCAACTAAAAAAGCGGAGAACAGTTCTCCGCTTTTGTTTAATTGCTAAAGATCAAGAATATCAGCAACTTTTTTAGTTGAACAACTTCCTGCATCAATAATTTCATGCTCTAAATGGCCAGCGGCTGCTTGGGTAAACTTAAGTCCGGTGGCTGTAGAAACAACCACAACCCTATCACCGCCTTGAATCCAATCCTTTTTGAGAGCGTTGCGAACTCCGGTTAAAGCAATTCCAGTTTGGGGACAGATAAAAATTCCATCTTTTCCGCAGGCTGCTACTGCATCATTCAAGTCACTTTCTTCAGCTGTCGCCATAGCCCCTCTGGATAAAATTATTTCTCGCATTACTTTATCTCGAGAAACCGGGTCACCAATACGAGCCGCAGTCGCAGTCGTCTCCCCTACTTTTACGGGACGATAATTATTTTGCCATTTCCTTAAAGAAGAATCTGGTTCATTGATAAATGAAACGTCCCAAGATTTAGCTAAAGGATTGGCTGCCCGAGATTGACAGCCGAGTATCCGCGAAGAATCTTTGGCGGATTGGGTAAAACCTAAACGATTCAACAACCTTATCCCTTTTCCAACCGAGGAACAATTACTGCCATTACCAACAGGAACCGCAATCCATTGAGGCATTTCCCAATCAAAGAATTGAGCAATCTGAAAAACCGTTGCCTGATGCCCCTCAATCCTTGAGGGATTCAAACTATTAGATGGATAGGCCCCGTAATCTTTTACCAATTCCTGAACAACCCTCATGCAATCATCGAAATCGCCTGGTAGAGTAATAACTTTCGCTCCATAAACCAAAGGCTGGGCTAACTGGACAGGTGTGACCTTGCCTTCGGGCAAGATAACAGCACACTTCATTCCAGCGGCCGCAGCGTAAGCCGCGGACATAGCCGAAGTATCGCCGGTTGAAGCACAGATAATAGCTCCAATCCCGGCGGCTTTAGCTACTGAAATCATTACTGTCCCTCCAAAATCTTTAAAGGACCCTGTAGGCGTCATACCTTCCAATATAAGCCAGAGGTCAATTTCGTGTCCACCAATCCATTTTCGTAAATTACTACCGGCTCTGATAATCGGGACGTTACCCTCTTCTAAGGTCACTATTTTATCTTTGGGGAAAAAAGGCATTATTAGTTCGTGATATCTCCAAACACCAGACTTTTCCCAAGAAGACGAATCTACACTAAAGGATTTAGTTCTCTTTTGAAAAATATCTTTAAGAGATTTTATGGAATCAAGTAAAAAAGAGAAATTGTGATTTATCTCAAAAAGATCGCCGCATTCAGGGCACCTGAATTCCCGCTCATCAAGAAGATCATACTTCCTCCCACAGTAAATGCATTGCAGCCATGTTTGATTTATTTCAAAAAGTTTTTTAATAGAACTATCTTTCAAGACGTTCACCTCCTTTCAATTTTTAAAGAACTATAAATTGTTTCTGTATTATATTAAAATATACTTTTAAACTTGTCAACTCCGCCCGCCTCGAGCGGAGGCGGGGCGGGAAGAGGAAATAAAAAAAGACCCAAATTATTTTTGGATCTTTAATTAATATTTAGCGACCCTCTTCGTATTCTCCATCTCTTCTTAAGATTTGGTCTTTTGCCAACGAGAGCACAAGGGCAATAAATACAAAGAGGGAAGCGATAAAATATAAGATTTTCTTCAAATTTTCCATTTTAATCACCTCTTTTATATTTTCAAAGAACTATAAAGCGAGAAAAGAGGGCCTAAGGTTGTTGCACAGCCAAAGTTTGCTAAAGACGCTTGATTTGATATTTTGGCGGGAAAAATGTCCTTAGCAACCCTCTTTTCTCACGGCTGCAAAAAGTATTTTTATCCTAACATAACAGAAAAATTTAGCAAGTTTTGAAAAAAAATTAGCCGTTTAAGACCATTTTTAAGCTCTTATCAACATTAGCAACAATATCAAAGTTGGTTATTTCCTCTGGTTTAATCCATTTGTATTCAGTGTGTTCAAAATCTAATTTTATTTCTGGCTTTTTTTTTAACTCGGTCAGCACAGAAAAAATAATCCAGGTTTTATTAATCTTATCGTCTCTAAACTCATAGGGCTCGGCAAAACTTATAAACTCAACTTGCTCTCCTAAAAACCCTAACTCCTCCTGGATTTCTTCTAAGGCCTTTTCCCGGAGAGATTTTAACTCATCAATGTAACCTGCAACCGTGTTCCATTTGCCTTTATAAGTTCTAACTTTCTGTCCTCTTTTTAATAAAAGAATCTTGTCTTTATATCTGACAAAACAGATAATTACTGGCGCTTTATCTGAATTGGAATAATCAATTCTGCCATCGGAAAAATGGGGCAGTTTTTGGCTGAAATCTTTTAAAATTTCAGAAATTTTTTGGTTTAATAATTTTTCATCTGGCATACCTATTTTCAGTTTAGCTATTTTTTGAGAGGATTTCAAATTGGTTTTTCTCCGCCCCGCCCGCGGCGGCGGGCGGGGGAATAAAAAAGCCCAATGAGATGAAAATCTCATCGGGCTTATTCAGAAAAAAGCCTATAAGCGAATTTTAAAAGTACAATAAATAAAGCGAGAAAAGAGAGCTTGAAGGCAACGATTTTACAGGAAAGCGATGAGGAAGCTTGAAATAAGCCCCCTCCCTTCAATAACTCTCTTTTCTCATGACTGCAAAAGGTATCTCTATCCTAACAAAAGCAAAAAATTATGTCAACCCTCACACCAAACGAGGAATTAATTTTTTAAAATCTCGCAACGGAGCCTTGATTAAGCTAGTAGTTACAAGGGGTCGTAGTAGTTGCAGGGGTCGTACCCCTGTAAAGCTTTACAAGGGGTACGACCCCTGCAGATTATATTAATCATGAAAAATTAAGAAGAGATTTTTCCTCGTTATGGTGTGAGGGTCAACCTTTGGCAGTTTTTTGGATACCCCCGTCCTGCCGGCCGCGGCCGGCAGGGTAAGAAAAAGAGCCCGTTAAGACTTATGGTCTTAACGGGCCTGGACTTTGTGACACTCCCTGGAGGGGGATCACAAAATGAGAATCCTATTATTTAAAAGGGCGATAAGGTGAAAAAAAGGGAAAGAAGGTCTCTTGTTGGAAGGAAAATAAGCGTAAAGATACGCTCTGTTTCTGTTACTTTTTCTAAAAACCCGTTTTTGCATGCAATCTCGCTGGCTATTTCAGAATCTTTTCCCTCAAAAAAAGTAATATTGGCGCAAGTTCCCAGTGAACTTGCTTTTCTGAGACCTTCTTTCCTTTTTACGAAGAAAGAACTACTTTCATTTTATTACTTTTTATAAGACCATGTCAAGAATTTTTGTCCCCCGCCCCGCCGCAACGGGGGGGGATGTAAAAAAGAGGCCTATTTAGGCCTCTTTAAAAGAGCAAAAGGATGACTAGATGACTAAAAGAAAGGTATAACGGCTAAATGTTAATGGTGTCGACTCTACTTTGAAAGTAAGAGCCCTTTATCTCAGAGAGCACGTCAGTGACCCTCCTCCTTTATCATCCTTGATAAAAATCTTAAAAGGAAAAAAGCTAATTTTATTTTAGCAAGCCAAAAAATTGTGTCAACCCCGCACCCGCCTCAGGGCGGGCGCGGGGTAAATAAAAAAGAGGTGATTTATTAAATCACCTCTAACAACTTTTGAGTTTTTCGGAACAAATCAACCGCCTGATTTTTATTAAATTCCTTAGCCGATTTGACAGCTCTCAAAAATTCCAGAACCTCTTTGAGCACAAGAGTCCCATCTTCTACCAATAAATGCTTAAGGGTAATTGGTAGGAATTTTGGGTTGCTGCTATAGTACTTTGCGAATTCAAAATAACTGCAGGCAAAAGAAAGAGCAATTAGAAAAGAAAGCAAACTGCTTTTATCCTTCTTCTGCTTATAAATTTGCAACGAAGTAGCAGCATCTCTTAGCTTTTCACAAGCTTCCTCTCTGAGGAACCGAATCACTTTATCTGAAAAAGAGAAAGATAATACTGCGTCGCTTCTTAGCAGACCCCATCTTTCATCATCCCCCCATATCAGGTAACCGTTAATAACCGGTTCGGTGACCAGAGGGTCAAACAACCCTAATCTCCTCATTAATTCATCTTTACCAATCGTCAAAATATTAAAATTTAACAACTCGCAAAGATGAACTCCGGATTCTTTTTCTGATACTGCCAATAAGCTAACATCGCTTTCTACCCGATTGCCATACCAGACCAGAAATTTAATATTGTCCAAGTTGATTTGTTCGCTTACTCTTTGAATAGTTTGTTCCTTATTCACTTTTCTGTCTCCTTATTTTTAAAGAACTATTTCATGTAATAGTTTAACAAAATAATAAAATCTTGTCAAGTTTTTGGGTTGACAAAAAATTCAGGAGTCAAGCCCTAATAAGATAAATCCAACTTAATTAAAAAGCCCATGGCTATTTACACTATGGGCTTTTTTAAACCTTCATTTTGGAGGAGCTTGGTGGGTTCTGTAATTTTTGCCACAGAATGGACATTTCGTAACCGGGCCTCTCCAACATCCTTCGTCTTTAATCGTCTTGATATGACCGCAATTCCCGCAAATAAGAACAAATTCGTAGGAACGGTCTAAAATACTGGTACCAAGACAACGGCAGTAACATTTTGCAGACAAGCTGCATTTAGGACAAAGCACAATTGACATTTGACACCTCCTTAATATTAACTTGTTAATGTGCTATTATTCTTAAAACTTTTGACAAACAAAAAACTTCTCGTCTCTAAGGCGTAATTAAATTACGCAGCAGGGACGAGAAGTCTTCTTGTGCTGAGCACGCCGAAGTACCCGCGGTGCCACCCTGATTCCCTAAACCCTTATACGGGTCGGGCGCTTTCACTGACTCTCCCTAAGCATTCAAAATGCCGGGTTTATCAGTTATCCTCTGGTTACGGAGGAAGCCGGGCTTCCACCCTTGCCTCGCCGAAATCTCGTAAATTGAGATGTAGGCGGGTAGCCGCAGAAACCACCTCCTCGGGCCCAATCCCCCATCTAACGAGGGACCCGATTCATTGGTTTTAGTAATTGTTAAAGTATTTTACATATTAACAAATCAAAAAAGTTTGTCAAGATCTGTACTAGCTACTCCGATAACTGTATCAGCTCCTCCATAATAAACCAGCAATTTCTTTCCCTTAATAACAGCTCCACAAGAAAAAACAACATTTGGAACCTGTCCCCTTTTTTCATAATCTTTAACCGGCTCAAGAATTGGTTCTTTGCTTCTAAATAATATCTTTTCTGGATTTTTAGCGTCAATTAGAGCATATCCTAATCTATAAATATATTTTTCTTTCCTGCCCGCCAAAGCCCTGCTTAGCGGGGCGGAGGCGGGTTCTCGGCCAACCCCGTGATAAATGAACAACCATTTATTTTTTAACTTAATTGGAGGTGCTCCAGCTCCGATTTTAACACTATCCCACATTTTTTTTCTTGGCCTCATAACAACTTTGGGGGCAGACCACTTTTTTAAATCTGAAGAATAAGATACCCAGACATTTGGTTCTATTCGATGATAAAGAACATATCTACCCTTTATTTTTTCTGGAAATAAAACAGCGTTTTTATTTGCCCGACCCGGAAACAAAACTCCATGTCTTTTCCAATTCCATTTTTTTTCTAAAAAATCTCTTATTTTAATGGAAGCTAAAGCTACTTGAGACGTTCTGCCGTCTGAAGCAGCATAAGTCAGATAGATTCTATTCCCAATTTGGGTTAATCTTGGATCTTCTACCCCGGTATTTTTGGATTTCACAATTTTGCTTTCAGCTTTTATTTTAGGAAGATAAATTGGCTTTTTTAATCTTTCCTCAATTTTAAAACCATCTTTGCTTGAAGCATAACCAAGCCGTGATACTTTGTCTTTTCCCAAAGCTCTGTAAACTAAATGAATTTTATTATCTAAAAGAAGAGCAGCACAGTTAAAAACATATCTTTCCCAACTATGATTTTTTACTGGTTTTAAAATCGGATTTCCTGAATATCTTTTTAATTTTACTGTTTTTTTGGCCATTTAATTTGATTAAGCTAATCTTTTCTTTAGATTAACTCATTTCTTAAAAATTTAAAAACAAATCAGCCCTGCCTTGGCGGGGCTGATTTGGGACATAATTTTGAGTTTTCGGTACTCATTAAAAGTAGTTTAGGAATATCTTACATTTTAATGCAGTAGTAGGGCTCTGAACAATTTGGATTATCAAAATCCTCTCCCGAATTTTCTAAAATAGTTTTCAGAATATAGTTTTGGCTAGAATTGGAATCCTGGTAATCATAATTTTCCTTTTCGGTCGGAAAAGAAGCTAAATAATTATCTAACTGAGAAAGTAAATCACTAAAACGGCCTTCAGAGTTGTCGCCGGCTACCCGGGGATAACTTTGATTATCAAAATAATAAAGTTCCAAAGCAGTAGCCAATTGTCTTAGATTAGCAGCTCTTTGAATATCTTTAGCGCCATTTATTAACTCAACAGCCCCAACTGAAACTCCGCCGACCACAACTGAAATCATAGCCAAAGATGCCACCAATTGGAGAATTGAAGCACCCTTTTGATTATTTAATTTCTTGAAATACTGAATCATACTATTTAATTATAACTTATAATTTAAAATTTGTCAAGGGTTTGGTCTAAATAAGGACACACAACTTGGCGGGGGTTGACTTATTAAAGATAAAGAGTAATAATGACTTATTGACCCTATAAGTCGAATTATCTTAAGCAAGTCTTTAATTTAGGACCTAAATAAGAAAGCCCCGTAGAGAAATTTCGACTCGCTTTGCGAATTAAGGTTTTTTAAAAAACCTTTGTCGAAATTCTTCTACAGGGTAAGCGGCTTAGAAGTCAAAAACCAAGCACCGAGCACATAAATTTTTATGTGCTTCGGTACTTAGTAAAGGTCGCTTTATTTTTTTAATTCGTACATCGAGCTAAACTCGATAAATCGATTTCGTTATGGACTTCAAAAAATCTGAGGGACAGTCAAGAGAAGACTTCCCTCCTCGGAAAATGTTTCAGGGAGATTGGAAATGTGCTGATTGCGGAAAAGAGATAACTGAGCTCCCATTTGAGCCCTCACCTGACCGACCAATTTATTGCAGAGACTGCTGGTCAAAAAGAAGGACTCAAAGATTCGGAAGATAGACAAAGACAAAAAAACCGTCCCGCTAAAGCGGGGCGGTTTTTTTACTTGCTATTTCTGGATTTTTATGGTATAAAAGAATTGAAATTAACTTAATAATTTTATGCGAGTTATTATCATTTTCTTCATTATTATAGCTGTTATTGCGGTTTTTTCTTTTTTGGGAAAATTTTTAGGCGGGGAAGGAAATAACCAAGATTCTTCCCAGCTTCAAGAAGAAACCCTGTCAGAGAATTCTCAGATAACTAAACCTACCACAAATTACATAGGTCCGGCTTCGGTAGCTCCGATAATAAAGCCGGGGTTAATTTTTATTGACACCGAGATAACTTCTGGCCCAGAGGAAGGAGAGATTATAGAAGACACTAATAGAGTTACTTTTGAATTTGAAGCAAAGCTTTTTCCCAGCCAAAGCAAAGAAAGAGTATCATTTGAAACAAAAATTGAGGGATTTGATAATGATTGGAGAAAAAGTTCTTCCAAGAAAAGGACAATAAATCTTCCTCCCGGCCCCAAAGAATATACTTTTTTGGTCAGAGCAAAAACAAAAAACTCAATTGACCTAATTCCAGCCAGTAGAACTTTCAAAATAAACACTTCTCTTTATTTTGGAAAAATAAAAATTTCTAGTGTGCAAATCCCAACTTCCTCTCGTCCTTCTCTAATAACATTGAGAACTTATCTTAAAAAAGAAGAAGAAATCAGTATTACTGGCTGGCGTATTAAGGGAGGAACGGGCAGCAGTTTTGTTATTCCTCAGGGAATAGAAAAATATTATTCTTCCCCGTTTTATAATCCAGTCGCTACTGACGATATTTTGGTTAAGCAAGGCGATAAAGTATATCTATCTAGTAATTCAAATCCTTTAGGAAAAGGTAGAGATTTTCGTCTCAATAAATGCTTGGGTTATTTAACAAATTATCGTGATTTTCCTATCCCTATTCCCAAAAATTGCCTGGAACCAACAAGGGGAGAAATTTCTCACCTTAATCCATGCTGCCAAGAGTTTATTCTTCGTCTCCGAAGCTGTGAAATTCCCGATTATTCCAGTAATTTAAAAATTTCCCGTGATTCAGAATGTGTCTCTTATCTCAATAAAAATTTTAACTATAATGGCTGTTTTAGAAATTATTCCAAAGATGAAAACTTCTTAGCAAAGAATTGGCATATTTACCTAAACAGAAATACCGTTGTTAATAACAGTTGTGACACACTTTATTTACGAGATCAAAACAATCTCTTTGTAGATAAACATTCTTACGGACGGCCTGTTTGTAGATAAATATCTCTATTAAAAATTTTAAGTTTTAATTAAAAACCCATTCTAATAGGATGGGTTTTTAATTAAATTCAGTATTATTATAAATAAGTTCCCTAACTCTCCCGGTTGCCGAGAATTACCTCTAACTTTCCGCACTTCACCGTTATATCTTTTATGTCAGGCTCTTGCGGAGTAGACCCTCCAGAAATAGTGCAAACAATCTGGTCTTTTTTATATCCCGCCAATCCAACAAAGAGTCCGTCAGCTATATTGTAAAGGTCCTTTTCAAAACCTCTATCTATGAGAAAAGATTCAACACTGTCGTACTGTTCACTTGATATTCTATTAGCCTCAAATCCTTTTCCGGTCACGATCTCCTCGGTTATTGTTGGATCTACCTTAACAATCCACTTAAATTCAACATCTTGTATCTCTGAAAAATCTATACCGGTTTCCTGCTCAAGATTTTCAAGAAGAACTAAAACCTCGTCTGAAGACACACACTCGCTTCCATTAAAGCATTTATCAGGTCCGCAATCGCAAATCTTTACCCGATGGCTGTTTTCTGGCGAACAGCCGCAAGGACCAATAAGGCACAGGTTAGGAAAATCACCAGTTGCTTTACAACACAATGATGTTGATACTTGCCCTCCAGAGTTTACACAAGCTTGTTCTTTTTCAGTGAGTTCTGTTGGTGTCGGCGTAGGAGGTTTTGGCCCTATTCCAGGGATAAGTTCATACTCCCAGATAATTATTGCTGTCTCAACAACGCAGATAATAGCTAAGACAATTGCTATTGTTAGGGTTATTTTACCTCTCATATGTTTTTGACTAACCCGGTTAAATTGCCTCTGGCATTATTCAACAGGGTAAATTAACTTATCTTCTTTTATTATACCCTCACTACCAGTCCCGTCAATCGGGATGGTGTGAGGGCGCAGCCACAACAAAAAACCCGAGATAACAAGACCTTCATCTGAGAGTTTTAGTTACTCCTTGGGAATTAATCTTGTAGCTTCTAATATTGGCAAATTGCTTTCTGTGGGCACATAAATTACTTCTGAGTTTCCATCGTGTAACCCCTGGACCCAAAGCCATTTAATATATTCAGGAGTAATTGTCTCTGCGATAATTCTTTGAGCTTCGGCCGCTCCTTCTGCTCTAATAATTTCAGATAGTTTGTTAAGCTTCTCTGCCTCTAATCTGGCTTCAGCTTCTTTGATTCTAATTTGTCTATTCCATTCGGCTTCTTTCAGTTGGGCTTTTCCAGACAATTCTTTCTGCCACACCTTATATTGGGGTACTATCCACATAGTAAGACCAATAAATAAAATTACTACTAAAAAGATAGCCGCAATTGTTTTAATGCTTGGCTGCATGTTTTTTAATTAATTTTGATATCTTAAAAAATAACCGACCTTTAAAACTTATAATTTATTCTAACAAAAAACCGTCCACCTCGTCGAGCGAGACGAGACGGGCCTTCTTGGCGATTTTGAGGCGGCTCGGTCGCTAAAAACCCGACACTAGCCTGCTCCCCCTACAGGACGCGTTCAGAACCATTGATTGGAAGAAGATGAGGGAAGAAATGAATAGTTTAGTATTTGTTAATTTAAAAGAAATGGTAATAATTTAAATAAAAAAGTCCATTGCTCTAATAGCATTGGACTTGTAAGGACCATTTTTAAGTCCTATTAAGAGATTCTAAGGGAAAGCGTTGCCGATCCTGAAATCTATCCATAATAAAGAATAGAAGCTTAGTTAGATCAATACGACGTTGTTCAAAATCCTTTACCAGGGCCTTTACTCCGCCAACGGTTATACCACAAAAAAGTGGCAGAATCTTTCTTTTTCTTCTTTCTCGGAAGGCGAGAAAAAACTCTCCCTCGCATCTCGGAGGCGGTATTATTTGATAAATCTCAACCCAGTCACCACAAAGACCCAATTTAAAAATTCTTTTGAATTTGTTCCTTATTTTTTCCATAATCAATATCCTTTTCAAATAGAAGTTATTTAGTTTCTAAAGAACATTATACAATATGTTATATTACTAAAACATATTCTTTTGTCAAGCAAAAGAGGGCTATTAACCCTCTGGTCGTGGCTCCCTTAGTCGGTCTCGGACCCGTGGTTTAAGGGGAAATTAAGGACTTTTTGAGAGTGTCCCACAATGCCTCTCGGTCGGGGTATTTTAAGCTAAAATGAGACAAATGAGACAGTATTACTATGGAAGTTCAACTTCCATAGTACTTAAGTTAGTTCACTATAATATCATTCAGAATTTTCATTCGTTCCTCGACATGAGGCATATCAAAATCACACACCTTCCTTTTTTTTAATAATTGACGAAGATAAAGCGAAACAGAAAATATATACAATTTTTTAAATTCGGTTTTTATTTTTCTGTTAATTTCTGGAATGGTAACCGAAAAGAATGGATCAATTTTTTCGGTATTGGATATAGGCATCCAATAAATAAGTAACGGTTCGACGCGAATAGAATCTTTTTTATATTCTTTAGGCACATTCATTGAAATTAAAACTTTTGTGACTCCATTTGGACCCTCATCTTCAACAAACTCTCTTTTCATCTGGCCATCCCAATAATACTTTGCTAACTCTACGACATCCTTGTTATCTGCGTCGATCGGCAAAAACTTGCCTCCAATAGCCCAAGATGACCAATTTTTTATCTCGGTCTGATATAAAATTTCTTCTCTCCCGATTTTAATATAAATCCATCTATCCAATCGCTTCCCTTTCTTTTGACCGGTTGTCACGGGGGTATTAAGAATCTCTACTTTTCCGCCTTTTCGTTCCATAAAATGTTTAAAAGCGGCAGCATTCAAATCCTCACCCAATATACCGACAATCCCAGATGCATGTCCGGCGTCTTCTCTTCTTTTTTCCTCAAAAAACGAAAGTGTTTTTTTTATATTGATTTTCATATTTTTATTCTACCAAAAAATCGCCTTCTTGGCGATTTTTATACCTTGTGCAACATTTTCTTTTTATGAAGACAACGAATTAAATAATAAAATTAAAACTTGAAACAGGAGGGTTTCCTGGCCACTGCCATATTAATTGATGGTTCCAATATTGGCTTATTATATGGCCTATATTTAGCATTTCCATTTACAGAATCTTTACATCTCTTCTTTGCTATTTTCCAATATTTATTATTATTATCAGATCCTATAAATCTTCTTCCCGAAATTAATGCGGCAACACCTGTAGTTCCAGACCCCATAAACGGATCTAAAACATAACTTTTTTTATTAGATAAAGCTAAGATTAATTTTTGCACTAATGCTACAGGAAATTGACAAGGATGTTCTGTTTTTTCAATATGATTAGCATTAACATTTGGTATAGCCCAAACGTCTGATGGATTTTTTCCTAAAGGATTACCACTAAATTGACCCTTTTTTTTGCCCTTGTAATATCTCTTACCTGGATATTTTTGGGGAACCCTTACATTATCTAAATTAAATTCATAATTATCTTTATTTTTCGTAAACCACAATACTGTTTCGTGTCTGCCGCTAAATCTTGTTAAGCTATGCAGTCCATGACCATAATGCCAAATGATTCTATTTTTAAAAAAAATATCTTTATAATCTTTTAAAATGCTGAAAATTAAATAATCTAATGGTATAATATTATTTTTATTTATATGATAACCAACTTGCCAACAAATACTCCCACTATTTTTAACTACTCTAATTATCTCCGGGAATATTTTTTTATGCATTTCAATAAAATATTCGACCTTATTTGATTTATCGTATTGTTTACCCATACAATAAGGAGGTGAAGTTATAACTAAATCAATGTAATTATCAGGAATTTTATTTAAAATATTTAATGCATCCCCATTATATAGAACACATTCTACATTTTTCCTAAATTTCTTGTATATTTTCATATTTTAGCCAATGAAAACCTCGTAAAACGTTGGATAATGCCTATAGTATTTAATATAATCTTTCATATCTCCTGCCTCTATCTTAAATTTATTAATTACTCTTCCTCTTTTAATATTTTGATCTAAAAATAATTTCTCTCTAGAGGTTAATCGTGGAACAGAAATTTTTTTAGGCACAACATCATCATTTATATAATTAAGTTTTTTTAATGCTTCGCTAATAGCTTTTTCTTTTCCCTTTTCATCTATAACTCCTCCAAATGTTAACATTCTAGCATCATCTTTATATACGTAATTAAATAATCTATAAAACTTATCTTTTAATCTACCACTAAACGAATCGTTGATAGTGTTGTCTATAGTCCTTGCATAAAGTTCAGGTAGTTTTTGAGCTGTTAAGTCGTTTATAGTTACATTGCCACAGTGTGGTTTTAAACGATCTTCGATATATTTTTTGAGATTTTCTCTTTGCTGATTTCTTAAAGATTCCACTTGTTCATTTTCTAAATAGTCAATTTTCAATTCTCCTAGATCTGAATTAACGGTAAAGATCAAAATACTTCCATTTTTTAATGTATTAATCAAAGACTGGATATCTTCTATAATATTCTCATTTAATTTTTCGGTGTAATCAGCCCAAATTAAATATTTTTCATTCTTATTAATATTGGGAATAAATTGAGTAAGGCTCTGCATTTTTAAAGTGATGAATTCGAACGGTTTATTAAATTTCATTCTAGTTTCTAGAGATGTTTTCTTTTCCAAACAGGTCATTTTTTGAATTGATAACAATTTATGGAATAAGATAAAATCAACATAATAATAACTACCAAAACCAAGATAATGATAATCAGAAATATTATAACGAGCTTTCCCTAAATGCTGTAAAGTTTCAATAAACATTTTTCTTTCTATATGTTTAGAGGGTCTTATTAGGTAGTTTGGTTGATTTGTTTCTCTTGGCATAGATTATTTTTCGTATTTAATATAATAGTAAAAAGTCATTTTTCCTATTTCAGAATTTGACATACTTTCATTTTTTCTAATTTTTTTAATTATTTCCATATCGCTTTTAGGGACAGAGTATGATATCTTCGTCTTTTTTTTAGATGTTTCATCTATAAGAACCGATGGTGCTTTGAAGTTTTGTTTATTTATAGCCAGTTCTTCTAGAGAAACTTCTTTCGTTTGTTTTAATAATTTTCTGAATTCTTCCATACTCGGATCGTAACCATATTGTCTTACTAGGAAAGCTATTATAGGTTTAGCTATTTTTACCATCTCTTTCAAAACGTATTGATATAATGTCGAATCGATATTTACACCATCCTTCGTGGTTGTCCAAGGTAAGGTGGTTACATCATCGCTTTCAAAATATACAAAACCAACAAAACGATTAGTACTCGGATGAAAACGTCTAACTCCAACCCCCCATCCTGTTTTTTCCGTTTTATCGCTACTTAATATAAGTCTTCCGTTACAAAATATATACCAACCATTCATTTCTTTATACTTTTCATGACTTACACCAGCGATAATTTTGACTTTGACTCCGTCTTTTTCAAATGTGTCAATTGCTGGCTTTAAATCTTTCGAAGTTGCAATATTAGGAATCAATGCTTCGATTTTTTTATTATCAATTTTTATCGTTAAGCCATTAGAGATAAAAATTCCATGAACTTCTCCTATTCTTTCCGATAGTTTATTTCGGAAAGAATTATTAGAAAAATTAAATGATACTTGTTCATTTAAATTTGTAATCTTTATTTTTGTTCCGGGTTTAATATTCTTTTTCTTTTCCATAACTTCTCCGGAAAATACCCAGTCTCCCCTTTCGTTTATCCATTTATTAACATCTATTTTTACGCTGGTCGTGTTTTTATTATCTGTCGATTCAAAAAAAATATTTTTTCCAATTTTTAAAAACGCTCTCTTCATTCCTATACCATAGACACTTAATCCTTTTTTTCTATTTTTTTCAGCTTCTACCCCAAACCTGAAAGCATGGTCTTTAATCTCATCTCTTTTCATGCCTCCTGAATTATCGTTAATAACAAATTCTTGTCCGTTGAAATTAATAGCTATCTCGTATTCATTTAATATTTTCTTCTTATAAAAAAGACCTCTCATCGGATTAAATCCAGTTTTCTTGATAATACCATCGATTGAATTATCTATTAAATCAAGTATGCAATCAATCAAACTGATATCTCTAGTTAGCATATCTATAAAAAAATTCTTAGTTGGGTCAGCTTTGATTGATATAATATTTTTATTGGGCATATATTTAAACCATTAATTATCTATAAATGATTATAGCAAAGTATATCAGAGAGATCCATAGCTATTTTATTCTTGCTCTTTTTATAAGCTTTTATTTTGTCTGCCCTAATATAACGGTAAATAGTCATAACATCTACCCTTAATTTAGTTACTAGTTCTTGGGCTGTATAAAATTCTTGTTTTTTCATACATCTTTATTATAGTTTACAATTATTTACAAGGCAAAAGGACAAATGTAAATTTAAATGTCGGACAAGATGCGTTGTGGAACGCTCAACATAGAAAAACTTCCTTCTTGGCGATTTTCTGATTAAGTAATGTTTATAGGCGGCTCGGTCGCAAGAACCGAATACTAGCCTGCTCCGGCGGCAGGACTCGAACCCCTCTCGGTCGCCCTAGCGGGATGGACGGCTCGGTCTCGGAAATAGTTCAATCTCTAGAGCAGGTACTCCACGCCTCGTTACTCACTATTTCTTTAAAAAACGCATAATTCACATATTGGAGAACCCTTAATAGGTTCTTGTTCTTCGCAGGCTTTGGAAAGAGACATTTTCCAGTCATTGCTCTGGCAAAATTCTTCTATGCTTTGAAACATGGATTTGTTTTTTCCAGCGCAGTCCTCCGGGCAATTACATGGATTTTCATCATATTGCGGATGGTTTTCACAAACCCCGTCCCCACACTTTATACAAAGTCCTATATTAGATTCCGATGGTAATCCAACTTCATAACATACATCTGCGATTGAAAAACGTGTATCGGGGATGGGAAACCATTCTTTTAGACCTTCGCAACAACTATCAAAGTATTGATCAGATAATCTTGAGAATGTCTCTCCATCTTTTGCACACAGGGATACATCATTTATTTCCTCAAAATAGAAAACCTTATTGTCAGGTGTTCTACATTCAGCATAGCCACCTGGGGTTGGAGGAACTATTGCATAACCAGCATCAACACATTCTTCAAAACTATTTATTTCTTCAAAAACTCCTTCCGAAACCTTAAAAGTAAAAAGTATTTTATCATACAGCGCTCTATTGTCTTCGTTGTTCACGTTTAGCATTTTGATCTGAAAGACTTTACCACCCTTGATAAAGTAGATGTCTTCTTGAGACCAAGCCATAGGTGATTTAGGAGTATAAATCCTCAAAGCTGGTATTCCGTCTATTTCCATATTCATCTCATCTGGAATGTCTTCGTAATAAGAAAAGTTTTCTTTAACCCATTTAACCAGGTCTGTGCCAGCAGGAGGACTATAATAATCAACGTAAATAGAATGGAAAACAACGAATGCAGCACCGGTTAAATCAGATTTTGTGCCAGTATAAGTTCCCAATTTGACGCTGTTTGGATCTTCAGCATTAAAATAGCACAAGCATTCCCGGGGTCTTTCTTCTGGTGGTTTTAGTTTGCAATAACCAGGCAAAGGTCCATAAAGACAGGGCTGAGGATACTTCAAAGAATAGCCGTACTTTTCATTCGTATAGCTCTGCCAATCCTCTGTTGCGTATTCTATTTTGGTTTTCTCTACCTTGCCGCAGTTGATAGTTGTGTCCCAGTCATTATCAGTATCAGTCGGAACCCACTGGCTTTCTCCTTCTTTGTATCCGGTAAAACCTCCTGCAACAGTACAAACAGTCTTGCCTTTAATATATCCTGTTAATTCTGAAATAGTGCCAGCAGCTATATTGTAAAGATCTACTTCAAAGCCATTATCTTTTAAAAACAGTTCAATACTATCATACTGTTCACTTGATATTCTATTAGCCTCAAATCCTTTTCCGGTCACGATCTCCTCGGTTATTGTTGGATCTACTTTAACTATCCATTTAAAATCAACATCTTGTATCTCTGAAAAATCTATCCCAGTTTCTTGTTCAAGATTTTCAAGAAGAACTGAAACTTCATCTAAAGACACACACTCGCTTCCATTAAAGCATTTATCAGGTCCGCAATCGCAAATCTTTACCTGATGGCTGTTTTCTGGCGAACAGCCGCAAGGACCAATAAGGCACAGGTTAGGAAAATCACCAGTTGCTTTACAACACAATGATGTTGATACTTGCCCTCCAGAGCTTACGCAAGCTTGCTCTTTTTCGCTTAACTCTTCGGGTGTTATCGTTGATTGATAAATCCAATAGCCTAATCCTGCGATAATTATTATGATAATGATTGTAATTATTGTTTTTGACATATTATTTTTTAATTAAAGTTGTATTTATTATGACCTTTCATTTCTATTCTACCAAAAAACCGCCGAAATGGCGATTAGTTGCGGGGGCTCAGTCCCGAACAAAGTTCGATTTACTAGCGGGGTACGGGGATAGGACTTTCTCGAACTTTTCAAAAATATGAGGCGCTTCGGTCGCTTGAACCGAGCACTAGCCTGCTCCGAGGGCGCGATTCGAACGCGCAACAAACGCCTTAACAGGGCGCCGTTCTACCATTGAACTACCTCGGAATGGTGCCGCGAAGCGGCACTATCTTATTATATCGTATTTTAAAATTTTTTCAATACTTAACTGAAAATTGAGTCATTGAAAATTGGTTAGAAATTGGGAATTGAAAATTGAAAATTTCAATTAGTATCCTTTGAGTTTTTTCAGTTTTTGGTGTTCTCTAATCCTCTCTAAAGATTTAGCTTCAATTTGGCGGATTCTTTCTCTGGTCACCCCGAATTCCTGACCCACTTCCTCTAAGGTATGAGTAATCTCATCATCTAACCCAAATCTCATTGATAATATTTTTTGCTCTCTGGGAGTTAAATCAACCAAAATTTCTCTTAATCTCTCCCGAAGCAAAATCCTGGCTGCCTGCACAGAAGGAGGAATTGCTTTCTCATCTTCAATAAACTCAGCTAAAACACTATCTTCTTCATTATTCCCTACTGGGGTTTCTAAAGAAACAGTTTCTTGAGAAATTTTCCTGATATGATGAACTTTATTAACATCAATGCCCATTTCGGCTGCAATCTCCTCTGCCAGGGGCTCTCTCCCCAAATCCTGCAAAAGACGACGTCTAACTTTGGTATATTTTGAAATGGTCTCAACCATATGGACTGGTATTCTTATTGTTCTTGCCTGGTCAGCTAAAGCTCTGGTAACTGCCTGACGTATCCACCAAGTAGCATAGGTTGAAAATTTATAACCCCTTCTCCAATCAAATTTTTCCACTGCTCTTCTCAGACCGATATTACCTTCTTGGATTAAATCAAGCAAAGTGAGGTTTGGGGATTTGCCAATATATCTTTTGGCAATAGAAACTACCAATCTCAAATTAGCCTTCATTAATCTATTCATTGCTTCTTTATCTCCTTTCTCAATTCTCTTGGACAATTCTTTTTCTCCATCAGCGGTTAAAAATGGGGTTTTGCCAATTTCTTTTAGATAAAGTTGAACCGGGTCTATTTTTATTTCTCTTATTCTTAATTTTGGAACTCTCCCTGGTTTTTTAGGTTTCTTTTCTATCTCTAAAAATTCCTTGGTTTCTTTAACTTCAATTCCTTCCTTTTCTAATTCTTCGTAAAGTTTTTCCAAGCCCTGAATATCTTTTTCTATCTTTGGGAAGAAATACAAAATTTCGGAAGTAGTAACAAAGCCACGTTGTCTCCCTTTGGTAAACAGGGCCTGGAGTTTATCTTGAGGAAAAGCTTTCTTTTTCCAAGGGACTTTTTTCTTTTTAACTACTTTCTTCTTTCTGACTGGCTTTCTCTTTTTAAGCACTTTCCTTTTCTTTATCGGCTTTTTCTTTCTGGCTACCTTTTTTGCTTTTCTTTTTAATTTCCTTTTCATTTTAGGCAGTTTCCAAGTCGCTCCGCGACTTGGAATAAAGGTTAAATTTTTGAACTAATTCTTGAATTTTTTGGGAATCTTTTTCTTCTTCTGCTTTCTTGATTTCTTGGGAAATTTTGCCTAATTTATCCCTAATTACCAGATACTTGACTTCTTTTAGGCAATTTTTGAATTCTTCCTCACCATCAGCATCGGTCTCCTCGCCCGCCGAAGCCTCGGCGAAGGCGGGTTCAACTTCTGCTTTTAATGAAAGATAATTTATCTGCTCGGCTAATTCAGAAGGAAGGTTTGCTACGAAAGGAGGCTGATTATTTTGGAAAAAATTAATAATTTTTACTGTTTGAGGAAAGAAAAGTTGGAAATCTTCTTTGTTTAGCAAATCAAGATTTTTTGAAGATTTAACAATTAAAACCTCCAATCTTTCCTCTAAAAGTTCTTTTCTTGTTTTTTGGGGCAAAGAAGTTATTCTCTCAACAAACTCCTCGGCTCCCATCTCCAGTTCTTCAACCTTTGTCTTCTGAAGTTCCTCTAATATATCTTCTTCTTTTACTCCCAAGTTCTCAGCCAGACCCTGAACCCAAACTGCCTGCTCTATTTTGTTTGGAATCCTTTTAATAACGGGCAGCAGAACTTTTGAGATTTCTTTTTTCCCTTCCAGGGTGTTTTTGTCAAACTTTGAAAGAGTATTTTCAAAGTAAAAATCGTGGATTGATTTTGCCCGATTAATCAAATTCTGCCAATCTTCAGGGCTTTTAGAAATAATATCGGCTGGGTCTGTCTCTTTTGGCATGGTAACCACTTTGATACCAAAACCTTGAGCTTGAGCTAAATCTATTCCCCTTTTGGTTGCCGTATCGCCAGCCACGTCCATATCAAAAGCAGTTAAAAGATTATCTGAATAACGTTTAAGAATTTTTAATTGATAAGGGGTTAAGGCGGTACCGGAAGTAGCCACCACATTTTCAAAGCCGGCCTGATTTAGCATTATCACATCAACATAACCTTCTACTAGAATACAGCTATTTTTTCTTCTAACTTCTATTCCGGCTTTGTTTAAGCCGTATAAAATTCGGCTTTTATCATAAAGAAGAGTGCTGGGAGTGTTAATATACTTTGCTTCTGGCTGACCATCGGGTCTCTGGGTTTGTTTAAAAATCCTTCCCCCGAATCCAACTACTTGGGAGCTTAAATCAAATATAGGGAAAATAATTCTGGCCCGAAACCTATCATAATAATTGCCGGTCTTTTCAGATTTTAAAGCCAGGCCCCCTTTTTCTATCTCTTCTCTTTTATATCCTTTGCCAACCAAAAAATTAGAAAGACCCTCCCAGATATCAGGAGCGTAGCCCAAACGCCATTTTTTGATGCTTTCTTCTTTTATCCCTCTATCTAAAAGATACTTTCTTATTTCCTTACCGGCTGAACTTTCCTCAAGTTGTTTCTCAAAAAAGCGGCAAGTTAGCTCAGAAATTTCGTAAAGCCGCTGCCTCTCGGTTTTAAGTTTTGGGTCTTCTCTTTTTAGCTCCACCCCGGCTTTTTGAGCTAAAGTCCGTAAAGCATCGCCAAATTCTACTCCTTCAATATCCATCACAAAATTGAAAATTGATCCTCCCTTTCCGCAACCAAAGCAATGCCAGATTTGGCGGGCTGGCGAAACAAAAAAAGAGGGCTTTTTTTCATTATGAAAAGGGCAAAGAGCCCGGTAATTTGCTCCGGCTTTTTGTAATTTAATATAACTGCGGATAACTTCTACAATATCAAGGCGGCTCTTAATTTCATCGATTGGAGAACTTAGCATATTTACAAAATTATCATATCATAAACCTCTTGAAAGGGCAATTTCAGTTTTAACAGTTTTTTAACATCTATGCTTGACATAGAGCATCTTTGGAACTAAAATTAAAACATTAAACCAAGAATAAGATTAAAATCCCGGTAAAACGGGATTTTAAAGATGATTTTATTTAGGGAAGATTATGCCTAAAAAACCGAAAATAAATAAGGTTTTGTTTCTTCAATGTTTTCCTTTATGGGGATGCGGCTCTGGAGCTTATACAAGAGAGTTGGCTTTGGCAATTGATAAATATAAACACGTAAAACCAGCTATAGTCTGCCCAGAGAGCAAAGAAAAGCATGCCGGAGTAAAAATTTATCCTTTAGAATTTCCTTTTGCTGTTGCCTTCACCGGCCACCCTGACTGGCCGGTTTGTAAATTATACAAAGACCTTGTTCCTAAAGAAATATCTCAGGTTTTCAATTTCTTTTTAAGAAGTGTGATAAGGGCAGTAGAGGATTTTCGGCCAGACCTTATTCATGTTCAGCATATTTCTTTACTTTTATGGGTAGCAAATTTTATAAAAGCGCTCTATGGAATAAATTTCATTGTTACTTCCCACGGAACAGGTGTTTTAGCCGCCACAGACCGCAAAACCTATATTCCTCTTTCTCAAGATGCGCTAACAAGAGTAAAAAAAATAGTAGCTGTAAGCGGCGATACCAAAGGATGGTTATTAGAAATCTTTGGCAGAGAATTTTTACACAAAACAAGAATTATTCCCGGTGGTATTTATCTTGAAGATTTTCCCTTTGACAGAAAAATAAAAATTATTAATAAAAGATATAAACTAAAAGGTAAAAAAGTAGTTCTCTTCACCGGAAAACTCACCCCTCAAAAAGGAGTTTCTTACCTTATAAAAGCGGCTCAAAATATCAAAGGAGATATTTATATTGTTGGGGACGGTCCTGAAAAGAAAAATTTAGAAGATTTAACCTATAAACTTAAATTAAACAACGTTCATTTTCTCGGCTATATGGGAGATGAGAAGAGAGAGGAGTTAGAAGAATTTTATTACCGGGCCGACGTTTTTGTCGCTCCTTCTGTCTGGGATGAACCTTTGGGCCTGGTAATTTTAGAAGCAATGGCTACTAAAACTCCGGTAATTGCCACTAGAAAAGGGGGTATACCTTTGGCAGTGAAAAATGGAGTAAATGGATTTTTAATCAGGCCTAAAAACAGCAATCAAATAACCGAGGCCTGTAATAAACTATTAGAAAATGACGAGTTAAGAAAAAAGATGGGAGAAGCAGCCAGAGAAACGGTTGAGAGAAAGTTCACCTGGAAAAAAATTACCCAGAAATACCTAAGGATTTATAGAAAGGCCTATCCAAACGGAAATAATAAGAAAAATGGAAAAAAGCCCAGTTTAAAACAAAAAGGTAAACAAAAAAAGAAGAAAAAACCTCTAAAATTCCTCAGAATATTCAAATTGAAGAAAAGAAAAAGAGCTTCCTAAGGGAAGCTCTTTTTGATATAATATTTATAACAGACCTATGAAAGAAAAAAAATGGATATTGTGGTCCAACAAAAAATTTGAAATTTTTACTCTAGCAAACCCTCATCTTTCATTAAAAGAAGGAGTCCATATTGTAATTCGACCAAGAAAGAGAATTGCCTCTGTTTGGTTAAATCCTAAATTATGCGCTGAGTCTTTCATGGTTGCTGCTAAGGTCTCACGAATTATGAAAAAATTAAGAATTGCCCCTTGGTTCAACCTACAAGCAAACGGAAATTGGCATTTTTTAACTGGAAAACGTCCTTACTTCCACGTTCATATTTACGCCAGAAGAAAAGGAAAAACTTGGGGCATGCCAGTACAACTCCCTTCAAAACCGGGGATGTTTAATAATAAACCCCTACCAGAAAAAGAAAGAAACAAACTTGCTAAAGCTTTAAAAAGTTTTCTATAAATATGCAAAAAACTATAGGAATTGATATCGGAGCCACAAAGACTCTTTTTTGTTTGCTAGGAGGGAAAAGGGTTTTGAAAAAAGAAAAAATACAAACTCCAACAAACAAAAAGAAATTAATAAAGGCTCTAAAGAAAAATATAAAAAACCTCTCTTCTTCAAAAACAAAAATAGGAATTGCGGTACCAGGAATTTTGGATTATAAAAATGGGGTAATTTTAAAATGTCCGAATTTAAAATATCTAAATAACTTAAACCTTAAAAAAGAATTAAAGGCCAATATCACAATAGAAAATGACGCAAATTGTTTTACTTTAGCTGAATCCTTTTTGGGAGCAGGAAAAAATGAAAAGATAGTTTTAGGAATAACCTTAGGAAGTGGAATTGGGGGTGGATTAGTAATAAAAGATAAGAATAAAATAAAAATCTATCGAGGAGCTTTTGGTGGAGCTGGAGAAATTGGCCATCTAACAATTAAATTTGATGGTCAAAAGTGCAGTTGCGGAAATTTAGGCTGTTTTGAGTGTTATGGTTCAGCTAAATTTTTTAAAAGAAAAGGGTATTCATCAAAAGAGCTTGCAGAAAAGACAAAAAAGGGTGATAAAAAAGCTCTAAAAATTTTCAAAGAATATGGAAGATATTTAGGGATAGGTTTAAGTAATGCTATCAATTTAATTGATCCTGAAGTTATAGTAATTGGTGGTGGAATCTCAAAAAGTTGGCCCTATTTTTTAGCTGAAACAAAAAAAGAGATTAAAAAAAGAACATTCTCTCCTTTCTCAAAAAAAATTATTAAAGTAAAAATATCTAAATTAGGAAAACTCGCCGGAGCAATCGGCGCTGGATTAATAACTAACCTTTAAAAATATTAAAATAAAAAAGAGCTTCTAAACAGAAGCTCTTTTTAGCGACTCAAGGGCTGGCGGAATTTCTCTTTCCAACCTTTCTCTCAATCTCAGCATCTGCTCCATAGTAAAACATCTGCCATCGTATTTCTGGGCAATCACTTGTTCTTGAAAAGTAGCAAGATAAGCAGGATCCGCCCAATTAGGATCATGAAGAGTCCGAGGGTAAATATGAGCATGAACTGCCCTTCTTTGTCTTCCTTCGTTTACATCCCGCAAGCTGCCGTCTGGACTTCTCCAGGCCCAATTTCCATTAAATTGAATATTGCAATGAGGCGCTACTTTGGCTAATTCAACTGCTTTTTGAACAACAGCCGCAATAACGCTTATTTGGGCAAAAAAGACATAATCTTGATAAGGCGCTCTTTTGGACCCATCTTTTTGCTCAACTACAATGTGACCGCCGTGGTCAGCAGGACGGTTTGGATTCTTGAGAGTTATTATCCGAAAATCCCCGTTTTCCCAAAGCACCCAATGAGACAACCAATCTTTCTTACCTTTTTTGACAAACTTAATTGCATCTTTCCGTTTCTTCATTTTCTAACCCTTTCCAATTTTTAAAGATCATTTTTTTCTCTGTTTCTACTTAAATTATACACCTTTTCCCTGAATTTGTCAATATCGCTTCCCTGTCTATCTGTTGTTATGCTATAATAAAGAAACTACTAAATATGCCAAAGAAACCAAATATCGCTATTATTGTTCCTCCTTTTACCACTGTCCCCCCATCTGGCCAAGGTGGAACAGAAAGAATTGCCCAGGAGATGATAGAGGGCTTTGCTAAAAAAGGTTATAAGGTAACTCTTTTTGGAGCTGGGAAATATAAAGGTTCAGCTAAATTCATTCAGGTTTTCAAAAAAACAATAACTGAAAGAAAAATTGATACTACCTATATAGAATCTTCCCGTCCTTTACGACTTGAATCAGCTTATGCAGCAAGGGTAATGAAGGAAATAATAAAAAGAGAAGAAGAATTTGATATTATCTTCAATCACGCCAGAGGCGGTTATCTCTTCCTGCCCCTCTCTCTTTTTATAAAAACACCGATAGTTAGCATTCTGCACTTACCGATCTTTGAGGAAATGGCTGAGGTTCTTGCCTCTTATAAAAAACCGAATGTTGTCACCATATCAAACAATCAAAGAAAGAGATTCCCAAATATTAATTACTTAGCCACTATTTACAACGGAATAAACCTTAAAGAATTTAAGTTTTGCCAGAAGCCAAAAGATTACTTTCTCTATATGGGAGCTTTAGGAGAACACAAAAATCCAAAAGATGCGATTTTAGCAGCAAAAAAAGCAAAGGTTAAGCTAATTTTGGCTGGAGGCAAAAGAAGAGAACCCTATTTTTCAAAAGAAATAAAACCTTTAATTGATGGCAAACAAATTAAATATGTTGGTGAGATTTCAGGTAAAAAAAGAGTTGATTTGGTAAAATGTGCCAAAGGTTTTCTTTTCCCGATTAAATGGCAGGAACCCTTTGGCTTAGTAATGATTGAAGCTATGGCTTGCGGAGTGCCGGTTATTGCCTATCCCAATGGTGCTGTTCCGGAAGTGGTTAAAGATAAAAAAACCGGTTTTATTGTCAAAAATGTTAGAGAAATAACAGAAGCAATTAAAAATATAGACAAGATTGATAGAAAAAAATGCCGAGAGCGGGTTGAAAAATATTTCTCTATTGAAAAAATGATCGCAAATTATGAAAAAATAATTAAAAAATTAGCAAAATGAAAAATTTAAAATATGAGCGCTAAAGATGCTCCTTATAAAACTTTACCTGATATTAAGAACAGAATAGAAAAAAAATTAAAAGAACTGCACCTTAAACCAAAACTCTCTATTGATCAAGCCATCAAAGAAAAAAGACATTTTTTTAGTTCTATTTGTTATACTAAAACAGGAAGAAAAGTTTTTTTAAAAATACTCCTCCGGAAAGAAAAGCGTTTTTATCTCAGCATTTTAAGAGAAATAAAGATATTAAAACTTCTAACCAAAAATCCTGCTTTTAAAGAACTAAATATTCCTCCTTATTTAGACGGCGATTCAAAGAATTCTCCTCCCTGGTCTATTCATAAATATATTGAAGGTAATATCATTGGAGATTTTTATGAGATTTATCCCCAATATCAAAAGAAAAAATATATTACTAAAATAATCAATAATTTAAAAGTTCTCCAATCTGTTCCCAACTCGGTTATCCAGGAAGTAAAAAAATCAGTAAGGGAAATCGAAATAGTCAACTATAAATCTTATCCGAAAATGGTTCGGGATTTTCAGAAAAACATTAAGAACTTGAAAATTGATTCTAATAAAATTTACAAATTTTTATCAAGCTATCAAGATTCCTTTTCCTCTTTCAAGAAAGTTATTACTCAGGGAGATTTTACTTTAGCTAACCATATCGCCTCAGGAGAGAAAATATATCTTACTGACTGGGAATGGGTTAGATTGGATAATATAGCAGCTGATATTGCTCATCTTTGGCTCCAGACATGGCGTTATCCAAAATGGCGGAATAATTTACTTTTAAGTTTTCTCTCGGGCTTATCAATTAAAGAAAAGCAAGAATTTAAAACAGCTTTCAGATTAACAATAATTATCCAGGCCTTAGGAGAAATTAGATGGAATGCCCAAATATGTAAAAAGAAATATAAGAAAGGAGTAATTTCTGCCTCAGAAGAAGCCATTAAAAATGCTATAAAAGATTTCAATTATTTCATTAATTAATCAAATAATCTTATGAAGAAAAAACCTATGAAAATTGCTCAGCTTTCTCCTTTGTGGCTTTCTCTCCCCCCTAAAAAATATGGCGGGACAGAAAGAATTGCTTATTATCTTACCGAAGGACTTGTTCAACGGGGGCATAAAGTAACTCTTTTTGCTTCAGGGGACTCAAAAACAAAAGCTAAATTGGTTCCAGGGTGGCCTAAGTGTCTTATCAAGGAAAAAATTCACGGAAAGCCAATACCCTGGGGAAACCACGTTATTCCTTTATTAAATATATCTCAAGCTTTTGAGCAGGCCCATAAGTTTGATATCCTCCATGCTCATGAAAATAGTACCGGTCTCTCTAATTTTTTTACCCGTTTAGTAAAAACACCTGTTGTTATCACTGTTCATGATGATTTCCCTGTTTTGAAAAACAAAGACCGCTGGGCAGCTTTTAGAAAATATAAAAATAATAATTATATTAGTATAAGTAAGTCCCATCAAAAATTAGGAAAAAAATTAGGTCTGAATTTTATAGGAAATGTATACAATGGCACAGATCTCAAGTTCTTAAAGTTTAATGAAAAAGCCAAAGATTATCTTATATGGCTGGGAAGATCAGCTCCAAACAAGGGAGCAAAAGAAGCCATTGTAATTGCCAAGAAAGCAAAAGAAAAATTAATATTAGCGGGAAGAATAGATAAAAACAGTCCTGTTTCGGTAGAGTATTATCACAAACATATGAAGCCTTATTTTAATAAAAGTATAAAATATGTTGGCGAGGTAGGCGATCCTCAAAAAGGGAAATTTCTTGGCAATGCCAAGGCGCTACTCTATCCTATTCTGTGGGAAGAACCTTTTGGATTAGTAATGATTGAGGCAATGGCTTGCGGAACGCCGGTGATTGTCTTCGATAGAGGTTCGGCCAGGGAGGTGGTTAAAGACGGAAAAACCGGTTTTGTTGTCAAAGATATTAAGGAAGCAGTTGAGGCAATAAAAAAAATTGATCAGATTAATAGAAAGGAATGCAGAAAATGGGTAGAGAAAAATTTTACCATTAAGAAAATGGTGGATGATTATGAGAAACTCTATTATAAGATATTAGAGAAAAAAAGATAAAATAAGAACCTCGCCTTCGGCGAGAACCTTGATTCCTTCGGAAATAAGAACCTGCCTCGTTAACGCTCGGCAGAACCCCGCCCTTTGGACGAGGCTCGCCTTGATAAAATCAAGGCGGCTTGATTCGCTAAGGTATAATATATTGCGGCTCCGCCGCATAATTACGGCACTCGGTCGATATACAAAAATAAATTCTTGTATATTTCCCTTATTTGTAATTATAATCTTGAATTAAAAAACCTTAAAACTATGAAAAAAAACATTAAAAGAAAATTAAAAATAGCAATATTCTGCCCTACGGAATATGCCACTCCTCCTTCTCGACGAATGAAAGATATTTACGCCCCTATGTGGCTTAACTATTATCTTATAGAAGAATTAGCTAAAAGAGGACATAATCTTTGGGTTTTTGCCCCCTCTGATTCAAATATAAAAACGAAGCTTATATCAAACGGTTTAATTTCCCTAGTTAGAAATAGAAAACTTAAACCTTTTTACCAGCAAGTTACAGAAATCCGTAAAGAAGAACTTCGTTTAAAAATGTGTGAAAGACGAGAAGTAATTATTAATTATGACTATCTTCTTCTTTCAAAGTTATCTAAAACAGCGTTAACAAGAAAATTTGACATTGTTTATGTCGCAAACGCTCTCCGGTTTTTGCCCTTTATTGCTATCTGCCCCACTCCTGCTATCTTCACTCTCCACTCTCCCATTAGTAGATTCCGTAAATTCTTTTACAAAGAATACAAAAAAAGATATCCTCATATTTATTTTACGGCTTTATCTAAATCGCATGCTAAACCGGAACCAAAACTCTTTTCAGCAATTGTAAATAATGGGATTGAAACTAAAAATTTTAAATTTAATAAAAAACCCGATGACTATCTTTTAGTTGTGGGAAGAATTGCTAAAGAAAAAGGAATTTCTACGGCAATAAAAATTGCAAAAGCAGCAAAAAAGAAATTAGTAATTGTGGGAAGAAAAACAGAAGATGAATACTGGTATAAAAAAGTAAAGCCCTATATAGGGAAAGATATTAAATTTGCCGGCTTGGTCCCTTATTATGAAATGCCGAAATTTTATAAAAATGCCAAAGCTCTTCTCTTCCCTATTTCTTGGGAAGAACCCTTTGGGTTGGTAATGATTGAGGCAATGGCTTGCGGGACGCCGGTAATTGCTTTTAAGCGAGCCAGCGTACCAGAAGTAGTTAGAGATAAAGTAACCGGTTTTATCTGCAAGCCAAATAATTTGAATTCAATGACAAAAGCGGTAAAAAAGATTTATCAAATGCCCGAAACCGAATATAGAAAAATGCGTTATAATTGCCGCAAACACGTTGAAGAGAATTTCACCATTGAAAAAATGGTAGATGGATATGAAAAGGTGTTTTATAAAATATTAGCGCGTCAAAAGAAAATTAAGTAAAGCCCCTGAAGCCCAGACCTGGGGATAACAGGGCCTTTTCTCTAATCCCTTAGTAATTAATTCGTTCTTTAGAGAAACCCCATAAAATTCAGGCAAATAGCCAAGTTCTTTAAAGCTTTTTAAAAGAGCTTTTTTTATTTTTAAATATTCTTTCCTAAATCCCTGTTTTCTTAATCCCTGGGCAATTATCCAATTATCATGAGGCCATACCGAACCTAAATGATAACTTAAATGGTCAAAATCGGGCTCCTTTGTAGAATGGGTCCGAATGCCAAAAGGGGTCCAGAGATCTTTTTGGAAAAGCCGCTTTACTATTGATTTAATTTTATCTCTTTCTATAATCCCGGTGAAAAGCAAATGGCCGGGATTTGAAGTAATAGCTTTTCTTTGTTTTTTACTTTTATCTAAAGCTAAGCAAAAATATTTTTTATCCTTCATCCAAAATTTTTTGTTAAAATCTTTTTTTAATTTTTTTGCTCTATCTAAAAGTTTTTTTGCTAAAGCTTTATCTCTTATAACCATTGCTAATTTCGAAATCTCTTTCAAGGCGAGATATTGATAACCTTGAGCTTCAACGATAGCAACCGGCGGTTGAATTCCAAGATGGTTTCTATAACCATCTTTCCAGCCTTGATGGAAAAGACCTATCGGATTTCTCTTTTTATATTCTAAAAAACTGTCTTTGTCCAAATCACCATAATTTTCCATCCAGCTTATAGCAGCTAAAATATTTTGCCAATATTTTTTGAGAAATTTTTTGTCCTTATTTTTTCTAAAGTAAAAAGAAAAAATAATCAAAAACAAAGGGGTAGAATCAACCGAACCATAATAAGGAAGTGGAAAAGGAACTTCTTTAATTACTCTAGGTGACCATTCATGAATGATTTTACCTAGCTCTTCTTCTCTTAGTTTACTAAATTTTTTTCCTTGGAATCTAATTAAAATTTCCAAAGTTTTCTGAGTAATCTCCGGGTCTATATTAAGAAGCTGCCAAGAAACAATTAAAGAATCTCGACCAAAAAGCCGGCTAAATCTTGGCAAGCCGGCTTCAATAAATCCTCTCTTGTCTCTCAAGCTTTCAATTTCTTTTAAAAGTTGTTTTTTGATTTCGGTCTCTTTCATAACTTGCTATCTCTATTTTCTTGAAAGATTGGAGGCGGTTTTTACTTGGCCATTGGGAACATAATGAATCGCTCCTTCCTCATCCCTTATTATCGTTCTTCTTAAAGTCAAATCTACAACCTTTCCTTTTTTACCGCCGATATCTACTTCTTCTCCAACTCGATACTGGTCTTCAAGCAAGATAAAAAGTCCGGCTAAATAATCCTGAACTAAATTCTTAGAGCCCATACCAATAGCTAAACCAATCAAGCCAGCCCCGGCTAAAAGCGGAGTGGGATTAATTCCAAATTCCGGAAGAATCATCAAAATTGCTATTACCCAAATCACTATTTTCAAAGTGGAGCTGAAAACCTTGCTAAGGGTCTTTCCCCTTAGCTCTTGGGCTTTGTCGTCTTTGGCTATTATTTCGCTTTTCTCAATCAGAGTGTTTATTAATTTGGAAATTAACTTTCTGCAAATTCTGCTAGCCAGCCAAGCTGCAAATAAAATTACAACAATCTTTATCCCATGAGAAATCAGCCAGGGTATTAAACTTTGAAGATAATTTTGGTAATCTATGTTCATATATTTTTAGGTTATTTTTAATATAATCCCGCCATAGCGGGCTTCTAGCGGACTGCGTCCGCCGAAGCCCGCTATGGCGGGCGAAGGCGGAGAGGACAGGACTCGAAGAGTTGCCCGAAGGCATTGCCTCCTCGTTTCGCTCGTCGCAATTCGGGGAGCAGCTTCTCGCCGCATCCCACAACAAAGCAATCTTAAACCCCTAAAGGGGTTTTCGTTTGCTTGCGGAGAGGACAGGACTCGAACCTGCAAGGGCATAAATGCCCGCTGGCTTTCCAAGCCAGTTCCTTACCATTCGGAGCACCTCTCCTTTTATTTCGGCAGTTGTGAAATTATTTGGGAAATTGCTGGATGCTGAGCTCCAAACTTGTAATTTAAAAGCTTTAAGATTGTTAAAAAGTCCAAAATTTCTTCTCTTAAAGTTTCCGGACCAACGAAAATTTCGGCAAATTCCTTAAATAAATTCTTGGCATAATTATTTAAAATTTCGTAATCTGCTTTCTGGTGAAGCCAATCAATTATCTTCTTAAACTCCGCTCTATCTAACCAAATCCCCTGACAAAGATTACAAATATCAACAATTATTCCCGACCTCCCATAATATACCTCATAAAGAGGAACTCGGCAAGAAGGACAAAGCCGTATTCCATAAGAAATTTTTAATTTTTTCTTGTCTTTCCACAAATCAATATCCAGCCATTTTAAATCTTTATCTTTTTCATCTTTTGCTAATCTCAACTCTTCTTGCTCAAACCAGAGACCAAGACAATTTGGGCAATAATCTATCTCAACATTAGACAAAATTGCAGTTAAAAGAGGTTTTTTACAAATTGGACACCTAAAGCTGGTAACAGTGTCAAGTGTTAATGGTTTTTCCTTTATTTTTTTAATACTTTTTTTCTCTCTTGGAATTTTTTTTGTTTTTACACTTTTTTTCTTTCTCATATATTTTTAATATAATTACACTTTCATTCCCCGGAGAGCTTTTGTTCTTTTTTCTACTGACGGGTGAGTCACCCCGAAGGAAAACCTTCGGTTTCCTACAGGGCAGGTAAATAATTTAAACTTCCATGCCTCGCAATGCTTTAATGCGCTCTCCTATTGGGGGGTGGGTCATAAAAAGCCTAGTCAGAAAGCTTTTTGATTGTTTACCCTTAAAAGGGGAAGCAAAGTAGAGGTGGGCAGTGGAATTATTAGCCACCCTTAAAGGATTTGGGTCTTGAGAAATTTTTTCCAGAGCCCTGGCTAATCCTTCGGGATATCTGGTCAAAAGAGCTCCGGTTGCATCGGCTAAAAATTCTCTTTTCCGAGAAATTGCCAATCTAATTAAAGTGGCAAAAAAGGGCGCTAAAATAGCTAAGAGCAAAGCAACCAAAAGCATAATCATCCTCATTTGTCCTCCGTCCCGGCCACCTCGCCTGGAAGAAAACCCACCGTAAAGACTAATCCTGAAGAAAAGATCGGTTATTATCACCACCACCCCTACTAAAACAACAATAACAGTTTGCAACAAGGCGTCACGATTCCCAATGTGAGATAATTCATGAGCAATTACTCCCTCTAATTCAGTTCTCTCAAGCTTGGCAAGCAATCCTTTGGTTACCGCTACCACTGCATGTTTTGGATCACGGCCGGTAGCAAAGGCATTGGGCTGAGCTTCGTTAATAACATAAATTTTGGGGAGAGGGAGGCCGGCAGTGATACAAAGATTCTCAACGAGCCGGTAAAGTTCGGGGTTGTCTTTTTTTTTAATGGGACGAGCCCGGCTCATTGCCAAAACAATTTTATCAGAATACCAATAACTAAAAAAGCTTATTAAAACACTATAAATTAGGGCTATCCATAAAATAATATAGCTTCCCAGAAAATAAGAAATCAACCAACCAAGAAGAATGATAAAGACCAAGAAAAAGCCCAGATACAGCCAGGTCTTTCTGGTATTGGACTCGGCGTGAGTATACAATGTCGGCATAACCAACAAATTTAAAATGCTAAATTTAAAAACAGTTTAAAATTTAACCTCTACTGGTTTTCGGGCTCCTGCTTCTTCTATCTCAAACAAATCCATTTGTTTGAAAGCGAACAAGGAAGCAATGATTTTAGCCGGGAAACTTTCAATTTTAATATTTAGGTCTCTAACATTGCCATTATAGAACCTTCTGGCTGCCTGAACCTTATCTTCGGTGTCACGAAGCTCCCGCTGAAGCTCTAAAAAATTCTCTGATGCTTTCAATTGAGGGTAATTTTCAGCTACCGCAAATAAGGTCTTTAAAGTGGAAGAAAGCATGTTTTCTGATTGAGAATGCTCTTTCATTGTTTTAGCTCCCATTGCTCTTGTTCTGGCTTCGGTAACTTTTTCAAAAAGCTCTCTTTCGTGAGTGGCGTAGCCCTTAACTGTCTCAACTAAATTTGGAATTAAATTATATCTTCTTTTTAACTGAACATCAATATCTGACCAGGCCTCTTTTGCCCGATTGCGAAGAGTCACTAAGCGGTTGTAAGCAAAGATTGCCCACAAAACTACTGCAATAAGAATTCCTATGATGATATATAAAATGGTCATATATTTACCTTGGTGAACTTTTTATTATTTTAATTATCAGACCTTTATTATATTATAGCAAACTTTTTCTTTTTTAACAGCCCCTCCCCCGCCTTGGGCGAGGGAGGGGCTGAAATAATCTCTAAAAATTTCTCTTAGAACGGTGGAACTTCTATCCAGCTGGGAGGAGGAAGAGGCGGTGTTCCTACTGTGATGGTGTGGGATTTGCTGCAGGTACCATCACTATCGCTGACTGTTAGGATTACTGTATAGGTGTTAGCGGTTGAGTAAGAATACTGGGGATTTCGCTCACTGCTTGGGTCACCATCTCCAAAGTCCCATTGATAGCTGCAGGGGTCACATTTAGTGGTTCGGTCAACAAAGTCAATTAGCTCATTTTCATCAGGATTGATGGTGTTACAATCTTTCAGGCCGCCATTTTCTTCTTCTCTACATTTAAATTCTGGGGCAGGAGGAAAATCTATGGTGGGAACACTGCTTCTGGCATCAGCCGGATCAGATGAGTTTCCTTCGCTGTCCCAGACAGTTACTTGCCACCAGTAACGAGTGTTGAAATCAATGTCAGGGCTGGCTACATCTTGCTCATTTGGGGAAAAGGGAGGAAGGGGTTTTTTGCCGGTAGTAAAGATTATATCTGAAGGGTTGTAACCTTTTTTATCAAAGAGTTCAAGTTGGTAGAATTCTTGAGAATCATCCTCGTCATCTTGGTAGTCCCATTGGAACTTGACTATTAGACCAGGATCGCAGGTATAATTTTGGCTGGCTATTTGGAGATTACTAGCAGTAGGAGGATTATTGGGAGGAATTATCACAAGATTGGTCATTACTTTGTAATCTGCTAAATTAACCGCGGGATTAAAAGCTGGATCTGAAGCATTAAGGCAGGTTTTCCCGGTAGCCGCTTCTCTATCTTCACAATTAAAACTAATCCAGCCGATTACTCCCGCTCCTATATTGCCTGCAGAATATCCACCTCCCCAAGCCCAACCTTCAAATTCCTTTGGGTCAGGGTCGGTATCAAGCGAGACTCCATTTTCCCAAGCCCCACTCAATTTTATCCAGCCATCCCAACCGCCGGCATTCGGATCTCCTACTGGCGCCAAAGCCCTTGCCCAACCAGAAACTTCATAAGTATCCGAATCCAAATCAAGTTTGGCAATGCAAGAACCATCGGGACAAACGTCATCAGAGGAAGGAGCTTCAGTTTCTGAACGATTAAAACTAATCCAGCCAATGTTTTCTGACCAGGCATAACCTGAAAAATTACCAGTATCTTCATCAATATCAACTCCGTAATCAGCTCCTTCTCCTTCAGCCATAGTATCTCTACAACTAAAACTAATCCAGCCAATGTTTTCTGACCAAGCCCATCCCCAGACATTGTGCTCAGTACAAAGTGAAGGAAACCCTGTTTTCGTTCTCTTTTCAATGCGCCATTGATAACTTCCTGACTCTGAGTCTCTATCATAACCGGCAATGTATAAATAGGTATCATCTACAGCTATTGAACGGGCAAAATCATCAAAATCTGAAGGGTCGTTTGTTTCTATTCCCACCAGTACTCCGTCAGATTTTCTCCGTTTCTCTATCCGCCATTGAGCATTTCCTGGGTCTCTGTCTATACCAGCAATGTATATATAAGTATCATCTGAAGTTATTGAGTAAGCAATATCGTCACCAGGGGAAAGATCATTCCATTGTTCCCACTGAGGTACTCCATTTTTGTCCCATTTCTCTATCCGCCATCTGGCATTTCCTAGAACTCTGTCATAGCCAGCAATGTATAGATAATTATTATCTGAGGTTATTGAATAGGCGACATCATGGTTACCCGAAGGATTGCTTGACTCGTCCCAAACAAGAAACAAATCAGTATTTCTCCGTTTTTCTATCCGCCATCTGGCATTTCCTTGAGAATTATCATAGCCAACAACATATACATAAAGAATGTCTGAGGTTATTGAATGGGCAACATCGCCACCAAGTGGATAGTTGACTGTTTCGCTTGGCCCTAGGTTTCCATTATTCTTCCACCAGCTGGCTACTCGCCATTGCTTATCCAGAGTCCCTGGATCATTGTCTGTACCAACAATATAGATAAAGTTTCCTGAACTAGGCGTATCTATTCCGTAAGGAACACTAAAACCATTACTGGAATAATTAAAATTCTCTCTCCAAGTACCCGGAGGCCCTATTGCTCCATCAGACTTTCTCCGCTTCTCTACGCACCACCTAACATCAAGGGACGGTGGTGGAGCAAACACCTGATGACTACCGGCGATATATACATATGAACCTCTCACATCTATTGAGTGTGCTGTGTTATCAACACCAGTATAGGGCCCCGCTGTTGACCATTCTACACTTCCGTCACTTTTACTCCTTTTCTCAATCCGCCATCGATTAGCTGTTCCTCCGGACAACCCTCCGGTTTTATCAGCACCAGCAATATATATAGAGCCGCCATCTTCAATTATTGAGTTGGCAATATCATGATTGTCGGAGAAATCTTCGGTAACAACCCAAACTAATGAATCTGCTTCAACAACTCCTGGAAAAAGAAATACATTTGTAACTAAAAAACCGATGCCTAAACTGGTTACAATTAAAGATATAAAAATTTTTTGTTTCATATTTTTACCCGGTTAAATATCCAGTTAAATAATTTCGCTAAAAGCGAAATTGCTACGAAGTAGCATTAAACCGGATAATTCGCGCAACAAATTATTAAACCAGGTAAATTTTAAATTTATTATTTTATAATAGAGAATTATTACTCACACTACAAGTGGAGAACTTTTTTTACAAGGTTGTCAAAAAAATCAGCAATCTCTAAAAAATTCTCTTAAAAGGGTGGAATTTCTATCCAGTCTGGAGAAGGAAGCTTTCCGCCCACAGGCACAGTAGATTCTTTTAAGCAACTATATTCATCTGAATCAGTAGCCCTTAAGGTTACTTTTTTATCTCCCATAGGAAAAGTAACTAATGGAGGCGTTTCCAGAGGTGAACTATCAGGAGTAGCATCTTCAAAAGTCCAGTAATAAATACAACTCGGATTATCGATAGTAGGATCACAAACTCCATCATAAAAAGTAGTTGTGTTAAAAAAGTCAACTTGGTCACCTTCGCCAGGGAGCATTGGATCCCAGTAAAAAGTGGGCCAGGGCCAGGCGTGGGCAGCAGTGGTAAATGTATTTGGATTGTCATCGCCAGCCGGACCAGGAGGCACCGGGAACTGGTCATTATTACTACTATCGTTATATTCTATCCAGCCCGAGTCACTCTCTTGATTATCATAGACTTTGACCCGCCAATAATATTGGGTGGCATTATAATTAATCTCATCACTGATAACATCTGCACTAATAGTAACTGCTTGCTCAATTGTGTCCCCATCAGAAAAATCTACATCTTTCCAATCTCGGCTAACTTCGGGAGAACTAAAATCAGAATTATCGTCAACTTGAAATTCAAATCTTGTCATAGGGTCTTTATTTGGGTCTCTATATCTCCATTTAAAACCAATTAAACCTTTTCTCTGAGCACATTGAGGCGGACAATAATGTTGATAATAAATAACTTGAGATTGACTTTCAATATAAGGAGGTAGGTTTTCTTCAGATATAGCAAGATTAGTCATTACTTTGTAATCTGAAGTTTCACAAACGTTATAATGCCCTCCTGTTGCTTCGTTATAACCCCCATCTTCACAATTAAAACTAATCCAGCCAAATATTATTTGTTTTTCAACATCATCGCCTCCCCAAGCCCAGCCTTCAAATTCAGAGGTAGAAGTATTAAGAGAAACTCCGTAAGGATTTAAATCTCGAGTTCTCCCTCTTAATTTTATCCAGCCATCCCAACCACCGGCATTGGGATCACCTATTGGCGCCAAAGCCCTTGCCCAACCGGAAACTTCATAAGTATCTAAATCAAGTTTGGCGATGCAAGAACCATCAAGACAAGGGTCATCAGATGGCGGAGCACCGGTCTCTGAACGATTAAAACTAATATAGCCAATGGTCTCGGTCAGAGAATCATCAAGATTTTTACCTCCCCCAGCCCAAGCATAACCTGAAAAAAGACCGGTGTTAGGATCAATCTTTACACCATAGTCAGAAACATATCCAGCATCAGTACAATGACTTTCTTGGATCCCGTCTCCGTCATAATCGTTATAGCAGTTAAAACTAATCAAGCCAATGCTTTCTGACCAAGCCCAGCCAAAAACATTATCATCGGCTCCAGCTTTTGTTTCTTTAGCAATTAAAAAACCAATGGCCAAACAGATTAAAATTAAAGATATAAAAATTTTTTGTTTCATGGTTTAGGGTGAATAGCTAAAGAGCTTTTTTAGGGACTTAATTCCAGAACTTGTCTCAATTCTTACTCCAGAATCATTGAGATCTCCTGGATTAACCAAGATAATACCATAAATAGTTCCGTTCTTGGCAATTCTCAAGGGTGAGGTTGGAATTCCAGGTTCAGCTGCAATAGCAACTATTTCTGTACCGTTGAAAACCCTTAAACCAATGTCTATATCAGTAGAAACAATAATATTGGCTGTTATCGGGCCAAAAACTCCTTGGAACACTCCGCATTTGTTGTGGACAAAAACGCCTGACTGGGTTGGGTCTGTATCAATGACATCTGTAACTCCTGAACCGCTTATTGGCTTTACAGTTACCATAATTGATTTTGTTTCATCTGAAGCAAGCCCGCCAATATTCCATTCAATTATATTTCCGTCTTGATAAGAAGGCGCTGGAGTTGAACTAATAAACTCAAAATCAGCAGTTAAAACAATTCTGACCACCACAGCGCTGGCAGGATCATCGCTAATATAAATTTCAGCGATATCTTCATAAATTTCATATAATAAATTCTCAGTTTCGGTGCCAATGGCAGGAAGTTGGTAATATGCTCCTTGTCCTGTTCCCCAGTTATAAGCAATATCTCTTAAATGAGAACCGTCAACGCTCCCGCCAATTCCAATGGTATAAAAAGTTATTGGCGCTCCATTTATTGCTGCTCCATTTTTAACATTGTTATAATTGTTCCGAAGATCATCAAACTCTGGGCTGGGGAAGTGGTCAGTACTATTAACCAATCTATTTTCTGCTCCGTCAGAAGCAACAATCATAACCTTTTTCACCTCGGGGCCCTCACAGCTTTCATAGGGATCATAAAAACTTTCAACCGCCGGGTGAATCAATCCAGCTTCAATACCAGTACAGCCGCAGGGAACAACATCATCATAACTAAAATTATCTGAGCTAGTGTCCTGTAAACCAGAGTTTATATCGGGTTCGTGGTTAAAGCTTGCCAGACCCATTAGAAAAAAATCTCTATTAAGGCCTCCTTCATTATAGTCCTTGAAAAATTGATAAATCTGTCTTAAGGCGTCTTTAGCCCAATTAATCTTCGTTTTACCTAAATGATATATGCTCATTGAGTCGCTTCTGTCTAAAACATAATATATGTCAGCAGACTGAGCATCATCGCCAGAAGGGGAACTCTCGACTGGCCCTCCGGTTACATCAATTCTAAAGGTTGTCGGTTGATCAATAGCTACGTCATAAGGACTTGTTTGCTGGCTTTCAAATGAATCGGGGTAAAGGTCAAAGTAACCACCGGGACAATTTATATCTAGAATCCTCCTGTCTATGACGGGCGCGCAAGGATCTCCTATCCCCCCACTATGGCCCGTCTCGGCACGACAGCAAAGACATCTTAATTTGTAAAAATCATCGCTACAGGTTGCGTCATCAGGCCACTTAACCTCAGTACTGTTGCGGTGCCGCCATAAGCATCATTCCAGTCGCAGTCATTGGTGTTAGCCATATTAGTCATCTGACAGGGTAAAGTGGAAGCCCAACGCGGAAGAGTCCACGAAAGGGTACGAAAGTAATAGGCAAACGGGTCGCTTGCCGATGGAGCTCCAGTTAACCACAGATCACTGAAAAAATCTCCCAAACCTTCATCCAAATCTGCATTCCACTTATTTGGCTCCCAGGAAAGACTCCAGCTAGTGCCATCAGGCTCAACAATAGGACTAAAGCCAGGGACAAGGTCCCATTTACAGTTATTTGTTTCTGACTGCATAAGATAAAAACTCCTGTTATTTGGGCTGGGATAATCCCAAAATAGCCCTTCCGGACAAAGACTTACATCACTGAAAACAACCCTAACGCATTTCGGCGTTTCACCTATGGGCCACCCCACCCCATCCAGCGGGAACGCCATCTCGCAAGCAGCACAATTACCGCCGCAGACAGCCAAAACACTATCTCCTAACAGAGTTATCCCTAACGACAAAATAAGTGAAATTGATAAGATTTTTCTAAACTTCATTTTTGAAAAATAATTTTGATTAAAAATATAAACTTTATATATCGGTTCTCAACCATATCTGGCCGGTGGTTTTAGTCATAGCGTCCTCGTCTGCTTGTGAAGCTACCGTCTGGATAATCAAACCATCTGTGGCCTTAATGGCGCCGCCTTGGACTTCAAGCTTGGCAGCTGGATTCATTGTCACAAGCCCGATACCAACGTTGCCGGTATCCTTCTTCATAATTAAAGAAACTTCTTTGCTCTTTATCACTATACCACCCTCAGGATTAGCGAAATAAAGCCTTTTCCCAGCTGAATTCCAAATAACTCCGACACCTAATGCAGTAGCATCATCAGCGCTTACAAATTGCCAGACCCATCCTGTCTGGTCTTCTATTCTAATGCCGTAATTACCCCGAATTCTTAAATTCCCGACAATATCTAATTTTTGAGTCGGGCTTATTGTCCCGATACCAACCTTGCCTTGATCAACAATTAAACCAGCACCTGTCATAACAGGAGGATCTCCAGCAAAGGTAGGAGTTACTATCAAACCAATAGGAGCCGCTCCGCTAGTATTAAGAATTGCTCCTCCAGCAGCACTGATAGCTCCTGTTCCCTGTACATCTAATGGAACTAAAGGATCCCCTGTGCCGCCAATAGTCAACCATCCTTCTTTTACTTGGTTTTGGGCGCTAACATTCAAAGGGGCATAAACAGTAACTCCCGGAGGAGACTCTCCGGGTTCCACCCAGCCCAAAGCATAGAAAGCTATGGCAAAACAAACAACTAAGATAACGAAGATTAGAGAAACTAATCTAAAAGATATTTCCTTTTTCATATTTTCTTATTTGAGATTAAGTTAGAAGTGTAGAGGTCAAACCTCTACATCTTCCTCCCTATCTCAAATTATTATTATTTTAATTCAAGAATATATATTTAATTCAAGATTATATATTAATACAATAACGAATCAAGGTTCTCGCCGAAGGCGAGGTTCTTAATTACCTTTTTTTTGGCACACTTAGCTTTTTTATAACATCCTCAGGCAGAGAAAAAGTTTCTTTTTTGGACTCCGGAACCGTTAAGCTTTCAATCACTTCTCTGGGAAGCTCTTCTGGTCCTGGCTCTCCCTCGGAAACACTCAGGTCTCTTATGACTTCTTCTATTGGCTTTCCCTCTGGTTTTATCTCTTTGGGTTTTCTTATTTCTGGTAATAATTCAAAAATAAAATAAAAAATGCCAAAACAAAGAAAGGCAGCTATTGTTAAAACTACAAGTAAATATAGAATGGACTTTTCCTCTAATTTTTTGGCCATTGTATTATTGTACCATTTTAAAAGTTGTAAATAAATAACTCTTACCCAAACCATTAAATATCAAGGTTTCTCTGGGAAATAGTGGTTTGAATTCTTATTCTCGGTCCCGGCTGAAAAGCTGAGCCCTCTCCTCGAATTTCCATAAAAACAGTTACTCTCGGCTGGAGAGTATCTGAATCCGACTCACCGGTGACCTCAAACCCAAGAGAAATTAGGTCAAAATTAGCTGAAGTGAGAGGTAAAATCGGGTCTGTCCTGCCCTTCTCATATTCTTTTAACTGACCATCTTGAAGAAAAAATCCTTTACACACCCCCTTATAATTTCTGAACATTAGACCCGGGATTGAAGTCGTAGGAATGTCCTTCCTTTCGTAATTAAGAGTATCTGAAGAAAGACAACCTAGAGCTGGTGATTCTTTTTTCGCCATTCTTATTGCCCGAGCCATATATTCTATAGCATAACTGGTCTGAGCTAAAAGCTGATGATAAGTTAAATTGTATCTTTGAATCCGAATAACCGAAACAAAAACCCCGACAGTAGTTCCAATGATTATAGAAAAAATAAGTGCCGTAACCAGCATTTCTACTAAAGTGAATCCCCTTTGGTTTTTAAAATGTATTAATATTTTTTTTAACATCTTATTCGTACCACCAGTTGTATAAATTTTCCTGAACAGTAAGACTAAAATCTTTGTCCCCTTTCTTCCATTCTATCAAAACAGAAACATTTAAATAATCTATCACACCAATTGGAGCTTCACTGTCAATCTCTGTAATGGTAATTTTTCTTTTGAATTGAGTTTGAGCACCGTCTCCGTAACCATAAAAACCGGCACCGGTTTCAAGGTTTAGAAAATTTCCAGGGTCAGTCCATTGAGACAAACTTGAATCATTATAGCCGGCTTCCCGCTCTCCCTCTCCTAAACCCTGGTTCCAGGAAACAGAATCTAAAAAATTTGTATCCCTTATATTTCTGACAATTTCAATTCCCTCTTTGGCAAGATAAGCAGCGGTAAGCCGGGAACTAACACGAAAAGTATAAAAGGCTATTTGTTGGACAACAGTACAAGCAGATAAGATCCCAACTGTAATTACAAAAATAGTAATTATAACCTCAAGAAGAGTAAACCCAGCACCACTTTTTAGATAAAAGTGGTGCTGGGTAAAACTTTTATTTTTGTTATTAAATTTAAGCATTTTAATAAATATCAATTAAACCAGCTATGTTCACAAAAACAGTTTTGGTATTTTCCAGACAATCAGTTCCGATTTCAATCTCTACGCTATTTTTATCCCCACCAGCCCCATTGGGATATTTTATCTTTACTTTAGGATCAGGAGGTTCAAAATTAATATTAACTTTATCCGGAGGAGCTTTTACATCACAAATAATCACTCCCTTTTCCAAAGAAATAACTTCAATATCTTCTCCTCCGCCGGGATTCCGTCTTTGTCTCGGAGCTCCGGTATCAGCGTAAATTATATAACTATCATTTTCAGTTTCAGCAAAATAAATTCCATATCCTCCTGAAGGAAACCCCCCGCCGGGAAGCTCTTTCATTGACATTGCCATTTCTTGAACTTTTCTTATATCTTGAACTACTTTATTAGCTGAACGGTAGAGAGCTAATTGTTCTTGAGCAGACCTATAATTAGGGAAGGTTATTGCCGCCAAAACACCAATAATGGCTGTTACTATCAAAAGCTCTATTAAAGTAAACCCCGCACCCGCCCCGGGGTGCAGGGAAAATCCTTTCTTCTTGAAATATAAAAAATGAAGCATAAAACAATTTTTGAATAATTTATATAATAAACAACCGAAGGTACCAAAAAATAATTGCTTGTCCCCAAAACATTGCAATGAAAGTACCTGTAACTAAAAACGGTCCGAAAGGCACTTCGCTCTTAAGAGTCTTCCTTTTTGCTAAAATTAGTCCTATTCCTATTATAGCACCAATTAGAAAGGCGAAAAATAGGGCAACTAAAATATTGGGAAAGCCAAGCAATAACCCCATAAAAAAAGCTAACTTAACATCGCCAAGACCCATCCAGCGACCTTTGGAAACTATAATAATCGCCAAAAAGAAGGCGGCTGCCCCAAGAGCGCTTAAAATTGAGTAATTGAAAATTGAAAATTCATTGAAAATTGTAAATTGTAAATTGAAAATTAAAGTTATAATAATTGCCGGGTAAACGATTTTATCTGGAATTATAAAATGCTTTAGGTCATAGACGAAAATTACAATCAGAAAACAGGCAACAATTAGAAAGTAGAAAGTAGAAAGTAGAAATTGCCAACCTTCGGCTGGTCCGCCGGAGGCGGAAAAATTAAGAACTTGGAGAAATAGTAACCCAGTTGCTATTTCGACCAAGGGATACTGAAAAGAGATTTTTTGCCGGCAATAGCGGCATTTTCTTTTTAAAATTATAAAGCTTAAAAGAGGAATTAAATCCTGCCAACTCAAAGTATGCTTGCAATGAGGACAGAAAGAGCGCCCTCTTAAGTTTTTCAAAGAAAAATTTGGGAGGGCAAGCCGGTAAATCACGCAATTCAAAAAACTTCCCACAACCAACCCAAAAAGGAAAATAATTAAGTAAAAAATAACTTCCATATTATTTTACTCTATCAAAAATTACTTCTTTTATCAAAAATAGTTAAAAAAATCTGCCCCGCCTGCGGCGGGGCAGAAACTCAAAAGACAAAAAAGTAAGAGACAGTTTTCCCCTTTTATATTATGGACAAGCAGTAGTTTCCAGTTCCTCACTGCAGCTGTCGGCTTCTAAATCAACTTTTCGAGAAGCTCCTAATGAATCAACGCACCAACAATCTCCTAAATTCAAACTAGAAATAACAGCATAAGCTGTTTCGCTACATCTACAGCCGATATCAGTTCCGCCATTATCAATAATATTAGTTTCGATTCGGCCAAAATCACCGTCATCGGATAAAGTAGTATCAGTTAGGTCACAAACTCCTTCATAAGTGGATGGGGAAGTATTATGATAATACAATTCCGCTGCACTCCTAAGTTCCCATAAAACTGACTGAATTGCTGCATCCTTTGCTTTATTTTTGACAGTACTCAAACCAATTACAAGAATAGCTATCAATATTCCAATTATGGCAGCTACCACTAATAATTCAACTAAACTAAAACCTCTGGATTTTTTATCAAAAATTTGCATTTATTTTGAAAGTCACTTTTCTGTTTTAGTTTATTTTATTATATTATCGCAAAAAATAAATCTAAATGCAAAGGAATATTAAACTGTAAATAAATAACTTCGTTATTTTTTTTTAAAAGAAATTATATCGGTCAATATAAAAAATGGTATCGGAGGTAAAAGTTTTTTTTCAACAACCTTAAATCCATTAGAGAGCAAAAACTGCTCTATCGTTTTTGCCTTATGAAAATGGGGGCCATGTGGTCCTTTCTTTGTAGTAGTCACCCCTCTTGCAACAAATCTTCCTAATTTGTAAAAAAGATTTTCAGTTGGCAAGGAGACAACCAATAAACCATTGGGTTTAAGTATCCTTTTTATTTCCCTAATCGGCTCTTCTAAATTTTTAAAGTGCTCTAAAACATCCAAGCAAAATACTATATCAAAAAAATGCTTAGGGAATCCGCTATTTCTTATATCAGCAATCTTAATCTTAGCTTTCAGGAATTTTTTTGCTTCCAACACACATGGTTCAATATCAACCCCAAAAGTTTTGATGTTTTTAAACTCCTTTTCCAGCAATCCAAGGAAAATGCCCTGCCCACATCCTAAATCAATTACTTTCAAGTTATCGTCTAAATTTAATTTTCGCTGAGCTAATTGAATAGCTAAGTAAAGACGTTTCCAGAAGAAAACTCTCACCAAAATATTTTTAGAATAGTAATGAGGAACAATTTCTTTTAATTTCACAACTTTTATTTAAATTTAAGCTTTATTAATATCCAAGTAGCCTTGATTCCATCTTTCCACTTTATTTTTTTTCCTTCTTTTCTACTGCGAGGATTATACGAGATAGGGACTTCATGAATTTTAATTCCTTTCTTAGCGACTTTTGCTGTAACTTCGGGACAAAATTCAAATCCCCTGCATCTTAAATCTAAACTCTTTAATAAATCAGTTCTAAACACCTTATAACAAGTTGCTTCATCTGTAATACTTAATCCATATAATAAATTAGCGAGAAAAGTTAGAAGTTTCCCGCCCCAAAAAAAGGACCAACTTCCTCTTTTGTTCTTGCCTAAATTTCTTGAGCCATAAACTACTTCGGCTTCTCCTTTTAAGAGAGGTTCTAATAAAATTGAATATTCTTGAGGATTATATTCTAAATCAGCATCCTGAATAAGAATAAAATCGCCTGTTGCTTTTGAGATACCGGTTCTTATTGCTGCTCCCTTGCCTTGATTCCTTTGATGTTTAATGAGAATAAAATTAATTTCTTTCTTCAATTTCTCTAATTTCTCTCTAGTTTCATCCAAAGAGTCGTCATCGACAACAATAATTTCCTTACTAATAGAGAGGGATGCATTTTCAACTTGTCTGACTATTTCGTTTATAGTATTTTCTTCATTAAATACCGGAACAATAATAGAAAGTTTCATTTTATTTATATCTTATATTCATATTTCAATCGTTCTTCCTTCCAAAACATCTTTTTCGGAAATATTAACTTCAATTTCTTTATCTTTAATTTTTATTTTATATGGCTGAGCAAAAACTACAAATTGAGTTTGATCGGACAACCTTCCTTCTTCGCCAAAAGTGGAATAAGGAACAATAAATTCAAAATGTCCATTTTCTGCCTCAGTATTTTTCTGATAAACAAATTTCCTGTCCTGATTAGTTTCAATTTCGGTGGAAATAATAACTTCTGTCCCGGATTTAGCCTTGCCTCTAATTCTTGCTCCTTTTACATATTCAAAAATTTTTATTGCTTTTATTATATCTTCTGAATCCCCGCCGGAAGAAACAACTGTTCTTTTTGATTCGTAAACTAAACGAAAATGGCTTAATGGTTCAATGTAAAACTCTTTTTTTTGGCCATTTGTTTCTATCTCAATGGTCTTTCCTCTACCGTCTAAAACATGCAATCTGGCAATCATAGAATTATCATATTTACTCAGGCCAGAAACTGGTTCTTCGCTCTCTAAATAACCTTCTAAATTCCCCTGAACCCATTTTACTTTGCTTCTAAAACCGCGGTCAGGATGGGCTAATTGATAATCTGTAATAATATATTTTGTTCTAAGTTTTTCTAAATAATTAACCGCTTTTTCTTCGCTGGTCTCAAGAAAGAAAACGCCTTCTCCTAATTCCAGAATTTTCTCTTTGTTTTTCCTACCGACACCCTGCTGAAAAGGATTAGAATTAGGTATTCTATGAGCATAATAAGTTATCATATGACCCAAATCCCACCTCGCTAAAATTCCATAGGCCTCTTCGGGATAAGGATAAGGATTAATTTCTTCTGTTTCTTTATTCACTCCCGGCTCTTGGTATAAAGCATAGTAATCAATTCCTGGATCAGAAGTATTCTCTCTTAACCATTTTAAGGTCTCATACCAATCGTTTTCCCGTATAAAGGGTCCTAATTTGGCAACGCTCAAAGCTGTTTGAACAATGTGGGGCAGGGTTTTAGGATACGGCTCCCCGATATTAAATGGAAAGGGGAAAAGCGAGAAAAAAATAACATTAAAGACAATTAAAAGAGTACCTACTAAAAAATAGGGTTTGATTGAAGGTTTTAAGGGAATTCTTTGGGAAATTTTTAATCCCCGCCAGCCAAATCCAAAACCTCTAACTATTAAAAATCCCGACAAAAGAGAAATATTGGCCGCTAAATAATAAATAAATCTCTTCTGTCCAAAGAAAGGAATAATGCCCGTCATTAATATTATAACCAGAGTCCAGATTAAAATTAAAAGATATTCGGGTTTCTTTTTTTTAATAAATTTATAAAAAATAATAACTAAAGCAATTAAAGAGAGATAAAAAAGAGAAGAAAAAGCATTAATTGCTCCTTGGAAACCCAGAGGCCCCATCTCGTTTATGAATTCCCGGGCGAGTTCATGAGGAACCACTCCGGTCGTAACTCCCTGAAAGCTTTTAATTATTGCTTCAAAAAAAGAAGGGAAGATAAACTTTAGGATAACCAAAAATAAAATTGCTGCCAAAATTAAGAAAAATGGAAAAAGCCAGCGATTTATTCCTTTTTTCTTTATAAAATTACCGGTTAGGCCTACAAAAATAAAACCAAAAATGCCAAGCACTAAAGCTAAAAGGTGCTGAATATTATACATATTGGCATTAAAAAGGTCGGGATGACCAAAAAAGGGAGCAATCATTGCCAAAGTAATTAAAAAAATAATAACTCCCATAGATAAAATCCAATTAGGGGTTCGGGTGGTGGGTGGGTGGCGTCCAGAAAGATACTCAATTAAATAATATAAATTTATAAAAACAAAAATAATAAAAAGAAACAATAAAGCGCCGCTCCAAGTTAAAAAATAAAGTCCTAAAGAAAAACCTGTTAAAAAAGTGAATAACCAAAATCTTTTATTTCTTGCCCCGTAGAGAAATTTCGGATTGCTTCGCAGGTTAGATTTTTCTAAAGAAAAATCCTTCCGAAATTCTTCTACGGGGTGAGCTTTAAGGGCAAAAATCAAAAACATCATCGTCAAGGTGGAAAATAAAACCTCGGCGACATGGTGATCAGTACTTCCCAATAAGGACCTATAGAGAAAAGGCGACGAAAAAGCCATTAAAAGAGCGGAAAAAAAACCAACTTTTCTTCCCCAAATTGCTTTTGCTATAAAATATACCAAAAACACCATTAAGCTTCCCAGAACCGCCGGGTAAAAAGGAGCAATTTTATTTATCAACTCCAAAGAGGGCTGACCCAAACTAACTAACCAAATAGTTCCAGCTAATAGTTGGTCATATAACGGGGTGAAATAAATATAGGTGCCGTAAGGGAAATAAGTATAAGCATCAAAATAAATACGGCGAGGGAAATGCTCACCTAAAAGTTCGTTTTCAACCAATCTCATATGATAAACCCCGTCATCGGCTGCATATTTTATCGGATCTGAAAAAACTTTATCATAACAAAAATAAATCCGGAAAAACAAAGCCAGAGTAAAGATTAAAAAAAGTAAAATAATCGGGAAGATTTTTTTCATCATTATATATTAGAATAACAAAATTTAAAACTAAAATCAAAACCCGCTAAAAGCGGGTTTTGAACTTTAAAAACATTCAAGAAAAATCTAATTTTTTCTCTCGTTCTATCTAAGCCAAACTTTATTATTGACAACCAGTATCTATACCGGTTACACCAGAAACACAATTAGCCACCACTATTATCTTTGAGGCTCCCTGAAAGTCAACACACCAAGCATTAGTAGTATCACCAGATAAATTAGCGCAAGCTGCCCAATTACTAGCATTATTAAAACACACTGCGTCATTTGGCGAGTGGGCACCGGCAGCAGCTAACATGGCTGCGCCGCCAAAAGCACCGGTGTTAGTACAAAAACCATCGTAATTAGTCATGTCATCTGCATACATCTCAGCTGCTGCTCTCATATTTGCCAAATCTGCTTTTATTGCAACATCGGCTGCCTTCTTCCTGGCTGAACCCAAGGAAACCAAAACGATTGATGCTAAAATTCCGATAATAGCAATTACCACTAATAATTCAATCAAAGTAAAACCTCGGTATTTTTTAGTCATTTTAGTTTTAGTTATTTTAATTTTATTGAACATTCGACCTTTCAATTTTAGATTTTGGATTTTAGATATTAGATTTTGGTTGGTTTCAGCTAACATCTAACACCTAATATCTATCACCTATTAGCTGATTGTAGCATATCTTTATCAAGTCAAGGTGTGGAAAACTTTTTTATCCTATTCCGATTGTGTAAAGGGGCATTAAAACCGCTGCCATTAAACCAGCTACCGCTCCTCCTAAGATTATAATAAAGAGCGGCTCCAGAAGTTTGATAAAACTATCTAAGCTTCTATCTACATCTATCTGATAAAAGTCCACCACATTTGTTAAAGACTCATCTAAGGTACCTGTCTTTTCTCCGACTACTATCATCTGAAAAAAAAGAGGGAAAATAAGGTTAGGATATCTCTTTAAAACTGAACTTATTGTTTCTCCTCTTTTTACCTCGTCCCTGGTTTCAAAAATAACTTTCCGATAAACATCATTGCCTACTACCTCTCCACTAATTTGCAAAGCTTGAGTAATAGGCAAGCCCCCTGAAATCAAAGTGGAAAGGTTTAAAGCAAAACGAGCAAGATAAAGCTTTTTTAAAAAACCGCCTATTAAAGGTAATCTTATTAAGTTTCTGTCAAGAAACTTTTTTCCGCTTTTGCTTTTTATTAACCGGAAAATTAAAATTATTAAGACGGCTAGACCTAAAATCACAATAATTCCTCGCTTCCTCATAAACTCTGAAACTGCCATCACAACCCTGGTAATAAAAGGAAGCTCTTGCCCTGTTTCTTTTAAAACCAGTGACAGTTGGGGAATAACAAAAACCATTATTATGCCAATAACCGCTAAGAAAACAAACAAGATAAAAAAAGGATAAATCATTGCCCCTTTTATTTTTCCTCGAAAATAATGTTCCCTTTCTAAATAATCGGCTAAATACAAAAAAACATCAGTCAGTTTACCAGAGGCCTCACCAGATCTAACCATACTTACATAAAAAGTTGAGAAAAGCTTTGGATGTAAAGAAAGAGCTTTAGAAAGAGATGTTCCTCCCTCTACCTCTTCAGCGATTTTTAAAACTTTCTCTTTAAAGCCAGACTTTCTTGTCTGGTTGGCAATGGTTTGAAAGGTCTCAATCAAAGGTACTCTTGACTTAAACATAATTGCCAACTGCCGAGAAAAAAGGACAATATCTTTTCTGCTAGTCCTTTGGAAAATTCCTACTTGCTTAGCATAAAAAGGAACAGCCGCTGTTTCCAAAGCAGTTACATAAAGCCCGTGGGCTTTTAGCACATTAAAAGCAGCCTCTCTATCAGAGGCTTCTACTGTTCCTGTTTGAATTTCCCCTGTTTTAGTCCTGGCCTGATAACTAAACTTCATATTATCGTCTCACTAAGTTTCTCAGTTCGGCTGGATTTAAAGAATAGCTTTGGGCAATATTTAAAGCAATTTCTTTTGCCCTAACCAAATTAGCCAAGTATCTGTTTAAAGAAATCATTCCTAATTCAGCTGAGGTTTCAATGACTAAAGGTACTTCGTGAATTTTATTTTCCCGTATTAAATTGGCTATTGCCGCTGTATTCATCATTATTTCGCAAGCAGGTATTAGCCCTCCTCTGATTCTTGGCACTAATCTTTGGGAAATTACCCCAAGTAAAGACCCGGAAAGCTGAGCTCGAATCTGACTTTGTTGGGTCCCGGGAAAAGTATCAACAATTCGGTGAATAGTTTGGGAAGCTGAATTAGTATGCAAGGTAGCTAAAACCAGGTGGCCTGTTTCAGCTGCGGTAATGGCAGTGGATATGGTTTCCGGATCCCTCATCTCTCCCACCATAATTACATCTGGGTCCTGACGAAAAGTAGATTTTAAAGCTTTGGCAAAACTTAAAGTATCTCGGTAAAGCTCCCGCTGGTCAACAATAGACCTATCATCTTTGAAAATATATTCAATTGGGTCTTCAATTGTAATTATGTGGTCAGCCCTGGTATGATTTATTTCATCAATTAAGGCAGCTAAAGTTGTAGATTTCCCCTGGGAGGAGGGACCGGTAATTAAAACAAATCCCTGAGAGTGGCGAATAAATTCATGCAAAATTGGGGGAAGATTTAATTCTTCAACAGTTGAAATTTTAGCTGGGATGTAGCGGAAAGCACAGGAAATATTTTCCCTTTGGTAAAAAATATTAACTCTAAATCTGGCCTTGTTTTCGAAATTATAAGAGAAATCAACTTCTTTCTCTTCAAGAAATCTCTCCTGTTGCTCTTTAGACATCAATTCAAAAGCCAGCCCTTTGGAATCTTCTGGTGAAATCTTCTTTCTTTTAACTAAAGCAGTCAATCTCCCAGCTATTCTTAACACCGGGGGATGGCCCACTGAAATATGTAAATCAGAAGCTCGTTGAGTAAGGGCTGCCCCCAGAAATTCTTTTAATTTAGGATAGTAATCCACAGATTTAAAAATTTAAAAATAAAATAATATAAAAATATAAAATTACTTAATTCAAGATTTTATATCAATACCTTAGCGAATCAAGCCGCCTTGATTTTATCAAGGCGAGCCTCGCCCAAAGGGCGGGGTTCTGTGAACGAAGCTCACAGGTTCTTATTTTATTCTTGTATTATTTTACTTTAGGATTTTCTCAATTTCTTCGACTACTTCGCTTGGGGTGTAGTGAGCTTTTACTAAATATTTGACTGCCCCAAGTTCTAATCCTTTCTCTACCTCGGCTTTTTGGCTAAGATTGGAAAGAATAACTATTTTTAAATTCTTTAATTTCTCATTTTTTTTAATTGCTCTAAGGATTTCCCAACCGTTCACACTGGGTAAAACAATGTCTAAAAGCAAAAGCTCAGGTACTTTCTCTTCTATCTTTTTTAAACCTTCTTTACCATCATTAGCCACCGCTACCGAAAATCCTGCTCCTTTTAGTTTGGTAGTATAAATTTCTACCAAAAAAGGGTCATCCTCAATAAGTAAAATTTGTTTCATAAATGTTCGCTGAATTTACGCTGAACTATACGCTGAAATTACGCTGAAATCAGCGTTTTCTCAGCCTAGTTATCGGCGTTATATCAGCGGTTACTTTTCTTCGGCCACCCTCAACACCTCCTCAATAGAAGTGACACCATCTAAAACTTTCAATATTCCATCTTGTTTCATTACTACCATTCCCTGACGTTTGGTTTCCTCTTGGATTTCGGCTTCAGAGGGTTTCTTTAAGGCTAATTTTGAGAGTTGGTCAGTCATTTCTAAAATTTCAAAAATTCCAATTCGGCCAGAATAACCTACATTATTACACCTTTTGCAACCTACTGGTTCGCAAACATAAAAGGTTTCGGATAACTTAAGGCTTTTTTTAACGATTGGCGGGAAAGCTTCTATTTCTTTTAAAATTATTTTTTTTGTCTCCCTATTTGGTTTCATCTTCTTTTTGCAGTGAGGACAAAGCTTTCTGACTAATCTTTGAGCAATAGCAATACTTAAAGTCGGAGGAAGTAAAAATGGCTGAACCCCCATATCAACCAACCTTGGGATTACTCCAAGGGTATTTGAAGTGTGCAAGGTGGATAAAACAATATGACCGGTTAAAGCGGCGTGAATAGCCAAACCAGCAGTCTCTTCATCTCTAATCTCCCCTACCATCAAAATATCTGGGTCCTGTCTTAAAGTATAACGGAGACCGCTAGCAAAAGTATAACCTATTTCCGGTTTTACCTGGGATTGGTTAACTCCTTCAATAAAATATTCTACCGGATCTTCCAAGGTTATTATATTTACTTCTTCTTTATTAAAAAGACCTAAAATAGCATAAAGAGTAGTAGTCTTTCCTGAACCTGTTGGACCAGTAGACAAAATCAGTCCATAAGGTTTTTTTAAAGCTTTTTCTATCACTTTAAGATTTCTTCCAATTATTCCTAAATCTTTAAAACTCATTTTCCTTTCACCAGGATCTAAAATTCTTAGGGCCGCTTTTTCTCCCAAGGTGGTGGGAAAAGTTGAAACTCGGAAATCAATGTCTCTTTTTTCAACTTTAGTAGAAAATCGACCGTCCTGGGGAACTCGAGTCTCATCTATTTTAAGATTGGAAAGGATTTTAATTCTGGCTATCACAGCCGGAAGAATTTTAAGTGGTAAAAAAATACTAGAATGTAATATACCGTCCAATCTGAAACGAACTCTTAACTTTTCTCTACCCGGCTCAATATGAATATCAGAAGCATTTCCATCAACAGCGTGTCTTAATATAACTGCCACCACTTTTGAAATCGGAGCCTCCTCCACCATTCTCTCAAACTCGCCTATTTTCATCTTTTTCGCCTCAATCTTTTCTTCTTTAAGTTCTGTTTCTAATTCTTCCAAAGCCCTGGTTACTTCTTTTTTTAAGCTTCGGTATTTTTTTAAAAGTTGGTCAAAATTTGTTAAGGTAATTAAGAAAATCTGATAGGTAAATTTGCTTTGGCGGGCTAAAAATTCAAGAGCCTCTCTGGTCTTCAGGTCTTCAGGATAAACCATTCCGATTTCTAAACGATTGCCTTCCTTAGATAAAGGTATCATTCGATAATATTTAGCTGATTCTTCAGGAATTGTTTCTAAAACTTCCAAAGGAACTTCTCGGGGGGAAACTATTTTCAGGGGTATTTTTAAATTTTCACTTTTGAGACCAAATAAAAAATCCTCAGATACTATTTTTTTTTCTAAAATCACCTCTTCTTCTTTTCGGCCAGAAGTTTTAATTTCGTATTCCAGGGTAGTAGCCTTTGTTTTCTCTAATATCTCTTTTTTAATTAATTGTTGAACTAATGTCATCGTTCTATTGTTTTATTGTTCTATTGCTAAAGCGATTAAAAATTCTAACAATAGAGTAATGGAGCAATGGAGCAATGTAACTTTTTAATACGGCAGAAATGGATTCTCTCTTCCCTTTCCATCCTCAAGGGGAGGAGTTCTTTCAAAGAGTTGAAACTCCTTCAAAAGGGGACTTTCTAGAATTTCCAAATCTATTTTCATTTCCCTAAGTTTAGTAACCGCAACCGGGGGAGAAATAGGTTTTTTCTCTCCAAAATACCCTAACCACAAAACAACACCAGAAACTCCCAGCACTATTGCTGTAATTATGATTAGATATTTTTGTTTTCTTTTTTGTTTAGTAAATATAACAGCCATAGTTTTAAGTTTTTATATTTTTATCTATCATTCTAATTCAGAGGGTTTCCCCTCTTCAGTTTCTAGCTCTTGGTAGGCATAAGTTTTCAACGACAGATCAAAAGCAAATAGGTCTTTTCCTTCTTCCAGAGAAGAAAAACTAATAGATTTTACTTCAATTAATCTGGCATTTCTATAAATAGCAGAGAGGAAATTTTTAAAAGCGGAGTAAGAACCCGAAAGGGAAACATTAAAGAGCATTTCTTGAATTCTTTCTTGGCCGGGCTTTAAAGAATAAAGTCCTCCTAAATCAATATTTGTTAAAATTAAACCATTTTCCGAGCTTGTTTTCTGGAAAAAATTAAAGAGGGCTGCTACCGAAGGATTGGTTGGAAGAGCAAGATTAATTTTATCAAGCTCATCTGAATATTCTGCTAGTTGAGCAGAAAGACCTTCTAATTTCGAAAGATATTCCTCTTTTTGTTTAATCTCTCTATCTTTCCCTTCGAGTTCCAATCTTTTCCCCTCAAATTCTTGGTATTCAGGCCACCAGAGAAAATAGCCTCCTAAAACTAAAACGACTAAAAGTAAAATAGTAATAATGGGAGAAAATCTAGACATTATTTAAAAATCCGGGGATTAAAGGTAAGCAGGAAACTAAAATTAATCGTTCCTTCTTCCTCTCTTGAAACCCCTGATATATTTAAATCTTTTACGATGGGCTCTTGTTTTAAAACGAAAATTTGGTATTCAAGAGTGGTAAAATTATCTGTCTTACCAGAAACAGATACATCTCCTTCAGAACTAAAATTAAAATTAGAAAACCAAATATTGGGAAGACATATGCTTTCCAAAAATGTAAAAATGTTTAATGGTTCTTTATGTTCTGAAAGCAATCCACTAAAATCCTCGATTTTTTGCTTAAGAGGCCGAAGCTCCCCTTCTTTATCTCTTATCCCTCTTTCTAAGGGAACAGCTGCTGACTCTTTGTCTTCAATCTCCTGAGATATTTTCTTTATCCTTAGTTCAAAATAAAAATAACTAGCGATAAGCCCTATAAGCAAAATTATACAAACACCCCCAAGAATAATTGTCCAGAGGGGCATTTTAATTTTTCGTCTAGGAGTAATTTCTATTGCCATAAATTGGATATTAGATATTAGATATTAGATTTTAGATTAACTAATACCTAACATCTAACTATTCAAGGCCCTTTAGGGCTACTCCGACAGCAACAGCATAGGTTGGCCCTATTTCTTTTAGAACGTCTCCAAGAACTGCCGGACAGGAGATATTTAAAAATGGGTCAGCAATACTTATTTCTTTTTTTAATTCGGTAGAAAAATATTCTTTCAAGCCCGGCATTAAAGCTAACCCTCCAGCCAAAATAATCTTTTCAATTTCCTTTCCTTCTTTTTGATAAAAGTTCCGAAAAACTTTTTTAATTTCTTCTGAAATCGAATCAACTAAAGGAACTAAAATTTTTCTGATATCTTTTTTAGTTTCCTCTGACTTATTATCGCTAAAAAGTAATCCCTGCTTTTTTTTCAGTTCCTCAGCTTTATTATAATCAATATTTAAAGATCTGGCTACTGCATCTGTTAATTCATTTCCAGCAATGTTAAAACTGTGACTGGTTTTAAAAACTCCTTTTTCAAGAATACTACAAGTAGTGCTCCGAGCTCCGATATCTATCAAACCTACTATTTTCTCTTTATTCTTATCTTTAACCGAAGAGTTCCCCAGAGCAAATACTTCCGGCTCCAAAGTCCTTAATTTTAAACCCGAAAGGTGGGCAATCTCTTGATATTGAACAATAACCTCGTTGGGGATAGCCACCACCAAAATCTTGAGAGGGGTTTTAGAAACTTCTCCTTCAGTAATCAGCCAATCTAAAGTAATCTCGTCAAGCGGCAGAGGAATATATGGTCTAACTTCATACTTAACTGCTTCAGGAATTTCCTCTTTGCTCATCGCCGGCAATTCAAAACCGGTAAAAAAACTACAAAAATCAGGAATGGAAAAACTAACTTCTTTGGTCTGGACTCCTGCCTTTTTACAAATAGCCTGAATGGTCTTAGCTACATCTTTATTAGAAAGGGAAAGGGTATTTTTTCTAAAAAATCTAAAAGGTCTCTTTTTTAAAGATGAGGTCGCTACTTCTCCATAGTTTTCAAGCCGGCGGGCTTGACCCCGACGTCCCATCTCAACAATTTTTATTGATGAAGTTCCAACATCTATTCCTAAAAATTTTTTGGGTCGGATTTTAAAAAGGTTTCGAAACATTACTAAATTTTACCATATTGAAAAGAAAAGGGCTATGTGGAAAAATATTTACATTGTTCTATTGCTCCATTGTTCTACTGCTATCAATATAACAATAGAGCAATAAGTGAGCGAAGCGAGCGATAACAATGAAACAATTCCTATTTTGTATTTAATTCTGATGGTGTAATAATGATAAGTGTATTATGCGAAACTTCTTTCTCAAAGTTAAAAAATTCATTTTAGACCTTCTCTTTCCAAAATTCTGTTTAAACTGTAATAAAGAAGGGAGCTACCTTTGCCAAGATTGTTTCTCTTTGATTGATATTGCAGAAAGGCAATATTGTCCTTTTTGTTCTTCGCCAAGGATTGTCCTTGACGGCAAAACCTGCAATTCTTGTAGAAACTCAAAGAAATTAGCTGGTCTCTACTGCCCTACCTCCTATGATAATTTTATCATAAAAAAGGCGATAAACCAATTTAAATATCAACCCTATATCAAAGAATTAGCAAAACCTTTGGCTTCTTTAATTATAGCTTATTTAGTTAACCTAAAGAAACTTGGAGATTTTTCTGATTTTACCCCGCACCATTTTTTAGAGAATAATCTAAAACAAACAAAATTCACAGAAAATGGTGCCGGGTTTATTATAATCCCTGTTCCCCTTCATAAAAAGAAACTAAAAAAACGGGGTTTTAACCAGGCAGGCGAAATTGCCAAAGAACTTTCAAGGTTTCTAAAAATACCTGCCTTTAATGATGTTTTGGTTAAAATAAAACAAACTCCAGCTCAAGTGGAGTTAAAAAAAGAACAAAGAGAAGAAAACATTAAAAATGTATTTAATTGTCGGGAACCAAATTTGGTAAAAAAAAGGAAAATTTTATTAGTAGATGATATTTTCACTACCGGCGCCACTATGGAAGAAAGCGCCCTAACCCTTAAAAGGGCGGGCGCAAGAGAGGTTTGGGGGATTGTTGTCGCCCGCGGCTAAACCCTTTCTAATAATTCTTCACTATCTCACGATCGTGAAATAATGACGACTTTGCCCGACGGGCTTATCCGGGAATGAAAAAATCCCCTTAAGGGGATTTTTTCAAATTTCTTACCAGCGATCTTTTCGGTTTCCGCCGAATCCTCGATCTCCGCGGTTAAATCCGCCTCTTCGAGGACGAGACTCTAAAGGTCTGGCTTCGTTTACTGTAACGTTTTTTCCGTCAATCTCTTTGCCATTGAACATTTCAATAGCTTTTTGAGCTTCTTCTTCGGAAGACATTTCAACGAAACCAAATCCCTTTGAACGGCCAGACATTTTATCAGTAATCACATTTGCTGATTCAACAGTTCCAGCCTGAGAGAAAGTCTCTTTTAAAGTCGCTTCGGTGGTTTCGTAAGATAATCCACCGACAAACAATTTTTTTGCCATAACTTTCAACCCTCCCCGGGGAGAAAATTATCCCCAGAGGTATATTTATTCCTTAATAATTTATTAATGAGTTAAGCCGACCAACTATCTTTTTTTCTCTTTCTTATTTTTTTCTTCCCGCCCTTCTGGGCGAGGCTCGCCTTTGCGGCTTAATATTTTCTTTTTCTTCAGACGTCAGAGAGGTAAGCCACAAAATAAACGGCCTACGAAGTTTATCTAAAGACCAATTATCATCTTTAAAAAGCGAAGTTCTCTCTATTCTAAAACGTGAAAGCAAGGACGTTGTAGCCTGCAGGTTTGAAGGAGACAATTTATTATGATCTAATAAAAATTGTTGTTTTTTGGTCATCTTTAAACAAAAAGCAGCTCTTAACCGACTGATTCTAGTTTACATTAATTCTTTTAAAAAATCAAGGCCTCTACCAAAAAATCGCCGAAAGGCGACAAAAAGTTCTAACGTCCCACTTGTCTGGTCAAAATTTGAATTCAAATTTTGATGCGGAGGGGGTGAGATTCGAAGAGTTTCCCGAAGGCATTGCTTCCGCCTTCGGCGGAACAATTCAGGAGGTTGAGTTCTCGCCACATCCCCTAAAAGCAATCTTAAACCCCAAAAGGGGTTTTCGCTTGCTTGCGGAGGGGGTGAGATTCGAACTCACGGTGATCTTACGACCACAATGGTTTTCAAGACCATCCCTTTCAACCAGACTCAGGCACCCCTCCAAAAAAATGCGGGGCATCGTGGACAATGTTAGAACTATCATCCAGCGACAACAAGAGTATATTTACATACCAGATTTAAGCCCGCGAGTTTAGTTTATTATATCAGACTTAATAAAATAAAAAAGGGGAACCGCACGGTTCTCCCTTTTTAGTAAAACAGCTTCTACTTTTTTTCTGGATCGGCTTCTGCCGCCAGTTCCTCAACGGTCTTGCGAGTCCATTTTCCAGCTTCATCAGATGTATACAAATTAGACAAATATGACAAAGCTTTATTAACACATTCGGGAGTTTCATTTCCCCAACCGCAAAGTCCACCGCCGAGAAAATGAACTGCCATAACACAGAAGTGTTCAAGGGATATCTCGTGTTTGCCTATAGATACCCCTGCGATAGGAATCCCCATAAATTGGGCCGTAACTTCTCCGTCAACTGTTTTAACTTTTAAGCTCATTTTGGTTTCTCCTTATCTTTTTTGAATATTTGAATATCGTTCATTATTCACTTTTTATATAGCAAAGAACATCTTTACCATTACTGCTTGGATTATAGCACACGTATATAATTTGTCAATGACGAAAAAAGAAAACCGCCTCTTTGGCGATAAAAAGTTCTAACGTCCCACTTGTAGTGTCAAAACTTGAATTTAAAATTTGCCTGTGCGGAGACGATGGGACTCGAAGAGTTGCCCGAAGGCATTGCCTCCTCGCTTCGCTCGTCGCAATTCGGGAATTGGGTTCTCGCTACATCCTCCGTCCGAAATGAAAATTTATAGATGCCTCCAGCATCTCAAATTTCCATGCGGAGGAGGTGGGACTCGAACCCACAAGCGGCTTTTTACACCGCGATGGTTTAGCAAACCATTGGAATAACCAAATTATCCGACTCCTCCAACTAATTCCATTTTACCTCTAAAATTTAACAAAGTCAACTTATCCTGAGTTTACCGAACGGATTGATTTTTAGCTAATTTTATGGTAAATTAAAAAAGCACGCCCTCGTAGTTTAATGGATAAAACACGAACTTGCGGAGTTTGTAATGCGGGTTCGATTCCTGCCGAGGGCGCACATAAATAGTACGGGAATTGTTCCCGTACTATTTTAGATTTGACAAATTATTTAATGTTTGATAATATTTGAATGTATAGCAGTTCTTTTATATACCGGTCCGGTTCTGCTTGTCAGAACCAACCTCCAATGAACCTGTTAGGGTCTAAGATCCTAACAGGTTTTTTTCTACAAATCTTCTTCGGTGATAACTTTTATTCCGTTCTTTTTTAATAATTCTGTTGTCACTCCATCGCCCTTAATAATTTTCCCGGAAAAAGTGCCATCGTAAATTTGACCACAGCCGCAAGAAGGACTTCTTTGCTTAAAAACTGCTTCTTTAATGCCAAAAATCTTTGCCAGTTTCAAAACTTCCTCTGCTCCCCTTTTAAAGTTTTCCGTTTCATCTTTTCCTGATTTGGTAATTACTTTATTCCTTTGTCTTTCTGAATTTTCCCTTGGAGTTGGCAAACCACCCAGTTGCTCTGGGCAAACCGGAATTAAAACCTCCTTTTTTGCCAATTCTAAAACTTTTTTATCTTCCTTGCTTTTACCATCGTATCTGCACTTTATTCCTAATAGACAAGCGCTGCATAATTTCATATACTATATTATAACTAATATCTATGAATCTCTCCACTCCTATTGAAAAAATTCCCCGGATTGGGCCGGTTTTCCAAAAAAAATTAAAGAAGTTGGGTATCAAAATAGTTCAGGACCTGCTTTTTCATTTTCCTCATCGTTATGAGGATTTTTCTAATTTAATTCCTATTTCTAAACTAAAAATTAATGAAACTTGTACTATCCAGGGGAAAATCCTGGAAATCAAAACCACCAGAACCTGGAAAAGAAAAATGTTTTTAACCCAGGCAATAGTAGAAGATAAAACCGGAGCAGTAAAAGTGATTTGGTTTAATCAACCTTACTTGACCAGAGTTTTAAAGAAAGAAGGCAATGTTTTTCTTTCAGGAAAAGCAGTTATCGGAGAAGACGGAGTATATTTAACAAACCCAGCCTACGAAAAAGGAGACTTTACATCTGACCTAACCCATACCGGCCGGCTTGTTCCTATTTATCCAGAAACTGAAAGATTATCCTCAAGATGGCTCCGTTTTATTTTAAAATCTCTTTTAATCAATTTTGAAAACAAAATTCCGGAAACTCTACCAGAAAAAATAATCAAAGAAAACAAGTTTTTACCAATAAATAAAGCTCTTTGGCAAATTCACTTTCCAGATTCAAAAAATTTAGCTAAAGCGGCCCAAAAAAGATTTTCTTTTGAAGAGCTTTTTTTTATTGAACTTTTCGTTTTGAGAGAAAGGGCAAGATTAGCCAAAGAAAAATCAGCTTCCTTCCCTCTTAATTTAAAATTAATCCAAAGATTTGTTAAATCTCTACCTTTTAAACTTACTGATGCTCAAAAAAAATCTGCTTGGCAGATTTTAAAAGATTTAGAGAGACCGCAACCAATGAACCGGCTTCTTGAGGGAGATGTTGGTTCAGGAAAAACAGTAGTAGCAACTATGGCTGTTTTAAATACCACCAAAGCTGGCTATCAGGTAGCTTTTATGGCTCCCACTGAAATTTTAGTTAAACAGCACTTTCAAGAAGTTTCAAAACTTCTCCAAGATTTTAATTTAGACATTGGTCTTTTAACCGGTAAACAAGACCAGTTTCGTTCAAAAAAATTAAAAAATGAAATAATAGAGATCTCTCGAAGAAAGTTATTAGAAAAAGTAGTAAATGGCGATTTAGACATTTTAATCGGCACTCATGCTTTAATCCAAGACAGGGTAAAGTTTGGAAAACTGGGACTGGTAATTTTGGACGAACAGCATCGCTTTGGCGTAGAACAAAGAGCCAAGCTTTGTAAATCCTCAGAAGATGCCAATGGTCAAAAAACAATCCCTCATTTGCTTTCGATGACTGCCACCCCTATCCCCCGCACTCTGGCTCTAACTGTATATGGCGACCTGGACCTTTCTTTAATTGACGAATTGCCAAGAGGTAGAAAAAAAATAATTACCAAAGTGATTAAACCAGAGGAAAGAGAAAAAACTTACAAGTTTATAAAAAAAGAGGTGAAAAAAGGAAGGCAGGTTTTTGTAATTTGCCCCCGGATTGAGAGAAGTGAGGAAGAAAATGAACAATCAGAGGCCCAGCTTAGTTGGGCCAAAGTAAAAGCAGTAGAGGAGGAATATGAAAAATTATCAAAAAAAATTTTTCCTGATTTAAAAATAGGGATGCTTCACGGGAAAATGGCTGGCAAAGAAAAAGAAAATATAATGAAGGATTTCAAAAACAAAAAAATTGATATTTTGGTTTCAACTTCAGTGGTTGAAGTGGGAATTGATGTTCCCAATGCCACAGTAATGATGATTGAAGGCGCTGAAAGATTTGGCTTAGCCCAGCTTCATCAGTTTAGAGGAAGAGTGGGCAGGACCGGCTATCAATCTTATTGTCTTTTATTCACTGATTCGCCGGCCAAAAAAACTCATCAGCGCCTAAAAGCTTTAATTACTTCTGAAGACGGCTTTGCTTTGGCTGAAAAGGACTTGGAAATTCGGGGACCGGGCGATTTTACCGGAACCCGTCAATGGGGAATCCCTGATTTAATGATGAGCTCTCTAACCGATGTCCATTTGGTTGAAAAAACCCGAGAATCAGCCAAAGAAATTCTATTCGAAGACCCCCAATTAAAAAAATATCCCGCCTTGCGGGACAAATTAGAAAGATTCAGAGAAAGGATACATTTGGAATAAAATTTCAATTTTAAAAACGTCCCGTTGGGGCGTTTTTGATTTGGATTTAATCCTAAAATACTTTCACTCCAAAAACCTAAAAGTAGAAAGCATTTGATGAAAAAGTTTAACTTCTTCCTCTTCTTCCATATTCTGAAGTACCCATTCTCTACCTTCCTCTGAAAAAGAGTAAGGAGGTTCTATCCAAAAATGGTCAGGCATCCCACCAAGGTGCGGTAGTGTAAATGATATGTTGAAATAATATTCTTTAGAAGGATTTTGAATTACAGTATTTATAGTCCGAGACCAACTTCCCATTCCTCCATATTCAATAGTATAATCTATAAAAAAGAAATTAATATTAATCTTATACTGTTCTAATATAAATTAGAAAGCGATACTAATATTAGTATCGCTTTCGCACTTTTTCCGTTGGCCAAAAGCCCATATATTTCCCAAACATCAAACGGGTTTGGGCGTCCAGGGCGGGAAAGGCAGTAAAAAATATCATCATTATTGGAAATAAAAGCCAGCCAAAAACAAAAACCAGATATTTAAAACGACCGTATTCCGGAGGTTTTGGGGGTAGTAAAAGGAAGCTTAAATAAATAGAGCTTACTAATCCAATCATAGCCACGGTCATAATTCGGCTAATTATTTTCGGTAAATTATAAGAAACTAAGGTTTGAGAAAATTCAGGTCCGCCTAAAATTAAGGGAAGCCAACCCAATAAAAAAATCATAATACTGGCCGTAGCCCAAGAAAGATTCCCCTCAATCAGTTCAAATCCCAAAGAAAGTTTTTTTAGAAAAGGGATTTTTTTGTTTTTCAAAAAACCAAAAAGGAAATAAGATATATTCTCTACTCCATAAGCCCATCTTCTCTGCTGTTTGTAGATATTAATTAAAGTTCTAAAAAAGCTTTTCGCCGCATTGGCATCCATAGAAACTGGATAATATAACGGCTGAACCTGATAATCTCCATCATATTTCAAAAAACATTGCCAGAAAATTCTGGAATCATCTGAAACAACATTAGTTTGCTTAAATCCAACGTCTAATAATGTTTTAAAACTCATTGAATGAGAAGAAAAGGTAATTAATTTTTCTGGCCGTTCTTGGTTCATAGTGTGCCAGAAAGTTGAAGAAAAAGAAAAAACTCGGGAAATCACTGGAGCTTGCCAGATATTATTAACAAAAAGAGGCACGGGCTGGAAGCTGGTTTTAGCTGGATTTTTGGCTGTTAAATAGTGGTAAGTCAAACAACTAAAATATTTTGGAAAGACGCAGGTATCAGCGTCAAAAGAGGAAAAAATTATATTTTCGTAAGGAATCTTTAGGGGGTCAATAATTTCTTCTTTTGCTTTTTTGACTGCCCAGGTCTCGTTGGAGCCTTTGCCGGCAATCTCTCCCGGCAGATCAGCTGGATGCCAGGTTATTAAAAATCTAAAAAACTTTGATTTAAACTCCTTCTCAATCTTTTGGGCCGTCTTTTCAATAAAATCTCTAACTTTCTCCTCACAAGCTAAAACTACAATCATTTTATCTTTTGGATAATCCGTCTTCTCTAAACCCCTAAAAGTATCTTGAACAATTTCTAAAGATTCTTTATACATCGGAATAACAATCAAATGATAAACCCCCTCCCAGTTTGTTAGTTGATTCAGCTTTTCTATCCAGTTAATCTTTTCATGTTTTGCCATTTTTTTGTAACCCGACCAAAGGTGGAAAGAAAAATAAATTGTTCGGAAAAACCAGAAAATTACAAAAATTATAATAAAAACAGCAACCCAAAGGGGTTGCCACCGAGAAAGAAAAACAGCTAAAAATAAGATTCCCCAGGATAGAAATCCGGGCAAAATCTCAAAAAATCTAAAAATGATTCTCTCTTTTGGATTTTTTAAATCTGCTGCTCTGCCAACTCTAAGATAATAATCTTCTTGAGAAAAGTTAGAATTCATTATTCTTCATTTTAACTAAAAATAGAAATTAAAAAAAGGCGATTTTTAAAAATCGCCTTTTAAACCTTTCAAACTTTTCAAAAATGATCGCTGGCCAAACATCTAACAGCTTCCATCGCAGCCTTGATTTCTGCTTTACAACGCCCCTCCTGAACTCTCAATCGTCCATAACGACCAGAGACCCGGAAAGACCAATAATAGCTTTCTCCCTGACCTTGGGCAATTACTCGACCATCTTGATCAAGCAACAGAGCAGTACAAATGTTTAGGCGGCCCCTCCTATTCATTTTAATTCTTAATCTAAGAGGAGCTGCTCTAGATTTTACTGCCACCCCATAGCCCAGGTTTCGAAGTTCTCTAATTACAGCCCACTTTACCTCCTCTCTAAGATATCCTGAGACATAAACCTCTCTGGGAGAAACAGTTACTCTCCCTGCAACCGCAGGAACTCTTCCAGAAGGTTCTCTAATGACTCTTCTAATACCTCCTCGGCGAGTTTTTTTAGGAACAGTTCCAGTCACTCTCCTAATGCCTCCTCTCCTAACTTCCTGGGGAGGAACTACAGGAGGAACTGCATCGTTATCATCAGAGGGAATCAGAAGAATTATCTCTTCAGGGAGAGAATTGCTTTCAGAAATATCCTCAGAAGCAGTTTCAGGAACACTTTTAGTAGTGTTTTCAAGGGTCATCACTCCAGATGACGGCATTTCAAGAGAAGATGGCTTCTCAGGGAAGGATCTCGCCCAAGAAGGATATACTGCAGCGGGCATTCCAATGGAAGAGCGACTCTGCGTTTCTTGAGAAGAACAACCACCTACTAACATTCCAGCGACTACCACTATCAATATTACTTTCACATTCATGACTTTTCTCCTTTCTTTTCTTAAAAGATTAAACTTTCCTTATTTGTTTTTCAATTTACTACTTTTATTATACACCCGTTGTTTTAAAATGTCAAGCCCCGCGCCGGGCGCGGGGCAAAAATGGTGAGGTTGGCGGCCCCACGGGTAGTCGAAACCCGGTTTTTTGGTTGAAAACCAAATGTCCTAACCACTAGACGATGGGGCCAAATTTATTTCATTCTACCCTAAAAATTGAAAAAAATCAAGATTTCAGATAAGATAGAAAAATGACTATTCTTGCCATTGAAACTTCCTGTGATGATACTTGTATTGCTCTAATTAAAACTTCTGGTAACCTGCCTTCGCTTAAGCTACGGCGGGCAAGAAAGAGGTTTGATTTTAAGATTCTCTCTGACATTGTTTCTTCCCAAGTTGAAATTCATAGAAAATGGGGAGGGGTCTACCCCACTCTGGCCAAAAGAGAACATCAAAAAAACCTACCAGTGGTATTAGAAAAAGTTCTAAAGAAAGCGAAAAATCCAAAAATTAATCTAATTACCGTAACTATTGGTCCTGGTTTAGATCCTTGTTTGTGGGTAGGAGTAAATTTTGCTAAAGCCCTCTCCGCTGATTGGAATTTACCAATAGTTCCGGTAAATCACATTGAAGCCCATATCCTTGCCAACTTTATTAATGGGGCTGAATTTTCTTCTCCCGCAGTTTGCTTGGTTGTTTCCGGTGGACATACGCAGTTGATTTTAATGAAAGATTTTGGGAAATACAAAATTCTTGGAGAAACAAGGGACGACGCAGCTGGAGAATGTTTTGATAAAGTAGCGAAAATCTTGGGGCTGGGATATCCGGGAGGACCCGTAGTCGCTGCTGAGGCAGCGAAAGTACGAAGTACGAAATACGAAAATCTTCATTTGCCGAGGCCGATGATAAAGCAGAAAAACTATGATTTTAGTTTTTCTGGCTTGAAAACCGCTGTCTTGTATAATTTCAAAAGTCAGTCCCTCAAAACAAGAAAGAGTAAAAAGTATATTAAAGAAATGTGTTCTGAAACCCAGCAAGCTATTATTGATGTATTGATTAGAAAAACTATAAGAGCAGCGAGGGCATATAGAGCAAAAACAATAATTCTCGGTGGAGGGGTTTCAGCAAATAATGAACTAAGGAAACAATTCAAAGCTAAGGTTAATAGCTTAAAACCTAAAGTAAATTTTTTGGTTCCGCCAAAAAATTTATGTACTGATAATGCAGTAATGACAGCTGTGACTGGACATTTTAGATGGAAAAAAATGAAAAAAGCTGAAAAGTGGCAAGATATTAAAGCTGACGCCAACTTAAAAATATGTTAAAATAAATTTGTCATGAAACTTCCTAAAGTTTATAATCCTAAAACTGTAGAAGATAGAATTTACAAACTCTGGTTGAAGAGGGGTTTTTTTAATCCGGATAAACTGCCAAAGAGCCATAAAAAACCCTTTACAATTGTTATTCCTCCGCCAAACGTTACCGGCGAACTTCATATGGGTCATGCTTTAAATGCGGTTATTCAGGATATTCTAATCCGTTGGAAAAGAATGAAGGGTTTCAAAACCCTTTGGCTTCCAGGAACAGACCATGCTGGCATTGCTACTCAAAATGTAGTGGAAAAGAAATTAAAAAAGCAAGGATTAACCAGATTTGATTTGGGTCGGGAAAAATTTATTGAAGAGGTTTGGAAGTGGAAAGAAAAATACGGAGACATTATTTTAAACCAGTTTAAGAAAATTGGCTGTTCCTGCGATTGGTCGCGAACCAGATTCACCATGGACAAAGATTATTCTCAAGCAGTAAAAGAGGCCTTTTTGCATTACTACAAAAAAGGATTGATTTACCGAGGCAAAAGAGTAATTAATTGGTGTCCGAGGTGCGCAACCAGCTTATCTGATTTGGAATTAGAATACAAAGAAGAAAAAGGGAAGCTGTGGTACATTCGATATCCACTACAAAGCTTGAAAGATAAATATATTACTGTAGCGACAACAAGGCCGGAAACTATGTTGGGAGATACCGCAGTGGCAGTAAATCCAAAAGATAAAAGGTACAAAGATTTAGTTGGTAAAAAAGTTATTTTGCCTTTAGTCGGCAGAGAGATTCCAATTATTGCTGACAGGTTAATTGATATTGAATTTGGGACAGGGGCGCTAAAAGTTACTCCAGCTCATGATTTAACAGATTACGAAATAAGCCAAAGACACAATTTAAAAAGCTATCAGGTTATTGACGAAAAAGGCAAAATTACAAAAGAAGCTCCTGCTCCTTATCAAGGATTAAAAGTTTTCCAAGCCAGAGAAAAAGTTGTCAAAGACCTTAAAAAGCAAGGGCTTTTAGAGAAAACTGAGGACTACATCCATCAAATTCCTAAATGCTATCGCTGCAACACTGTTATTGAATTGATTCCCTCTTTACAATGGTTTTTGAAAATGGAAAAGTTAGCCAAAATGGCTAAAACACCGGTGAAAAGAGGTGAGATAAAATTCCATCCCAAAAGTTTTGAAAAACCCTATTTTGATTGGTTAAAGAATATAAAAGATTGGTGTATTTCCCGCCAAATCTGGTGGGGTCATAAGATTCCTTTAAAAGGAGAAGAAGATGTTTTGGATACCTGGTTCAGTTCTGCTCTCTGGCCTTTGGCTACATTAGGGTGGCCCGCCTCCGCTAAAGCTTCAGCGGGCAAGCCCCAAAAAAACAAAAAATCTGATTTAGAAACATTTTATCCAACTGATATTTTAAGCACGGCCAGGGATATTATTAATCTTTGGGTTGCCCGGATGATTTTTTCTGGAATGGAATTTAAGAAGAAAATCCCATTTAAAAATGTCTATATCCACGCCACTATCTTGACTAAAGAAGGAAAAAGAATGTCAAAATCTCTTGGCACCGGAATAGACCCAATAAATCTTATTGAAGAATATGGTGCCGATGCCACCCGTTTTGGAATTGCTTATCAAATTATGGGGAACCAAGATTTTAGGTTTGTAAAAGATAATATCGTAATGGGGAAAAAGTTCTGCAACAAGATATGGAACGCCAGTCGATTTGTCTTAGGACAAATCTCAAAATCAAAAATTAAAAATAAAAAATTAACTTCAGCGGATAAAAAAATTCTCAAAGCTTTAAATAAAACAATAAAATCAGTAAATAACGACTTGGAGAATTTTAGGTTTGGGAAAGCAGCTCATAGCTTATATGATTTCTTCTGGCATGACTTTTGCGATAAATATATTGAAGCGTCTAAAAAACAGAATGACAAAAAAACTAAAGAAATTTTACTTTATGTTTTATTAAATTCCCTAAAACTTCTCCATCCTTTTATTCCTTTTATTACCGAAGAAATTTACCAAAAGTTGCCTATCAAAAATAAATGTTTAATGATTGAAAATTGGCCAAAATCATGAGTTATCTTTTCTACATCCTTTTAGGTCTTACTCCCAGTATTATCTGGCTTTTATTTTACCTACGGAAAGACGTCCATCCCGAACCAAAGAAAATGGTTTTAAAAATTTTCTTTTGGGGAATGTTGATTACCGTTCCGGTTTTCTTGATAGAGGTAGGAATTTCGGGAGAATTAGCTAAATTATTTCCTTCAATTCTCAATCAACTCTTATATTGGTTTATTGGTATAGCTTTAGTAGAAGAAGCTCTAAAATATCTAATAGTGAAAGATAAGGTTTTAAAGAATCCAGAATTTGATGAACCGGTAGATATTATGCTTTATATGATTATTGCTGCTCTTGGTTTTGCTGCTTTAGAGAATATCTTTGTCCTGCTTCCGGGAGAAAAAGCTTTTCTTTTTCGGGAAGCAATATCTATTACTTTTATCCGTTTTATAGGAGCCACTTTTTTGCACGCCTTATGCTCTGGAACAGTAGGCTACTTTCTGGCTCTTTCTTTCTTTGAGCCAAAGAAACGATTGAAATTAATCGCCGAGGGGTTAGGAATAGCTACTATCTTGCACGGTCTCTTTAATATTTCTATAATAGAAATTGGAGAAAGCTTAATAAATAAAGATTTTTCGCTATTTATTTTCTTGCTTATTCTTCTTATTGTTATTTTAGCGGGTCTTGCTCTTTTTGTTTCTTCTGGCTTTAGAAAGTTGAAGAAATTAAAAAGCATCTGCAAAATAAAAACTTAAAATTATGTCATCATTTTTTGAAAAACTTAAAAAAGGAATGGAAATTAAGGATTTACCAGAAGCAAAAAAAAGTCCAGAAATACCAGAAATAAAAGAGCCCCTACCTTCAGAAGAAACGCCCAAAGAACCTTCTGTTGTTTTAACCTCTGTTAAAACTAAGCGAAGAAAGAAGAAAAAGGAAATTAAAAAAGAGGAAAAAATTAAAAAACCCTCTATCACTGAAAAAACTCAACCAGTTTTGAGCGAAAGTCCTCTGGAGGAAAAAGAGGAAGAATTCAAAAAGAAAAAGATTAAGGTAAAAAAAGAAAAGAGAGAAATAAAAGAGCCTTCTTTCGCTGAAGCACTGAATAGTAAAGAAAAAAGGTGGCTTGAACCAGAAGGACAACTAACGGTTGATGTCTACCAAACTGACAGAGAGATTGTTATTCAATCTGCCATTGCTGGAGTAGAGCCAGAAGATTTGGATATCTCTATAGAGAATGACATGGTTACAATAAGAGGAATTAGAGAAAAACCATTAGAGGAAGAAGAAAGAAATTATTTTTATCAAGAGTGTTATTGGGGTCCTTTTTCAAAAGAAATTATCTTGCCTGCCGAAGTTGATAGCTCAAGAACTCAGGCCTCAATAAAACAAGGAGTTTTAACAATAAGAATACCGAAAATTGGAATAAAAAAGAAAAGAAAGATAGCTGTGGAAGAATACGAAGAATAATTTTTGGAGTATTAAAAAAATTAAAAACCGCTAGATCTAGCGGTTTTTAGTTAGAATTAGATTAAGCCCGGACTGGCTTCCTGAAGAGGATTCGAAGGAGTTGCCCCGACTTCGTCGGCCGTAGCCGACTACGACGGGCGGAGGCCGAAGGATTTGCCTCCTCGCTTCGCTCGTCGCAATTCGGGGAGTAGGTTCTCGCCATATCCATCCCCAAAATAAAGATTTATGAGTACTTCCAACACTCAAAATCTTTATTTGTGCGGACGGTGGGACTCGAACCCACATGGAGTAAAACTCCCAGGAGCCTCAGTCCTGCGCGTCTAGCCAATTGCGCCACGTCCGCATTTATGTAGATAGCTTGCTATCCTTTTTTGTTTCTTTTTTTGTTTCTTTTTTTGTTTCTTCTTTTGTTTCTTCTTTTGTTTCCACCGGCTTTTTTTCAACAATTTCTTCTTCCTTGCCGGTCGAAGCCCCGTCAGGGGCGAAGACGGGTTCCTTAGCTATTATTTCAGCAAATTCTTTTCTTTTTAATTTGGCTTTTTTCTTTTTTACCTTTCTTAAATAATAAAGCTTTGCTCTTCTGACTTTGCTTCTTTTTAAAATTTCTATTTTCTCAATAGTAGGAGAGTGAATAGGAAAGATTTTTTCTACTCCAATTCCGGAAATTATTTTCCTTACCGTAATTGTAGCCGAAATTCCCTTGCCGTGTTTCCTAGCCAGAACCAGACCCTCAAAGGCCTGGATTCTTTCTTTATCTTTTTCTTTTACTTTTTGATAAACCCGAACAGTATCACCTGGCCGGATGTCGGGCAAATCTTTTTTTAATTGGATTTTGCTAAAAGTTTCGGTTTTGGCAGGCATAATTTAATATCTTAATTTTTCTAATATTTTTTCCAAGTCATTTGGCAGCTCAGAAAAAAATTCTTTGGTTTTTCCACCAGGCAGCTTAATTTTTATATAGTTTGCGTGTAAGAATTGGCGATTTAGTCCTTTCGGGCAAGGTTGGTTTTTAAAACCATACATTTTATCTCCGGCAATTGGATAACCAAGATAAGAGAAATGGCATCTTATTTGATGCTTTCTGCCAGTTTTTGGAGAAACCTCAACTAAAGTATAATCTTTTCCGCCTTCGGCGAGATCTCGTCCCTTCGGGGCGGAAAATCTTTCTCTTACTTTATATTCAGTAATTGCTTCCCTTTTGCCTTTGGCGCTTGGCGCTGCGGGCAAAAAAACTCTTTGCTTTTTCCTGTCTTTTGGGTTTCTTCCAATTAAGGTTTCAATTACTCCTTGATTATTTTTTAACTTTCCAACAATCAAAGCAAGATATTTCTTTTTCACCTCTCTATCTTTAAACTGTTTTTGCAAAAAGTTCAAGGCCTTCTCGTTCTTTGCTATCAGGAGTATGCCTGAAGTGTCTTTATCTAACCGGTGAACTTTTTTTAAGTCAGAATATAAATCACTCGTCACAATTCCAGCTGGTTTATCTATAACTAAGACATCTTCATTTTCATAAACAATCTTTAATTTTGCATTTTGCATTTTGATTTTTGATTTTCTTTTATGTGGGCGCTGAGGGAGAGTTGCCCGAAGGCATCGCCTCCTCGCCTGCGGCTCGTCG
>Ga0114920_10000002_pt1 | contig 132517 bp, 120 predicted proteins | sample ChitaG_FD_88683 | JGI IMG/M metagenome (GOLD analysis project Ga0114920, IMG submission 88683) | Deep subsurface microbial communities from South Pacific Ocean to uncover new lineages of life (NeLLi) - Chile_00310 metaG | ecosystem: Environmental > Aquatic > Marine > Oceanic > Sediment ...
CGTGATACCTGTCGCTAACAGCCGATGAAACACGGTTCACCGAAAGGTGCGGCGATATGTCCAAACTAATCGATATCCTCCCGGAAAACCTGAAAAAGGGCCTCACCCCAGCGGAAAAAGAGGTCCTTGAGAAAGCCCCTATCGGTCAAGAAGCCGATTTCCGGGTCGGCGATAAAGAAAAAGACGACCCGGCAAAAGCGCACGAATGGGGACCATCCCGGACCATCCGCGCTGAATTCCTGTATTGGCTTTGCACGGATGAAAAGGCCACAAAGCTGGTTCATGCCAAAGGGATAAACATTAGCGGGGTAAAAATCCACGAAACGCTCGACTTTGAATGCGCGCATCTGCGACGACGCTTAGGTTTGTTCTACTCCGCCATACCCGAAGGCATTCAACTAATGGATGCTACGACTCGCACTCTCGCTTTTTCAGGGAGTCACACGGGCGCGATCTCAGCCGACCGCCTCAAGACTGAAGGCAGCGTATTCTTAAAGGGTGCCCATGCTAAAGGTGAAGTGCGCCTGCCGGGCGCTTCTATTATTGGCGACCTTGTGTGCGTTGATGCAGTATTTGAGAACCCCAAAGGCGATGCCTTCAACGCTGAAGGCGCTTCGGTAAAAGGCGATGCATTCTTAGAAGGGATCAAGTCCAGAGGTGAGGTTCGCCTGCTGGGTGCCAATATCGACGGGCAACTTTCGTGCAAAGGCGCACAATTTGAAAACCCCGATGGCAAGGCGTTCAGCGCTGATCGCCTTTCTGTAAAGGGAAATATATTCTTGGATGAGATCAAAGCCAAAGGAGAGGTGCGCCTACTGGGCGCCTCTATCGACGGGCTACTTTCGTGCAAAGGCGCAGAATTTGAAAACCCCGATGGCAATGCGTTCAGCGCTGATGGCGCTTCGGTAAAAGGCGATGCATTCTTAGACGGAATCAAGTCCAGAGGTGAGGTGCGCCTGCTGGGTGCCAATATCGACGGGCAACTTTCGTGCACAGGCGCAGAATTTGAAAACCCCGATGGCAAGGCGTTCAGCGCTGATAGCGCTTCGGTAAAAGGCGGTGCATTCTTAGACGGAATCAAGTCCAGAGGAGAGGTGCGCCTACTGGGCGCCTCTATCGACGGGAACCTTGTTTGCGATGATGCGGAACTTGAGAAGCCGAAAGGGAGGGCGTTCAGCGCTGATCGTCTTTCAGCGAAAGGCAGTGTTTTTCTGAGGCGAATTAAGGCAAAGGGTGAAGTGCGCTTCTTGGGCGCCTCTATCGACGGGAACCTTGTTTGCAATGACGCAGAATTTGAGAACCCGAAAGGCTATGCGTTCAGTGCTGATGATCTTTCCGCGAAAGGCAGTGTTTTTCTGAGGCGAATTAAGGCAAAGGGTGGCGTGCGCTTCCTGGGCGCCTCTATCGACGGGAACTTTGAGTGCAATGATGCAGAATTTGAGAACCCGAAAGGCTACGTATTCATTGCTGAGAACATGCGGGTGAAGGCTGGGCTTTTCCTGCGCGCGTTGACCAAAGTGGATGGGGTATTAAACTTGACCGGTGCTCGCGTTAAACACCTCTTGGATGACAAGGAAGGCTGGCCGAAAAAGGAAATGTTGCGGTTGGACGGTTTTGAATATGATTCTTTTTCGGGAGATGAAACACCGACGACGGCTGAGAAACGGTTGGAGTGGTTGCGCTTACAAGCGGATAAGCCATTTTACCCTCAACCATACGAGCAATTGGCCAAAGTGTTCCGCAGGATGGGGCACGAAGCAGACGCGCGAAAGGTGCTTATTGCCAAGCAGGATGATCTTCGCAAGTACGGCGACTTAGGTTTTTGGGCCAAACTCGCCAATCGATTTTGGGGGTTCACCCTGGGGCATGGATACAGAATCTGGCCTGTTGTAATGCTTTTCGTTTTGTTCCCCTTAATTGGCTGGGCCATCTTCCGGTGGGCGGACACCCACACCATTATGCAACCTTCCAAGGAAAACGTTTTCCTTGATCCTTCATATGTTTCACGTGAAACACTTCCTGACGAGTATCCTCGATTGGAGCCAATCGTTTACTCAGTGGATGCATTTGTCCCCTTCGTGAATTTGCACCAGGAGGATTACTGGCTTCCGGATATCACCAAGCCGGGGCAGGAAGTGATATTGGGCTGGTCGTGGGGATGGTTCATCCGGGGTTACCTCTGGTTCCACATCATCATGGGCTGGGTTCTCACATCGTTATTAGTGGCCTATTTCACGGGGAAGGTGCGTAAGGAATAGAGGCGAATCAGAGCTTGGCTTTTTTTCCGTAAAAGAGATCATCGCCATAAGCGGAAACTCGGCGGGCAAAAGTCGAGCGGCGGATGCCGGTGCGGATCAGGTTATGGACGAATGACCGGGGGTGGCTGAAGGGGCAGACTTTCATGCACAGACCGCAATCGGTGCCGATGACGCGCCAATACTTCAGGCATGTTTCCATTTCTAATTGCCATTTCTCTACCCCTCTGATATTCGTCTTATCTCCGAAGGGAATCGAACGTGAGGGACAGATAGTCGCACACTTCTTGCATTTTTCACAGAAATCCTGGACGCCGAAGGCGATGGGTTTGTCACAGGCAAGGGGCAAATCAGTAGTCACCGCACCCAGGCGCACGCGGGCTCCGTGCCTCGGGGAAATCAAATAGCCGAAGCGACCCAGTTCACCCAAGCCGGCGTCACGTGCTACCGGCGGCAGCATAATCTGGTAATTGCTCCCGGCGATATGCGCACGTGCCGAATAGCCCAACTGCCGAATAAATTTGGCCAGCGCCACGGAAATCATCGCCGCGTTCAAATAGCGAATTGCCGTTTCCTCGGTGATCGGTAGGCGCGGCGCCGCCTCGACTTTGGCATAATCCATCTCCAGGGTGAAGGCGATGACATACCTGTGATCGAGGTGTATCGGAGAACCCCACGGCTCCGGGCCTCTCCCGACATGCGAATAAATCCACGCCTGATTAAGCCGGGCGATACCGACGTCATCCGCCCCCACGTGGCGCGTGAATTCCTTGATCGTTTTGGCTATTCGGGCCGGATCGACCTCGGTGCGCGTGGGATTAACCTTGCCGTCGACCATGTTGATCATCAGTCGGTTCACCAAAAAAATCGAATCGATATAACCCGATCGAATCGGGTCATAATAACGCCCACCGGGTTCCAGAAGCTCCGGCAGCTTGCGAATGGTGTCGTCAATCGTCTTGTTCTCCGGCCGCATGGCATAATACTTTTCATATTGTTCGGTGCCCGGCTCATATTCTTCCCGGGCAAACATCACATCGCGTTCGTCCACCCGCTCGGTTACCTCGCCGATTTGCAGAGGCTTCCGTATCCCAAGCGGCATGAAAAACAGCACCGCAAACAGAAAAATCATCAGCACCGGGATTAGAAGAATCGAATCCGAGGGCTGGAAGACAAAATAACCACCAAACCAGATCAAACCCAAAGCCGCACACAAAGCCGCGCTCACCAGCGCCGCCCGAAGCTTCTTCTCACCAAGCGAGGTAAGACAAAAAAGGAGGAGAAACAGGCAGACAGCCCCGCCGATAAAGAAAAAGCTCAACTGCACAGCGCCCATTATCCCTCCGGGACTTTCCTCTTTGCCAGACTAGACAGAAAACCTATCGCCGGCAACAGAAACAATCCAGTTTGCGGAAACGATCGCTTTTACCGATCATATAAGAAACTGGCGTTTTTAGGGGAGTACGCATATGTTTTTTTGTAGAATCGTAATACTCATCATCGCGATCCTGGTTGGTCTATCGGCTGGAACTACCGCGCAGTGGACCGACCTGTCTAAACTGATGGTCACCAATACTACCGAAATGTTTGACACCACGGTCGGGCCGCACGGCGGTAAGATTGTCCGTCGGAACCAGTATGTCTTCGAAACCGTCTACGATGCGGACGGCATTCGCGTCTATGTTTCCGATACCGCAGGCCGGCAACTCAAGCCGAAAGGCGTCAGCGGGATATGCATCTTTCCCCGCGATTCCGGGGGTCTTCATCGCCTGGAATTCAAGTTGAAAAGAGACCGTAAAAAGCACACGGCACGCTTTCGCAGCACAAAATGCAAAAGAGGATATTACCTCTTTGTTCCGCACGATTTTTCGCTGGTCCCCGACGGCACGATTCAGGTGCACTTTGAACTTTCGGAACTGCCGGGCCAAACCGTACCGACGATTGGATATAGCAGCCTGTTCGGCATGACACGCCTCCAGGGCTGGTCATGCCGGGGCCATGAAAATCGTATCTTTGTCAAATACAAGGACCATCCGCTCTGCGAGAAACGATACCTCGACGAAGCGCCATTTTTGTACCAGTGCCCGAAGCACCCTGATTCCCGTTGCGACCGACCCTCGGTTTGCCCGCTGTGTTCAACAGATCGCGTCGCTACCCGGCAGAGTCTTGAAATCTTCCGCACACGAAGGGAACCGCGCCGGTTCAAGATGAAGAAGTAACGTACGCGTCCCATTGACGAGCCAACAGAAAAAAGCTCAGCGGATTCACGAGGGACGAGGCATCACGTGCTTTTCGGCAACGGGATCACCGAAAGCATAATCGCCGCGGCCGCGGCCAGCCCCGCGCCAACAAAAAAGGGGAAAGCCGGTCCGACTGCCGCCCAGAGTACCCCAAACAATATGGATGCCGGCGCCGCGGCCAACCCTACGGCCAGGTGATACCAGCCGTAAGCAGTTCCCCGCAGGTGCGTCCCGGCAAGATCGGCAACCAACGCTTTTTCGACGCCCTCGGTGAGCGCGAAGTACACACCATAGACGACGAACAACCCCCAGACCGCTAGGGCGCTGCCGGCCAGGGCGAAACCCGCATAAACAGCGGCGTACACCACCCACCCGGCAATGATCACCACCCGGCGGGAAATGCGGTCGGAAAGCATCCCCCCGGGTACGGAAAAGACCGATTTGGCGACGTGGTGCACCGACCATAAAAGCGGGATCATCGCCGGGGAAACACCCAGATCTGCGGCGCGTAAAAGCAAGAACGCGTCAGTGGAATTGCCCAGCGCGAAAAGTCCGACAGAAAATATGTACCAGAAAAACTGCCGCGGCAGCTTTCCGCCTTGCTCTCGTTCGGTGACCGCTGATGTCGAAGGGGTCGCCGCAGGTACGGACGGCGCGATTTCCTTGACGCCGAAGAGCAGCACGGCCACCGCCGCGAGGCCCGGGATGGCCGACAGGTAAAAAATCGTGCGCAGGTTTTCCATCCCGAGGGCAAACAAACCGGCGGCAAGTAAAGGGCCAATGACCGCGCCGGCATGATCCATGGCCCGCTGCACGCCGAAGGCATATCCCCGGCGGGCGGCAGTTACCGAATCGGCCAAAAGCGCATCGCGCGGCGCCGTGCGGACCCCCTTTCCCAGGCGATCCGACAAACGAAGGCCCAGTACCGCTCCCACCCCCTGTGCCGCGCCGACCAGGGGCCGGGCAATATTCGAAAGAGCGTATCCGCAAAAGGCAAGCAGCTTGCGTTTTTTTAGTCGGTCGGAAATGGCTCCAGAGAAGTATTTGGTTATCGCGGCGGTCGTCTCGGCCAGCCCCTCAATAATTCCCAGAATGCTTGCCCCCACTCCCAAAACCGATTTGAGAAAAATGGGCAAGAGCGGGTAAATCATCTCGGAAGCCGTATCGTTAAGCAGACTGACCGTGCCCAGCATGTAGACGTTTCTTCGGAGCGAGGGTGGCGGCCCGTTTGGCGCCGAGGGAGGCGCATCAGGTCGATTTGATTCAAATCCGGCCATGTGGTTGCAGTATCCGGGGGACCATTAGCCCGATACACGGGCACATTTGGAAGCTGAAATTGTGCGTGTCTTACATCGGCTGGTGTGGCGAACTGGAAACCTTGGGGGCAGGAAGCTTGCGGCGGCGCCACCCGGTGGCCACCAGACCAACCACCAAGAGAAGCAAACTGACCCCGCTAAGACGAAGACCCCGGTCAAAATACGGATTATCAAACCAGAAGTGGATTGTGTGCCGGCCGGCCTTGACAAAGACCGCGCGGAAAGTGTAGTTGGCGCGATAAATCCTAAGCGGTCTAATATCCTCTTCGGCGTGCCAGGCCGGGTAATAGTTCTCCGAGAGAAAGACGATCCCGTCGGCAGGCATGTCGATGGCGATGGTAAACTCGTTTATCTTATTCTCCACGACCTGACCCGCTTGGAACGCGGGCAAGGATTCCACATCCTCGACCGGTGGAAATCCCGGAATCTCCTCTTCCAGCAAGAGTAGCCGCCGGTGGAGGAAATCGGGCTTCTTGATTTCGGCCAGCACCGCCTCATGATCTTCAATAACTCGATAGCCGAAAAATCCGGCCACGCGGGGGATGGCGTGCGGATTGGTATAGATATAAAACATGTCGACCCGTTCGGGTTGGCCCAGCCAATCAAAATTGACCGGCTGCGAGCTGATCACCCGGGTAACGTTTAACAGATCCAAGAACTTGGGATTGGTCAGGTTTTGCGGACTTTCATGCCGCCCGGTGAAATTGTCATAGGAAAGCAGGTGGTTGCCATGCATGGCCGACATCGAGACTTCCTCCAGCCCGTACAAAGCCAGGTAATTATCGGGCACAGATTGGGGCAGGACGAACGTGCGAAACGGGCCTTGGGTATCTTTGACCTTGTGCAAGTAATCGACAAGAGAGGAGCGGCGGTAATAATTCTCGGGATCAACCAGGTGGATAAAGCGGGCGTCAAAGCGCCAGAGATCGATGATTGCCAGGAGCGCCAGTCCACTAAATAAGAGTCCGGCTTTCAGCGAACGGTTAAAGCGCGCCCACAACAAACCCAGCGCCGACCACAAAAGAATCGTTGAAATCCACAGCCCGGAAATCACGCGCGGCGTGTTGGCGCGAATCGCTGCAAACTTTTGCTGGTCCGCACCGGATTGAAACAGGCCAGCCCAGGCGACAAAAAAGCCCTCACCCCAGGCGGTGACGATCAGCGTGATCAGGGTATACACCCCGACGACAATGGCTGCGCTTTTGAAATACTTCTTTTCCAAGGGCGTTTTAGCCGGGAGGCGCTCAATTTGATGCAATCCCCAGGCGGCAATCGCCACGGCGCCGAACGCAAACAGGAAATTGATCATGCCGGGCGCGCGGAATTTTTTCACCCCAGGCACCAGGTGAAACATGACGGTGAAAAGCGGGGTATTCGCCCCCAGGGCATACAGCAACGCGAAAAGAGAAAGTGCGGCGAAAAACACAATCTGCCGGCGGCGCTGCACGATCAGAGTGACCAGGGCGAAAAATATGGCAAACAGGCCGACGGCTTCCGAGTTGAGTTTAAAATAATTCTGTCCCCAGTAGGTATGTTCCTTATGTGTTAGGTTGTCCCCAGAGAACTCCGGCACCACAAGCGAGGCCGCCTCTTCCGCATTCATCGACCATGAGGAGGACCAGGCGAACCCGTGTTCCTCGGTATGCTGGATGCGCTGCGAGTGTTCTTGCAGGTAGAAATACGGGGCCAGCCACTGAATGGCCGATGCACCTCCGGCCAGGGCCAGCGCCAGGATAAAGGCCATCACCGGTCGGGCGATCCTCTTGGGGTTGAATCGGTGTTCATCCCAGAGCAGAAACAGAAAGTACAGCCCCAACCCCCAGGAAGCGTAATAAGCCATCTGTACGTGGGCGGTCAAAATCAAGAAAGTGTACACCAGCCCGAACGCGAAAAATGGCGACCAGCGGCGTTCAACCGTCCCACGACGCAAAAACATAAACGCCAGCGGGGTAAGCGCCGTAACATAGATTTTTCCGTCGTGGCCGGGATAAATAAGCGAGACCAGGCAGGGGGTGAACATATAAAGGATGCCGCCGAACACCGACGGCCGCCAGTTCAATCCCCAGTCACGCAAAAACATAAACATAAACAGGCCGGCCAAAAAGACGTGCAGGATGAGCTTCAACCCCAGGGCATAGGTGACCGGGAAAATGATCTGCAACAAAGCGGCCGGATAAAAAATATCCCCGTGCATGGCGTCGACAAAGGGCATCCCACCGTGGATGTATGGCTCCCACAGCGGCATGGTATGATGCTGCCGCCAGAAATCGGCGTAGAAGCTGCGGAAGAACACCCCGGCGCCCATCGTATCCGTGCCGTAAATCATCATCCGCGGGGAGAACAAAGCCGGGCGGATCACGCCGAAAAAGAGCACCGTCAACAGGGCAAAAAGCAAGGCTGCGGCGGCTGCAGGATGCTTTTGTATCCATTGTTCCCCGGAAGGGTGAGCGGGCGGGGCCGAGGGCCGGGCCGATTGCGGTTTGCGGGATTTTCGCTTCTTGACCATCGGTCGAATGTAGCAACGCACACATGATGGCACAACGAAAAACCCTTCTCAGGGTGACAGCAGCAGGGTGGACAATGCCCACCATTGGACAGAGGCAAAAAGAGGCGGGCGGTGCTCACCCTAATTTATACTACCCTGCGGACGTCTCCTCCAGGATGACCGAATCATCCCGTTTATCCTGGCACCAGAACCCAACAGCGCGGGCGTGGGCGCGGTCCATACCCTCTATAATAGGCAGGCCGGTCAAGAGCAGGATGCGGCAGATATCGGATAGCGACCGGTGTTCTTTTTGGGCAAGTTCCAGCAAGCGCGACTTTAAGTCCCACGAGATGCGCAGGTTGATCACGTGGTCGCCCTTCAGACGGATCTTTTCAGACAAGGTTCTCCTCCTTTTTTGATGTTTGCCGGGACGGTACAAGCTTGACAACCGTGTGACACCGGTGGTGTGTCATTATTGTCTGCACACGTTTGACGTCCAACCCGAAACGTAAATTGATGCGCTGCCGCAGCGCTGCCCATGATTCCCGCGGATAATGGCGGGCCAGTTCATCATCGATCTCTGCCCGCCGTGCTGAACGGCAAAGCGGACATCCCCGGTCACCGGTGACAATCAAGCCAAACGTCTCTTCGACAAACTCGGCCAGCATTCCCCGCAACCGCCGCTCGGCGCGGGCCCGTGCGGCATCGACTTCCCTCTCGCTTAAATCCAGCCTTGTCGCAATGGCTTTCCGGGGAAAGCAAAGGATGTAGTAATCGATGATGAGCCGCCGCTCAATATCCGGCAGGACGTTCACGGCCTGATTGACAGCGCGGGCAATCTCAGTTGCCGCCGGATCGGCTAAGCTCTCGACGGGACTTTTGAAATTGGCGGCGAAACGCGAGACCCAATCGCCACCCCAGAACGACGGCTCGTTCTCGGTGATTCCTCCCCGGTCATCAAGGAAGAACGTCAATTGCCGGTGCGTGGGTTTATCGGTGGAGTTTTCTGTCTTTTTCATCATGCGTCCAATTACCGCACTGATGAATCACTCGGCAATCAGACGACAATCAGCTCTCGCAGGTAAAGCGGTTTGAGGGTATCTGCGTATCGGGCAAGGCGTTATCGCGGCGCGCCTGTCGGCCGATCAAGGCAGGTAAATGATCAGGAAGTGATGAAGATGATCGAGGCTAATTCATCATTCGCACCAGCCGGTAGTATGCCTGGCGCGCAGGTTCGAAGGCAGGGTCGATCTCGAGCGCCTTCTTGTATTCGTAGATCGCCCGGGGGAAATTGCGCCTGGCTTCCCAGACACGTCCGAGGTTGTAGTACGCCAGATGCGTTTCCTCGGTGTCGCGCGCGAGGACGGCCCGCCGCAGGTAGAAGGCGGCTTCTTCCAGGTCGCCCGTTTCGAGCAGGCAGGCACCTATTTCGCCATACGGGTTCGCATAATCCGGATCGAGAGAAATAGCCACCTTGCAAAACTCAATCGCCTGGTCGAAATCGCCAAGGTGTGCATAAGCCCAACCCAACCCCGTATATGCCTCGGGGGTGGGAAAGCACTTGATCGATCGCCGGTAATAGGCAATAGCGTCCTGGAAAAATCCGGTCTCCAGGAAATCGGTGGCCATCGCCATGTATTTCTCCGCCTTACGGACGCGATGACGACGAGTGGTCGACATGGGCACTCCTCAGTAACTCTCCTTAAAATCAATATAGGCGATCAGACAGCAGGAGCAAACGTTTTTACGGAAGCAACGAGTTTTACGGCCAAAAAATGACGGGCCGGGAACGTTTCCCCTCCCTGGGGCAATTCCCGGCCCGGCGACAGATAACCGGACTTTAACCAAACCGGCGAAAGTCAGTGTTTTGAACGTAGAAGGAGTCCCTCCCCCACAAAGGAACTCCTTCGCTCACCTCGTCAGTACCCCTTCACCGCAATCTTAGCCGCTAAACCTTGTTCGATGCTGAAGAAGATCAAACGTCGTGCCAATACCCGTTTGTTTTTCCCGGAAATTGACAGAACGCGTTGTCAAACAGGCAGTTGTGTTTTCCGTTGCGCAGAGATTCACCACAGCGCAAGAAACAGTGTACGCAGATTATGCGCCGCACAGCTTTATGCGCAGCTTCAACGGAGTCCTGTAACTCACTGGTATTACGCCCACTACGCGTACGCAAGTCTTGCGCCGGAGGGCTGCGCCTCTCAGGACTTTTGGTTCGGCTTAGGCAGGCTCAAGTAGGGAGACGTTACGGGCAGGCATCTCATCCCACGTCCGTCCCTGCAAGAGACGACCGGCCTTTTTCTTATTGACCCCTCCCCACTGTTTGAAAAAGAACGATGTTCCGGCAGCAATGCACTGGTCCCTGATGTCCGTCACCCACTCCGGCATCATTGGCCTCGAGCGGGGCCCAGATTCTCCACCCACGATGACCCAATCAATGGCTCGCAAATTCAATTTCGGCAAGGGGCCAAGCAGCGGCTCAAGCGACAGAAACTTGATCCTTGCCTGTGTCTTCCGGAGATGATTGATCCGGAACTTGTAGTCCATCCGTTCAACACTGACCCCCATCCACACATTTTCGGGCCACGGCAGAAGACGGTGTAATTCTTCCAGCCGTTCCGCGCGTTTGGTCAACACCTGGAAAATGTGATGGGGAGTACAGACCATGACCTCAAAAACCCGCTGGATATAATCCAAAGGCACTTGCTCATGGAAAAGGTCGCTCATGGAATTGACGAAAATCACCTGCCGCTTGTGCCAACGACGGGGGGCTTCCAGAACATGTGGGTGAAGTGTCACCCTGAATTCGTTGCGGTAGTTAGGTGAACCCATGGCTTTAAGACGCCTGGCCATGCGCTCGGCGTAACAATGCTTGCACCCCGGGCTCACCTTGGTGCACCCAGTCACCGGATTCCAGGTAGATTCGGTCCACTCGATGGCAGATTTACACGCCACTTTCAACTATCCCCTCTTCCGAGTACGGTATTTATTGAAGATATAGGTAGCGATCTCCGCAGCAACGGATTTCTGGGATGCAAAGAACAAATAATACACGATTGCGCCCACCGAATTCCGCAAGGGGATGGGACTGGGGACATACTCAAAGCCCGCCTTGTCTCGAAGTCTATCCCGAAAAGCATCTACAATGAATTGAATATCTGTTTTTTCCGGATGTCCAAACAGGTCTCTTGTCCGGTCATAAACGACGTCGCGCCAATCTTCGCCACCATAGAACCGATTCATGCGCTCCAGATTATGCCTGAGCACTCTTTCAGGGTTGCGCAGGAATACATTCCGGTTCATGTCCATTATTGGAAAGTTCAGAATGATGTCTATTGTCCCCATTTCGCCTGCTCTTTCAAAGACTTTCCAATCCAGATCAAGACCATAAGGGTCTAATAGACAGAGTCCCCGACGATAATCTTCACGTTTTACTCTTGGAAAGACATCGCTAAGGAGTATTTCATTACAATCACCCTCATAAACGAATACATGTTGAGGCCTCTCCCGAGCAAGTTCGTACAAGGCCTGAACCTTGGCTGCCTGTATATCTATGAAGTGATATTCCCAAAACGGTGGATCAACCCTGAGTGCATTCAAAGGCGACCCAGGTATGAGTTCTCTTGATCCACGCGAGACGTGTACCCCTGCTCCGGCAAAAGCGTCGATGTAAACGTGTTTTAGGAATGGCTGTTTTGATAGAATAATAGAGTAAGCCCGAGCGTATTCCTTTATGATATCCAGTTTTATCTCGGACCAGTAACCTACTTCATCAATGACCAACCTTCTCACACTGTTCCCTTTTTCGGACATCGATCCCCCGAATACGCCTCTTCGTGCCATTTGATTCTGTTGGCAACTTTCATACTTCAGGCAAAGGATAAAGGCTTAGCGAAAGGGACGCAATCACTTTTGGCGGGGAGAGGTTCTATGTTTATCTCAGGAACGTGCGGCGCTACCCTAAGAGCGTGCAAAGAAACCGGACGGCATCGTCAGCCGCCCGGTGAGCCATCCAGTTTCTTGCTGTTAACTGAAAAGTCCTGGTTTTGGGGTGCACCTCCTTGGCCTATGGTTCACATAGTCCATCAGCGGACCGTAGCATCGGCTAATACTTTTGCCCTCCGTGAGTATAACGCCAAAGGCCCAGTGGCGTTTACAGCAAGGATATTCACCGCAACTCGAAGACCACCCGATATGAAACCCAGACCGCGACGGGCCGGCCGTTCTGCAGGGCAGGCCGGTAACGATTCTTCATCGCCGCGGCCAACGCCGCCTCCTCAAAGCCGGCGTTGGTGCCGGAGGGCTTTCGGATGATCGTGTCACGCACCCGGCCATCTTTGTCCACCAAAGCACTCACCCAGACAATGCCCTCGATTCCCGCCCGCACGGCCATTTCCGGGTATACCGGGATCTCCTCATACACCTGGACCGGCATCTCCTCGGCGAAAACAAAATCACCCAGGGTCGGCAAAAGATCCCCTGGCGGGATGTTGATGACATATTCGCTGTTCTCACCGATCGGGCCCATCCCTTGCGAAAATGGATTGGTGTATTGGGCTAATTGATCCCTCGTGGCGAATTCGACTTCGCCGATGACCTCTTCATCGGGCACAGGAGTGGGGATGCCGATGGACGGGGGCGCGACTTTCGGCCGGGCCAGATCAATCTTCGGCCGGTGAACCATTGGTGGCGGCGGCATTAAATCGGCTATGGAGTCAATCACGATCACGTGCGGCGGTGTCTCCGGCTCCGACAGGCTTGAAACAAAAAAGAGCGTGCCCCCCGTGACAGCCAACGCCATCCCCGAGGCCAAAACCACACCAAAAAACATGTTTTGCTGATAGGTCCGCTTGAGTTCGAACGCGCCGATGCCGGCGGTTATCGTTGAGATTGGCACCTGATTCATACTCCTACCTCCCATGGTTGGCTGTCAGAGATTGATCCCTCGCATCCAGCTTCCGGCAGATCGCGCCTGTTGTCGATCCCACGAGGCCCCGAAGACCAGAAGTGAGGGGGCAAGGCTTCCGGCCTCCATTAAAGCAACGCCAGAGGAGAAAACGCGTTTACACTGCCGGGAAGTGGCCGGCTGCTGGCGGATCGATACTTTCGCGGGTAGACATCTCGGCTGTCGCCGGAGCGGACAAAGAAACTTGAGACCGGGCACGCAGCAATATGTGACAACAACTAAAAAGCCCGCCCCCCGCAGGGACGGGCCAAACATTCCCCATCAAAGTCAATCCTATTTTAGCTCAAAGATCACGCGGTAGGAAACCCAGACGGCGACCGGCCGGCCGTTCTGAATGGCGGGCTTATAACGATTCTTCATCGCCGCTTCCAGGGCGGACTCCTCAAAGCCAGCGTTGGTGCCCGAGGCTTTCTCGATGATAGCATTGCGCACCCGGCCTCCCTTGTCGATCAGCGCACGCACATAGACTACACCTTCAATCCCGGCCCGCTCGGCCATTTCCGGGTATACGGGCGTTTCCTCCAACACCTGGACCGGCATCTCCTCGACAGCGACAAACTCGTCCACCGCGGGCATGAATTCCTCGTACGGGATATCGATGATCAACGAATCGCCTTCCCCGCCGAGGTCGGAAGCATGGGTAATCGGGTTCGCCAACAGGGCCAATTCCGCACGGGTGGCGAACTTGACTTCCTCAATCACTTCCTCGTCGGGTACAGGAGTGGGAATACCGATCGAGGGCGGCGCGATCTTCGGCTGAGCCACCTGAATTTGGGGCGGGCGCGCAGTCATCGACGGCGGCGGCGCCAGTTCGGCTAACGTCCTGATCCGCACCACGTGTATCGCCTCGACCTCGCGACTCTGCAGCAGGGTGTACAACATCACCAGCCCGACAACGGCCAAAGCCGCTCCCGAAGAGATAATCGTGCCGAGAAACATGTGTTTCTGATAGTATCGCTTCAGCTCGAATGCCCCGATCCCGCTGGCCAGGACGCTCCGGACAACCGCCTGGGTCATGGTGAGCTTACCTCCTCGGGCGTTTCGGTTGTCTCCTCGAGCGTGGCCCGCACCCGCTCGATGGCTTTCTGATCGCCTTTGGTCCACGGCGCCATGGAAAACCGATAGGAAAACTCCGGCTTTTTCTGCTTGAAGCTGTTTTCGATAAACTCGATCTCATCGATAATATCGACCATCTTGGCATAGTGGGCCAGCTTGTGGATCTTCACCAGGGTAATCAGGCCCGCCGTCTTTAAGTTCTCATCGATCAAAATCGCCGCCAAAGAATCAAACGGGATCGGCTGCGGGTCCTCCTGGGAGAGATTCCAGTACAGGTTGTTGTATTCATCCACTCGCAGAGTCAATACTCTGGATTCCTTGACCGGTACCTCGGTCTCGGGCGGCAGGTTGATCTCCATCGCCTGGGGCTCGGAGAACACCGTGGAGACCATATAGAAGATCAACAGCAGAAAGGCAATATCCACCATCGGTGTCATGTCCAGCCGGATGGAGATCCGCTTCTTGGGCCGACGCAGGCCTTTCTTTTTCCCCCTTGAGGAAGGTCCTGCTACGTCAACAGCACCCATCGTACTTCTCCCGGTCTACGGCGCCAGCCATCCAACACGCTCTTTTCTTGCGCCATCCTCTAAAGTTAACAACGCGGCAAACGCCCATTCGTTTACACAAAAAATCAGCGGATAAAACCTACAGCGGGTCCGCCCGCTCCACGTCGGTAATGATCTGAAACGAACTAAGCTTGGACTCCTGGAGGTTTTTCATGATCTTCTCCACGGTGCCAAAATTCGCCGTACGGTCGGCCTTGAGGATAATGAAAAGCTTCCTAATTCCTTGCTTGGCCGCGCTAACCCGCATCTCGTTGATCACGGAGCCCACGGTGTAATAGTCCGCCTCTCGATACTCCCGCACGGGAACGGTGATCGAATCCCCGGTGATCGGGTCTTCCACCTTGGTCTTGATAATGTAGTCCACGAAAATGGAGTCCTCAGCGGTTACCGTCACCGTGATGTAGTTGGTCTTGGGGAGCTCCCGCTCCGACCGGGAAAGCGGCAAGGCCACTTCCTTCTGCTCCGGCGGCTTGAACTGTGTGGTCGCCATATAGAAAATGAGGAGCAAGAAGGCAATATCAACCATCGGTGTCATATCGAGGATAATCTTGACCCGACGTTTCCCTTTTTTCATCGATCAGCTCCCGGTTTCCTTGGTCTTGAGCAGTTGAACGACCTCATACGACGCTTCGTCCACAGTATAGTTGAACGCGTCGACTTTATTGACGAAGAAGTTGTATGCAACGATCCCGACAATCGCGTCGAGCAGGCCACCGGCGGTATTAACCAGCGCCTCGGAGATCCCGGTCGCCAACGCGGTGGCGTCGATAACCCCGCCCGCGGCGTGCCCGGTGGCCTCAAAGGCGCGGATCATCCCGATTGTGGTGCCCAAAAGACCGACCATCGTGGCGATCGAGGCAATGGTGGACAACGCAATCAAGTTACGCTCCAAAAGCGGGACTTCCAGCGAGTTGGCCTCATCGATCGCCCGCTGGGTCTCGGAGAGCCGCTTTTCGGTGTTCATTGTCGAATCGTCTTTAATCTGGGAGTACCGCTCGATACCGGCCCGCAGCACGTTGGCGCAGGAGCCGCGCTGCTTGTCGCAGACCGCCATCGCGCCGTCATAGTTGCCCTGCTTGAGGTACTCTACGACCTTCCTAAAGAATGACTGGATTGTGGCGGTGCCGCGCGCCTTGCGCAGAGTGAAAATGCGCTCCAGAATATAGGTCACTAGCATCAACAGAAGCATAATCAGCCCAATCACGAGATAACCGCCCCTCTGCAGATAGCCGGGTAACCAGGTAAAGATGATGATTGCCGTCGCAAGCGACATGATCAGCAGGATGATTGTGAAAACCGACTGTTTCACTGGTTTCTCCTCCTAGCGGAAGATGTTCTTCAATTGTTGCCTCACGGCGAGCGGGGTTGGCTCCCGAGCCGCTGACCCTTTCTGTGTACTCCCCGCCCGGATTATATCAGATCTAACCAACCGTTTACCACCTGGGTAAACGGGCAAGCTTCCCTTTTTGTTTACAACTCATTGCTTTTCATGGCATTAAGGAAAAATAAAGCCAGGGGGATAATCGCCCCATACGAGATTAAGCGAAACACCGTCACCACGGTAAAGCTCTCCCCCATATACGAAAGTCCCGCACGGTTGAGCGGAGTGATGTCCCCTCCGACGAGCGAGAAAGCCAAGCCGAGTATCCAGGCGGCAAATCCGAGATAATTCAAACGCAGGACCAGGCGTAACCGACGCACATACACTTCCGGGGAAGCACCCTTAAGGAAAAGCATCAACAAACCCAGGAGCGCCAAAATGGGGGTGACAATCAGGACAATAAGACCGCAGATCGCTGCCAGTCCGATAACGTTGCCTACCTCGAAAGCGCCGCCGAGCGCCGGCCCGATCTTCCCCAGCGCCCCGAACCAATTGGAGGTCACCGGACCCGCCGCCGTCCGGTAGGACAGCCAGGGCAAAAAGATGGTGAGGAGCAAAATCACATTGGAGACAGCCAAAACGACCCGGTCGGAAATCGTGACGTCTTCGACCATGACCAGAGAGAAATCCCGATCCCAATCGGCGAAGGTCTTGACCGCTCGCGCCTTCTCGACGTGCTTTTTGTACTCCTCCTCGGACTTCCAGAACTTCTTTGTCTTCTTGGGAAATACGTCAAACCCGATAAAGCGATATCGCAGGTCCTCATCGGGTACTACGGTTTTTTTTGCTTTTCCCGCTTTCGCCTCAGCCATAAGCGCATCCACTCACCATATCGAGAAACCGAACCTCTAATTACCTCCGGCCTTGGTGCCGGGGATATATTGAATTTCCTCGCTTTCCTCGTAGATCTTTTTCAATTTCAAGAGATCTGGATCGTTGGGGTCGCATTTCAGGCCCGCCTCCACCAGGGGCTTGACTTTATCCATCCGGGGAATCTGCGAATAAGCTTGGGCCACCCACAACATGATATCGCGCATCTGACATGGTTTCCTGCCCTTTCTTTTCATGCAGTTGTAAGCTCTTTCCAGATGCGGAAGCGCCTGCTGGTATTGCTCGGCGACGTGAAAAGTAAAGGCATACCACTGCAAATTGTCGCAGTTGTTCGGATCTTGCGCCACCAGTTTCTTATAGAAGTCGCGCGCTTCTCGGTAGCGCCCCGATTTAAGCAAAATCGGGGAGATGATTTCCTGAGCTGTTCCCCTGACTTTCCCCTCGGCGGTGGTATCGATCTCCATCGCCTGAAACAGGAACTCAAGAGCCTCAGACTCCCGCTCCAATTTCAAGCGCGGCAGGGCAGCATTAAACCAGTATCGAGCTTCTCCCGGGAAAAGTTGGGTCATCCGGTCGAAATACCAGATTGATTCCTCATAGCGGCGGAGGACTTTTCCATTTAACAAAGTGGCGGTCATTGAAAGTGCGCGCACGTCATTGGAATCCAGCGCGATGGCCTGCTGGTAATCGGCGACCGCTTTGGCCTGCCAATCCGCGTCAACACCCCGCGCTGAATCCTGCTCGGCCAGCTTGACCCGGCAGGTGGCCCGGCGGTTATAAAACTCGGCCGAGGCGGTATCGGTATCGGCTAACACGGTCTCGTATTCGTCGAAGCGGACAATTGCCTCATCGTAGCGCTTGAGAAGCTGCAACGAACGACCCAGAAGGAACAGAAGCTCCGGATCATCCACGCCGATGTCGATGGCCCGGCTCAGCTCCTCGGCCGCCTTTTCATAGTCTCGCAGGTAGTAATAGGCCAGGGACACATTCTTGGCCACCAACACCTTGTTCGAGTCGGGCCAGGCCGCGCGGTACCGCTCAAAATAATAGAGCGCGCTTTGATAGTACGTGGCCGCTTTTTCCCCGGACACCGAGCGGGCCGAAAGGACATATAACAGCGCCAGGTCGTAGTAGACCGGCACGTATGTGGTATCGCAAAGATAGGCGTTACCAAAGGCGACCAGCGCATCTTGGAAAGCCCGGTCGCGGAACTGCGCGACCCCGATGCGGTACCAGGCCAGGCAGTAGCCGGAGTCGGCACCCAATACGGTCTGATATTCAATTCTGGCCAGCGAGTATACCTGGCAGTCAAAGTAGGCATCACCGAGATGCAGGTGATACATGATATTCGCGTCATCCTGAATGGTGGCCCGCAGCAGGTACTCCTGGGCTCCTGTACAGTTACCCGCGGCAACAAGCGCGCGCCCGATCCCGTCGTTGAAAGCGGCCTTTTGCGGATCCTTCCTGGCGCCTTTCAGGCCTTTTTCCAGTACTTTGATTGCTTCACCAGTGTTGCCGAGGGCGACCAACGCGTCACCCCATTTCAAGCGTGCATCTATATCGCCGCTCTTGAGCTGGACCGCGCGCCCGTATGCCTTTTCCGCATTCGCGATGTCATCGAGCCCGGTGTAAGCGTCACCCAGGAGCCGGTACAGTTCGTTGTTGCGCCGGTCGGACTTCTCCAACTCAACAAGGAGATCGACCGCTTCCCGGTAACGCCCTTCCTGCAATGCGGTCCTGGCCGGCTCCAAGTTCACCTTGCCCGCGAAGACCACTGACGCCGCCACAAGACAAAGAAGAACGCCGCCAACGACCGAGTGCAAGCTGATGATCTTTTTCATACCCTGACGCATATCTCCAATTCAGACACAATTTATATATATTTTACACTTTCGCCCCTCTGTCAAGGCTTTTCTGCTGCCCCCCATCCGAACAGCAACTGCCCCAACACCTTACCTGCTCAAAGAGTTTTAACCCTGGAGTGCCGCTTCTTGCGGGAAAGCCAGATGTTAACCAGCGCACGCAACACGCCGTACCCCAGCAAGGTCCACCCCACCACCGACCGCATGGGATGCGTCTGCAAACCCAGTCCGCCGAACAGCACCACCACCCCCAACGCCCCGATCAGCACCGCCCCGACCCATCTTGTCCACCAACCCGCAGCGTGGCCCTTATCACCCCTCATCTCTGCTGGTTAATCTCCTCCATTTACATTACACAATATATAGATTTTATTCCCCGCCGGAACCCGATAATTCAACATCCTTCCGACTTGGCCACCGTTTTGACATCCGGCATAAAGGCTGCATGCGCCTGCCTCTCCGCCTGCCAACCTGCCTATTCGTCTCTGATAAAGGCATTTACCTTCGGCCAATTTGCCCAATCAGTCCCCAGTATGTATTTCCAATGATGATGAAGAATCCCCGCGTCGTCCAAATTACGCGAGTACCACCGTATAAACGGCCGGCTTTCGTCGGGGTCGCTCACCGGCTCGATAGTGATCATCACCGTGTCACCGTCATTGTCGAGCTGAAACGGAAATTCAAGGCCTTGCGGCGCACTCTCATCATCTAAGAAATCCTCGCCCGGAAAGTCCGGAGCCCCGGGCGCATCGCAATTGTAATACGTACAGCTCGAGTCACGTCCGGTATTCCGGCTAAACTTACCCGTGGAGAGGTAATATCCATCGTGGTATACCCACCCCTCAAAAATCCAACCATCCGGAATATCGGGAAGTGAGTCCAACCCCGGAGATTCCAGGTCGGTGCCGGTAAACCAGATGCCGGATAATCCGTCGGCGTTTTCAGGATCGGTCGGTGTCGCAAAAACAAAGTACAGGTACCCTGCACCTGCGGTATACCTGAAGGGAGACTCCAACACGGGGGCTGGGTTTTCGATCGCCGCCGCAAGAAAGACCAATCCCGCAGACGCCGTGTCGGTGGCCACATTCTGTTGGAGTGTTACTCGCAACGAATCGCACTCGGTCAGATCAAGCGATAGAAACGTGAGCTTATTGTCCGTGATCGGCTGATCCTGCACGTCAAGCAGTTGCCTATTGTCTTTCCCCGGAATAAAGGCCAGGTTGAAGGCTGACCCGGCGTTCCACCCGCTGTCACTGAAAGCCCAGATCTGGAACAGCCAGGGTGACGGCAAAGGCTGCGTGTCGTAGAAATCGAGGATGAGCTTGTTGTTGTGAATCCTGGAGTCGGTTGGCCCATCATCGCCGCCACATCCGGAAACCAACATAATTGCCAAGCCGGCCCAGAACAGCACCAGCCACTTTTTATGCACCGACTTCATTATTCCTCCCATGACCGCGCAAATTTACGGCCTAGCTCTCCTTACATTATACTACCAGCCGTTTTCTTTGGACCATTTCAAAATACGCCCACTCCACACCGAGGCTGGTATACATAATCTACGGTAACCACCGTCCGACCCCCGAACCCCCGGTTTTCTGCCACGCGAAACTTCGCCAGACAGCTCTCCGGGGTGGAGATAATATAAGTCATACCCACCCGTAAGTGAATTGTAGTCTGCCCTCTGCCCCCTGCCTCCCACCTCCCGGCGCGGGGACCGACTTCGAAAAACTCAGTCAAACGGTTATAGCGGTCCAGCCGGTGCTCCGCTGTCGGCAGCCGCTGTGGCGCGCAGGCATAACGCAGCCACAGAGCGGTGAGAAGTAACGCGGCACACCAATTGATATCACTGGCCTGCCACGCGATTTGACACTCGCGCACCGTCAGGTACGGCCGGATTCTCTGCGGTAATACTCCTGCCATTGTTTCTCGAACTCTCCTAATTCCACGCCATAAATCCTTTCGATCGATTCGGTAAAGCCCAAGACCGATCGCCAGAGCATTTTAAAGGGTTCCGGCCCGTGCCTGGCTAACAAAAAGGCGCACAGCGAAGCAGCCTCGGTCTCATAGACGGCCGGGTCTTTTACGAGCTTGGTGTTAGCTAGTTCAACCAGGGAGATAAACCGGTTTTTGCGCTCGAAGCCGAACGTGGCGGCATGGACGTTGACCGACGGCCGGGCGTACAATTGGTACATCCCCGTCTTCAGGACTTCAAACGAACTGGTCTTCTTATCGATGAAATAGCATCCCGCCCGTGCCACAAACCCGCCCGGATGCTGGCCGATGCGCAGGAAAATCGCCGGCAACGCCGGGGCGAAAAATCCTGCCGGTCGGCCGAGCAGGGAATCGCTCTGCACGTCCGTGGTCAACACAAAAAAATCGATCTGCTCATCGGGTTCGACCTGCAACACGCCGACCACGTGGGTGAAAATCTCCTCGCAACTGGCCGCGAAGGAAGTCATTCTGCTCTTGCGGGGGGAATCAGGTGGATAGTAGAACACGAAGTGTTCCGAGGGATATGATTCCCACGCGCTCTTGATCGGCGAGGTATCGATCCTCTCCGACCCGCACCCGCAGGACCCCACCAGCACGCCGGCTGAGAGCAAAAGACCAAGCATCCGGCTGCAACATCCAAGGGAAACAGGATTCGGGCGTTCTTTGGGTTCTGTGCCGTACATCCGTGCACCTTCCTCAGACTCAGAATATATCACTTTTTCCCCCTAAGGCAAACCCAACTGAGGATGAAGAACAAAAGCTGAGGGGTTACGTGGTCCAGTGGAGCCAATCGACGAACAGAAACTGCATGCGCCCGATCAACAGGGAAACGCGCGCCATTACCGTATACCCGAAATGAGCGCCGAAGCCGATCATGATAAACCAGATGCCGACTTTTGCCACTGTACCCAGCGCACCGGTGTGCGGTTTGGAGAAGTAAAAATAGATCAGCGTGGTCAGCACTCCGACGACGATGACGATATTCCCCAAGTTATTCAGGGGCAAGAGGGTACTCTTCATTTGGGGGAGGATCAGCCCGTGTAGCTGCTGCAAAAACATGATCCCGGCCGTGGTGCCGATGACGAACGCCAGGGGAACCCGGGTCAGCCACCGGCCCCGGGGGAAAAACCCAGCGAAAAGCAGGCAGCCCAAAATCCCGGGGATAACCAGATCATATCGACCGTCGGAAACCATGGGCACGAACATCTGCTGCTTGATCACCGCGTTGAAGATCAGCCCGGCGTAGTACCCGGCGGACAACCCGGCAAATACATGCTCGGCCAGCTTGAACCAGGGGTTGTCTTTGAAGAGAAACGAATACACGGCCAGCGTGAAAAAAGCCGGCAGAAAGTAGTACACAAATGGTTGGGTCCAGAAAGAGTCCATGGTCTACCAACTAGTTTCCCCGGTGGCCGGCTCTTGCCCACAGGTACCCTACGTTTCCCATAATGATAAAGGCCACGATCAACAGATGAATGATCGACTGTGAATCCATTCCCCGGACGGCACGTGCCGGACGCCCCAGGAGGCGCTCATATTCAGCACACCCTTTCATCCCCCCCAACAACCCGACCAACTGCCTGGCGTGGACAAACGACAGGCTCTTGGGCGCCATCACCGCGGTCACCCCGGCACCCATCGGCACCCCGAAGCGCGCGTTGACCAGCCCCACCCAGTAGTCAACAGCGACATTGTCGGAAACAACGAAGATAAAGGCGACACTGTCGTAGTTGGGCACGCGGCGCATCAGCGGGATCTCGTCAAGAGGGGTGCCGCGATGATCGGTGGGGAAAATGTCTTTAATACGCGTGCCCATACCCAGCATGACCGCCTGGTAGTTGGCCTTATAGCCGAGGTTGACGTAATCGACGCCGTAGGTGCGGCCGAACTCACCGCCGATGGAATCCAGAAGCCGGTCGGCTATGGACGGCCCGCCCATACCCACGTTGGAAAGCCCTACCACATAGCAATGCTTGCCGAAAAGGTGGCGCAGCCCGACAACGGCCATCGGCTCGGTCTCCGCCAGCGTGGAGGGCCAAAAATCAAACGGAAGCATGACAATCGACGAATCAGGGAGCGCCTCGACGGCGTCAAAGAACTCTTTTGTTTCCGGCGTGACAGACACCGGCAGGCGAAGCGGGAGAAACAGCGGTACGATGACCGAGGCAAAAATCAAAGCGTACAGCACACGCCGATCGATGCGCTGCATTCGCTCAAATACGCTTGATGTCTTATGCCGTGCCATTTTCGCCGGTGCCCCACCCCCTTTGGGGTGGGTTCCTTGATTTCATCAATCCGCAAATCCCAGGCAGGGGGTGAGCCACGTATCCCTCAACGACTGTCCTATCCTCGCCCCATGTAAGTCCGTTCGATACCCAGGATGATGCGCAGCGACATCGAGGCCGCGCCCAGGGCCGCGCCGATTATAATCCCGCGCTGCACCGCCACGCTGGGAAACATCATTATCCAGTTAGCCACGGCGGGAAGGTCTTCATAGATATATTGCCCCATCGGGATGCGGCCCACCATAACCACGATCGCGGTGACCAGCAGAATAGTCGCCTCCATGGTCCGGGCGCGAAAGGCGCGGTAGGCCGCCGAGGCGATAAAAAACGCCAGGATCGAAAACATCGTTGCCATCATCGGCTTCTGGATTTTGTCAAACAGCCATTCGAAGACCGTGCCGGAGGTGATCCCCTGAAATACGCCGAACCCGGTCATTACCGACAGGCACACCAGCAGGATAATCTTAAACGGCCAGTCAGCCGCGCGGCGGCGGACAACATCCACGCTGACCCGCGTGATGGAGACCACACCCAACAGCATGGAAAATCCGGCAACGATGGTCATGTAGCGCAGGGCCTCATTGGAGAAATTAGCCAGCAGTTCGCCGGAGCCGAAAAAGGCCACGATCATCAAAAATCCGGACAAAAAAGCGATGGCGACGGGCAGACGAGTTTTCATGATCAGTTGGCCGTAAAGAGGTCACGCACGACCTGGGGGTATACGCCGAACGTCACGGCAAGCACCCCCATAATCAGAAGCACGATGATGATAATCTTGACTAAGTCCTGGCCTTTCAGCGACCCGAGCATCTTCGGCTCGCGGGATAGATATGCACTGGCGGCGTACAACTCTTCGCCGATCAAGGTATAATCGCAGGCGGCGATGAAAAAGGGCAACTGCTCGGGCTCAGCGGTCCCGGCGATCTGAATGGCACCGGTGGACTGCCCGACCTCCGAGATCAACAGCGATTCGGCGCGAAACGAGCCCATGAAAATGTTTGCCGCCGGTTTCTCTCTGAGCATCATCCCTGCGACCCGCGCCGAATAGGAGAACGACTCCCCGGCGATATACTGCACCGTCTCCGGGGTGACCCGGTCGGCCTTGCCCTCGTTGATGTACGATTCGCGCACCACCTCCTGCGCGGCGGCCATCGGCATGGGATACAGCACGGGGACGCGCAGCGGGGTCTCATACCGCGCGGTGACCCGTGCAACCAAACCCAGAATGGCCAGGCCGGCAATTGTTTGAATTTCGTCGATATCACCGGTGCCTGGGATAAACAACACCGGTTTGCCCATCTCCGTTGCCCGGCCGACCGCCTCCTCGATCGCCTGCAGCCCGGCCAGCGGACGGATGTAGACCTTTCCACCCCGGATCGCCCGGCGAATGAAATACAATACGATTACAGAGAAGACCAACAATAAGACCAAGGCGTTGATCCGTTCGACGCGAATCAGCGCCAGCACCCCGGCTGCCGATGCCAAGCTAATGTTGTCCAAGCACGCGAACATCGGTGGGGATATAATGAAGGAGAGAGCCACAGTCAATGGAGTTTCTTAGCTTCAGAATTGGACAATCGTGAAGGGGCAGATGTGGATATCTGCTGCCCACGCCTTTTCTCTCTTTTGAGGGAGAGAGAAAAAACGATAAAACATAGAGTAAAAATCATAGATAGGCCGAAGAGAACTATCGACATTCCAACCATGATATGGCCAAAGACGAATTTACACAATCCGCTTGAAAGTATCCCAGTCATCGTCGCACAGAAAGCAGTGCTATGAAGGAGATAAATGATAGAAAGATAGAATAACGACAATATTCCCCAGATCGTAATGGACGTTAGTCCACAAGAGACTATACGTGTTCTCCGTTTCCTATATTCAAGGATTTCCTCGACAAACCTGTCTACTGCGAAGCTATTGAATTGCTGGAACAATTGAGGATCATCTGCGTTTCGGTGTTTCCCGATTTCCTGTATTTCTACTTCAATATGGGGGTCTGCCTGAATTTGATGTCCCAATAACGATCTTAGTATGGATTTTCGGTTATCAACGTACGTATCGATTGTCTGATAACGAAAGACCAGGATTACAGCGACAAATCCTGCCAGAGCCACTGAGGCTGAAAATAGAGCAATATAGATATCCATAGACCATTTCACCTTTGTGGGCGGCAGATGTCCTCATCTGCCCCAGCATTACATATTGAATCCAGCCAAAAGGAGTTACGGTCGTATGCTCTCACAATTCGCCGTTCTCATCGACCTTGATCAGGTAAACATCCGATCCTCCGGCACCGGAAGATTTGGTGAACCCGGCGATGATATACCCCCCGGCATCAGTCAGAGCGACCGAATAGGCCCGGTCATCTCCAATCCCGCCGAACATTTTCTCCCACTCCAGGTTCCCCGATGCGTCAGTCTTGATCAAATAAACGTCCGCTTGCCCGGCACTGGAAGACCAGGTCTCGCCGGCGATGATATACCCGCCATCAGCCGTCGGGGCGACACAATAGCCATGATCTCTGTCCGCTCCACCAAGTGTCTGCGCCCAAACAGAGTCTCCCGATGCTCCTATCTTGCTTAGATAAACGTCGTAGCCGCCGAAACCGGAAGAATTGGTCGACCCCACGATGATATACCCACCATCAGCGATGGGGACAACACAATAGCCATAGTCATCACCGATCCCGCCGTACGTCCTGGTCCAAACAGAGTCTCCCGCTGCGTCAGTCTTGATCAGGTAAACGTCACCTTCCCCGGCACCGAAAAACGAAGTCTCTCCGGCGATGATGTACCCTCCATCAGCCGTTGGGGCGACACAATAGCCATAGTCTCTGCCCACCCCACCAAACGTCTTCTCCCAGTCTTTGTTTCCTGATGCATCAGTCTTGATCAAATAAACGTCATCCGAACCGGCGCCGATAGATTTGGTTCGCCCTACAGCAATACACCCGCCATCGGCGGTGGGGGCGACGGAATAGGCGCGGTCGCTACTTGACCCGCCAAACGTCTTCTCCCACATCATTTTCCCCGATGCGTCAGTTTTGATCAAATAAACGTCATCCCAACCGGCGCCAAGACTATAGGTCCATCCCGCGATGAAATACCCCCCGTCGGGGGCGAGAGCAATCGACGATGCATCGTCGACCTTGGCCCCGCCAAACGTCTTCTCCCACATCACGTTACCGGAACGGCCAAGCTTCAGAAGATAAACATCTTCGTCCTCGGAATCGGTAAAGCGCGTCCATCCGGCGAGGATATACCCCCCGTCGGCGGTGGGGACAACCTGCTTGGCGCCATCACTGGCGGTTGTGCCATAGGTTTTCTCCCAGGTTGCGGGCGGCTCAGGCAGTCCCGTACCCTTACCCCCACAATGGTAAAAAAGGCCTAATAGGAAAGCCGTTCCGACCGGAAGCATCACTCTTTTTGCCAACATGCTCATCCTCCTCACCAAATGGGGCAGAGTTTTCCACCCCATGTGAGGTCAATAATAAGCGGTCATCGCAGGTTGCGGTCAAGGAAGTCACGCCGGGAGTAAATCCGGGGCATATCCGACACAGAAGCGAAAAAGGCGGTGGGAAGAATTCCACCGCCTCCTTTTGCCCCTGCAATAAGACAAATCCGTCAAACACCCAATGTCTTCATTACTTCGCCGACGATTGTCAGACAATCCCCTGGTCCAGCATGGCATCGGCGATTTTCACGAACCCGGCAATGTTGGCGCCGTTGACATAGTTGACATAATCTCTTTCGGTGCCGTAACGCACACATTGGTCGTGGATCGCCTTCATAATCCCGCGCAGGCGATCATCAACTTCCTCTCGCGTCCAGGAAAGACGGAGGCTGTTTTGCGACATTTCCAGGCCGGAAGTGGCCACACCACCGGCATTGGCTGCCTTGCCGGGGCCGTAAAGAATCCTGCTATCGAGGAAAAGCTTGATCGCCTCGGGGGTCGAGGGCATGTTCGCACCCTCTGAAACCACGTACACACCGCTGTTGAGTAAGTTCCGGGCGTCCTTCTCGTTGATTTCGTTCTGCGTGGCCGAGGGGAACGCGCAGTCAGCCTTATGGTGCCACAGGGGATTGTGATCTGCATCGCGGTCGACGGGCGTGTAGACAGCCTCTTTATACTTCTCGGCGTATTCTTCGATCCGTCCGCGACGGACGTTCTTTAGCTCCATGACGAAACCCAGCTTCTCGTGGTCGATCCCCTTCTCGTCATAGATATGCCCGGCGGAATCGGAAAGGGTCACCACCTTGCCACCTAAGTCCAGGACTTTCTCGACGGTATACTGGGCCACGTTCCCCGAGCCGGAGACCAGGCAGGTCTTGCCTTCCATCGTTTCGCCACGGGTGCGGAGCATCTCGCTGGCAAAATAGGTCGCGCCGTACCCGGTGGCTTCCGAACGGATGAGGCTGCCGCCCCAGTTAAGCCCTTTGCCGGTAAACACGCCGACAAACTCGTTGCGGAGCTTCCGGTACTGGCCGAACATGAAGCCGATCTCACGCCCGCCGACACCAATATCGCCGGCCGGAATGTCGGTATTCGGGCCGATATGCCGGAAGAGTTCACTCATGAACGCCTGACAAAAACGCATGACTTCCATATCGCTTTTGCCCTTGGGGTCAAAATCAGCCCCACCCTTGCCCGCGCCGATGGGCAGCGTGGTCAAGGAGTTCTTCAACACCTGTTCGAAGGCCAGAAACTTCAAGATCCCCAGGTTCACTGTGGGGTGGAAACGCAATCCACCCTTGTAGGGACCGATCGCGCTGTTCATTTCGATGCGGTAGCCCCGGTTGATCTGGATTTCGCCCGTATCATCGACCCAGGGTACCCGAAACATCACCACTCGTTCCGGCTCACAGATGCGCTCCAGGATCTTGGCCTTGCGATATTCCGGGTGTTTGTCAATGTAAGGCAGCAAGGACTCCGCCACCTCCTGTACGGCCTGGTGGAACTCTGTTTCGCCTGGATTCCGGGCAACGATATCCTCCATAAACCCAGATACTGCGTCAGCCATGTTATTCCTCGCGGTTTGGAAAAGGTTACATATCAAGCAGGAATTTGTCTTCGTCGCAGCAACGCACAGCGGGAGACACCCGAGTAATTCCAGGGTATCCGGCTTTTCGCGTCCGGTTCACTATATTCTGCTCAGGTTGGGAAATAGGTCTCGCGCCCCGTCCCGCCAGGGGATCGGGACAAGGGCCAGCGGTATCCGGCCCGACACATTTTGCCGATTACACAACGCGAGCCGCTGCCCACCTCCTGAAATGACTACGCTCCGGCACCCCCGATTCACGTACGGGCTTCCGATCTTATTCCTGAGTGCGGCAGTTGTCAACGCCAAAAGAGACGGCAGGTGTCAACCATTGGTTTTTTTGCCATTTCCCGCGCAGGCCAGGGCCGTGAGGTGAAGCGCCACCCGGTCAAATTCCTGGGCATTTTGTCGAAAATGAAATGAGGGCCTTTTGGCAGACGCCGGGCCGCCCACGGAGGGTTCTTTTGTGCTTGCAATTATCGGTTTGATTGGCGTTGCCGTTTCAGTCATTGTCGGATTTATCTGGGAAGGCGGGCACCTGATGGTGCTGATGCAACCCGCAGAATTCCTCATTATTGGTGGGGCTGCCATCGGTGGGCTCTTGGCCGGGACACCGGTAAAATATGTCAAGATGATCATTGCCCAGCTTGCAGGCATTATGAAAGGGAGCCTGGGCAAAAAGGACTACATCGATCTGTTGGTCATGATGTATGAGCTCTTCACCGTGGCCCGCAAGGAAGGGCTGATGGGCATGGAAAAACACATCGAACACCCCGAGGAAAGCCAGATTTTCCAGAAGCATCCGTCGTTTCTTAAGAATCACCATGCATTGTATTTCCTCTGCGACACGATGCGGCTGATCATTTCCGGAGCGGCAGTCACGGTATACGATCTCGAAGCGCTCATGGACAACGACCTGGAAACCCACCACAAAGAGGTTTCCCAACCCTCAGATACGCTGGCCACCATGGCCGATACCTTGCCCGGGCTGGGAATTGTGGCGGCGGTGCTGGGGGTGGTTATCGCCATGGGCGCTATCGACGGCCCACCGGAGGAACTGGGCCACAAGGTTGCCGCAGCCCTGGTGGGAACGTTCCTGGGAATTTTGCTGTCATACGGGTTTGTCGGCCCGCTGGCTAAAAACCTGGCGACGGCCAATACGGAGGCCGCCGCCTATTACGAGTGCCTCAAGCAATCGTTAATCGCCTTCCACAAAGGCTTCGTCGGGACAATCGCCGTGGAGTTTGCCCGACGGGTTATTCCCGGTGACATCCGCCCCGGATTCACCGAACTGGAAGACGCCTGCCGCGCGCAAAAAGGGTAACCGGGGTAGAAGGCCATGATTGACAGCGGTGAGGACAAAAAAGAGCAGCAGCCCGTAATCATCAAAAAGGGCAAGGGCGGACACGGCGGCCATCACGGTGGAGCGTGGAAGGTGGCTTACGCCGATTTCGTGACCGCGTTGATGGCCTTTTTCCTGGTCATGTGGCTGGTCGGCCAGAGCGATGCCGTCAAGGAAGGCGTGGGCGGATACTTCCGCGACCCGGTCAAATTCGGCAAGGGCGCAGGGCTTTTGCCGGCGGACGGCGGCACGAAGCCGAAGTTACTCACCGACCGCGAACTGCGCCGCAAGGTAGAAGAAGAAGTACGTGCGGCCCTCTCTAAGCTTGGCGATAGCATCCGGGAGGCACTCAGCTCCAATAAGGCCTTCGAAATCTTTCGCGATCAAATCGAAATCGAAATGACGGACGAAGGGCTGCGTATTCAACTCATTGAATCCTCGAATACACCCTTTTTCAAAAAGGGGAGTGATCAGCTGGAACCCTTCGCCCGGGCACTGGTCGAAATGATCGGGCAGCAACTGGGTCACCTGCTGAACCGAGTGGTGGTCGAAGGCCATACCGACGCGCTCCAATACCCGGACAGCGCCCGCTACACCAACTGGGAGCTTTCTGTGGATCGCGCCAACTCCGCCCGCCGGATCATGCTCACCGGCGGACTACACCAAAACCAGGTATGCGAAGTGCGAGGATTCGCCGACCGCCAACTCCGTAATAAGCTAAATCCAACCGATCCGCACAACCGGCGCATCACCATCACCGTGCTCAACGACTACGAAATCTACCGCTATTCCGATACCCTCTTCGTCGATTTCAATTACAAGTACTGATGATTTAACCGGCGGGAAACGCTCGGCTGCACGGAAACAGGTTGTCGCCGTCCCGCGCGGATCACGGCATTCCCCGCCACGGGCACTCCGGGACAGGAAGGGTGGGCGAAAAAAAACCGCCGGGCGCCCGCGTCTCTCAGGGCGCCCGGCAAAGATTGCGCATCCCCGGCGGAACCGGTTTAACGCACGGGGCTCCGCAAATCGGCAAACGGCACCAGCGTCATTTGCTCGGCAATAATGCCCACCACGGCCCGAATAAACTGCTCCGGCTGGAGTTCCTGCAGGCTATATGGATGCCAGCAGGTCTTGACCGGCTCGCGCTTGTACGGTACTACCTTCCGCTTCGGCATGTCCCACCTCCCAGGAAAAAGGCTCCGGCGACCTTCCGTCGACCACGACACCGACAGAGCCATGCCCGAAATGGTCAGCACAGCGTTACCGACACCGACCAAGATCGCGGCTGCCATACAAGGCACCGAACAAGACGGCTTCCAGTGGGGTGATGGGGACAACAACGAATAGCGGCGCGGGGCTTTGCCCCGTCCTTCTCACTTATTATACGTTGTCGGATTGCCCGGTAAAGGTTTTTTTTGCATTTTTTTGCAGAACCGGCCGCAAACGGCCAAGCGATGGAGAATGATACGATTAAGCACACGTTTGGCTTTGACCCGGAGAGAAAGCGGCCCAGGTGGTCCGGCGGTCTACGGATGCCCCGGCTATTGAGCGGGCAGAAGATACGGTCAAACGCGAACACGGGTGCTGGCGGTCACAGGACAAGATCCATCATCCACCGCCGGGCGACTCTGAAACCGGGGACCAGTTCTTTTTCATCTCGGCGAACGCTTCCCGGGTCAACCCATACCTAACGAGAATGGTATTCTCCACCTCTTTCCTGGCGATTTTCTGCTCGTACCTGGTCAGGTCAGCGGGCAGGCCGGCCAGGGCACGCTCGTATTCAGCGTGAATGACTTGGGGTAACGTGTCCGGCGGTGCAACCTTCTGGGCACGTGCGGCGAGCGTGTCAGGTTCCGGCTTGTCTACCACAACCTCGAGCGGGGTTTGCTTGGCCAGCGACTCAAAGACCGCGGCCTGGACTCTCAACGAGTCGACGATACGCAAGACGGCGGTGGAGAGACTGTCCAGATGCAGGTCGTAGTCGGCCAGTCTCTCTTCCAACTCCGCCCGCTCGGCACGTCGGATTTGTTCTCTTTCGGTCTCCTTCCCGCGTTGGGTGAGACGTTCCCAGGCAGTGAAGACCACGACCAAAGAAATCAAGACCACAAGAATGAAAACATCACGTTTTCTCATGGCGTTCCCTCTTATGGACCACCTGTTTTTTCAGCGGTGATCAACATCCATCGGCGCTCGAAGGTGATGGTTTTGCCGGAGATTCTTATTTTCAGATCCGTCGTTTTCTTCTTGGCAGCGATAACCAGCATCCGCGAGACTTTATCGCGCAACGACCCGGACGATTCGGAAGGAGGCATCCACTGCTCGAAACCCAATCGCTCATTCCAATGAGATTCCGCCACTATTTCCATGGAATCGACGGCGATCAATTCACGCAGGCCGGAGGGCGCAAACAGCGTCGTGGGCAGGCGGCGGCGCGCCTGCTCGATTTTGCAATGCGCCTGCCGCCGGGCCTTATCCTCGGCACCAATGATATCGGCTACATACAGCCGTCCCGGGGATTTGAGCACCCGCACCATTTCTCTGACTATCCCTCCCGGGTCGGCAAAGCGATGTAACGCGCCCTGGCAGAAAACCGCATCAAAGGTTTCATCGTCAAAAGCCAGGCGACCGGCATTGATTTGGCTAAATGAGAGATTGTCCGCCCCGCTCTGCAAAATCCTGTCCTCTGCTGCGGCCAAAAGCTCATCGGAGTCGTCCACCCCGGTGACATAGCCCGCGTGGCGGGCCAACTCGAGGGCAAACACCCCATCGCCACAGGCAACCTCCAGAACCCGGTCGGTGTTTTTAAACTCGGCGCCGGCGAGCATAAGCTGGGCGGCCCAGTCGGCGCCCTTGCGCCCGGTGAGACTGCCTTCCGGGCGCGGTTTGATGGGTGGTGTGGTTTTCTTCCGGCCGCTTGTCATTTGGCCGCAAGATACTTACCCGTCCCGACCAGGCAAGAGGAATTCGACGTTCTCTACCCGGGTTATCCTCTCAGTAGTTTTTGGCAGTTTTGCAACCTCTTCAGGCCAAGTCCGTAAACAAAAAAGGGGGCGGAAAGAAAAGTAAGCTAATCGGTGGTAAGCCAACAACATAGAGGTCAAAAAGCCGGAGAAAGGCATCCAAATACCATTGACGAATCAGGAATAGAGTGTATATATAGAGTGTATGTATGTTAATAGCGGAATGGGGTGACTCAGATTGGGCTGTCGCTTTCTTGGGGGAGAGGCGGAACGTCTGTAATCTATTTCTGGTCCGCAAGTTACATTTCCCGTCCGTCCGGCTACGACGGGCATTCATGATCGAAATAATAAGAATCAACGCCCCAGACATTGGCGGCGCACCGTGAGGAGGCCAAGATGAACCGTCGCTCGCATCTAACCTTGCCGGCATTAATCGTCCCGCTTTTGCTCGGATTGTTCACCACAGGGCTGGCTTTAGAGCCTTCGGTCGTTGCTCGTTTCGACCTAGAACACCAGGGGGATTTCCAGAATTTCAAGAACCTGGATATCACCCCGTTTTTCCGTATGGGTAACGTCTTTTTCGCCGAGGTCGATCAAAGCCGGCTGTCAACTGCGCGGGGAGCAAACATCCCGTATGCCGTCGTTGACGACCAGCCCTTTGTCGGCCACTATTACGTCGGCACAATTGAGTCCTTCCTTTCCCGGAAGACTCCAGCCCCTGAACTTGAACTGTTGACCGAAGTCGGAGAGCATGCGTTGTACAAGACCGCGCAACCGATTGACCCGGCAGAATACCACCTTCTGGGCTTTGAGCCTATTGAGGTCCGGAAAAGGGAAATCCCGCTGACTTATTTCACCCTAGGTACTGCATCACCCAATCCCAGCGTGGCAGCATTTGACCCCGACTTGGACAGCCTCATTGCGGTGATTAGCCAGGACAGCATATACGCGTACAACACCCGGCTGGAGGCCTTCCAGACCCGGCTGACCTTTTCCGACTCCAACCTTGCCGCGAGGGACTGGATTAAGCAAAAGTTCGAGAGCTTCGGGTATACCGATGTCTCGCTCGACCAGTTCTGGGTCAACGACAACCGCTACGGTGGTTCGGGATGGACGCACAACGTGGTGTGCGTCAAGGAGGGGACAGCGGAACCGGACAAAGTGATCGTCATCGGTGGACATTATGATTCTATCGTCTACGACGGCAATGACCCATACGTTTACGCGCCCGGTTCGGACGATAACGGGTCGGGTACCACTGCTACGCTGGAAATTGCCCGGGTACTGGCCGGTTTGCCCATCAAGAAGACCATCATCTTTGTCGCTTTCAGTGCCGAGGAAAGCGGCCTTGAGGGGTCGTGGCACTTTGCGTCCGACGCGTATTACTCGGGGATGGACATCGAGCTGATGATCAATATGGACATGATCGGTTACACCGAGGATGCCTATCCCAACGTTGAATGCAGTTATTTATCCTCCAGCCGACCGTATTCGGAGTTAATGGCCCTGATGGCCGAGCAGTACACCTGGCTTTACCCGGAGGTTATGCCTGCCGGTGGGGGCTCCGATCATTATCCATTCAGCCAATACGGGTTCAACATTGCCAATACCATCGAAAGCGATTTCAACTATCCCGGCTGGCACACACAACTGGACCTGACCTCACGGATGGATTTCCCCTACTTGACCGAGGTCACCAGAATGTGCCTGGCGACGTTGTATACCGTGGCTCTCAATCCCTCCACGATAGCTGACGCTGCGGCCTGGGACGTGGGCGACGGGCAGTCCTTGCAGGTCGAATGGACACCGTTGAGCGCGCCGGACATCGCCGGCTACCGGGTGTACTGGGGGACGGAATCAGAAAACTACACCGATTCGGCGTATGTCTCCGGCGGATCAACGTCACAGGTCACGATCGGCGGACTCGTGGAGCACCAGCTTTATTACCTGACCATGGTGGCGGTCGACACTGAAGGACGTGAATCCTTCCTGCGGCCCGAGTTTACCGGCACCCCGCGGGTCGTCCCCTTTCCTCCGGCCGACGTGTTGGCGGACCCGGCCTTTTGGCAGGTTGAGTTATCCTGGTCGCCGAACCGGGAGTTGGATTTTGACCACTACAATATTTACCGGAGCACCCAACCTGGCACCTATCCGCCGCTGGTCGAGGACCTGATGAGTACCGAGTATATCGACACGGATGTCAGCGCCGGCGTAATGTACGAATACACGCTGACCGCAGTCGACAGCGACGGCAACGAAAGTGAGTACTCCGAATCCGTTACGGCGGCAGCAGCCACCTTCGACCAGGGAATGCTGATCGTCGACGCCACACCCCCGATCGGCGCCAATCCCTCCGCTGAGGACAAGGACGCGTTTTTCAACGCGGTATTCGCCGGGTTGCCGACCGCATATTACTATTACAACCCGGTAAGCGACGACTTGAACAAGTCGATCATCGGTCAGTACCAGGCCGTTTTCTGGTTTGATGACGGGAACGCGGCGGGGGAGTGGAAAGAAGATGACATCGATAAACTGCGCTGGTATCTGAATTATAACACTAATCTTCTGCTGGCCGGCTGGCGCGTCGCCTTTGAGTTCTCCGGTTTTCACGTCCCGAAAGAAATTTACCCGGGAAATCTGCTGTTTGACTACGCTGGTGTCACCTACATCGACCAGGTTACCGACGTGGATTTCGTGGGCGCACTCGGCCACGCCCCCTTTCCTGACGTTGCCATTGACCCGGACAAGGCGATCCCCTCGTGGCATGGAAAGATGGGCTGGATCGGGGTGTTGGGCTTAATGGACGAGAATAACGCGATTTACAGGTTCGACAGTTATTCCGGTGAACACGCGGGCAAAATCGTCGGGGTCCGCCGCGACAACGGCACAAACAAGTTCGTCTTTCTCAGCATGCCGTTCTACTATCTGCAGGATGAGGACGCGCAGGCCTCGATCAGCAAGGTAATTACCTGGTTTGGGGTTGAACAGTCATGCAACTGCAGCCAATTCGGCGATGCCGACAGGGATGGAAATATCAACCCTGTCGACGTGGTCCTCATGGTCAACTATGTATACATGAGCCTGAGCCCCCCGCTGTCGATCCCGCCTTGTTTCCAGGGCGAACCAGCAATAAACGGGGACTGGAACTGCGACGGCGCCGTCAATCCGGTGGACATGGTCTTACTGGTCAATCATGTGTACCAGGACGGCCCGGGACCCTGCGACCCCTGTCAGTGCGATCCTTACCCGAGCAACTGCCCGTAAGAGAAAAGTCAGAGGTGAGCATAAGAAAGGCGGCGGAGATCATCCGCCGCCTTTCGGTAAAGACCAGTGGGATGAGAGGGCCGACCTTTCTCTCCCCAAAAACAAGCCCGGCAGTCTATGGACCACAAGGGTCGGGGCAGAACATGTCGTTGTCGAAGTAGACGTACTGCACATAGTACGTCACGTCCGGCGGCTTTGGTACCCCGCCGTTGCAATCGACGTCACCCACCTCATACGGGCAGTTCGCATACGGCACCCGCATGTCATTGTCGAAGTACACGTATTGCACCATGTAGGTGACGTCTTGCGGATTGATTTGGCCGTCTCCGGTCACGTCGCCCCAGGTCCCGCAATCGCACGTGTTCAACAGGAACGATCCAGGCTCGGAAAACTCAGTCGAGTCTGTCGGTGTGCCACCCGGCGCCTTATACGCTTTGATCCGCCAGTAGTACAGACCGCCGGACAGACCGGTCAGCGGATCGTCATAGAGGTTACCGGTAGCGAATACATCAAGGTCGGGGCTGCCAAAATTCTGGTCGTCGTCGATCTGCAAACAATACCCATCCTCGGTTTCTTTCCAGGCGGCAGCCCACAGCAGCCCGGGAGTCTCATCGACCTCTTCCCCGTTCAAAGGGAAGATCAGCCGGGGATCGGTGAGCGGCAGGTGCCAGCGGGCGGAATACACGTCCTGCCCTCCCGCACCGTATCCGTCGCGGGTGTCGGTCCATACCGCGGCCACAATGTCGCCGATGGATGAAACGCCGATATACTCGGCAATCTTCCCCGCCATCGGCGAAAGCGGTTCCATAGGTGACGTGGTGCCGGTTATCTCATCCTCCCAAACCGTTTCATCCATCTGCCGGGCCAGCCAATCCGGGGTGCTGGACACTGAGGATACGCGGTGATTGCTCGTCCAGGTCGCGCCCCCGTCATACGAATAAGCGGCGAATACATCGAACATGTAGTGGAAGGGATCCACCCGCTGGTCATACCAGATTGAAACCAGGATTCCCTGGTCGTTGCAGATGATCCAATTGTGAAACTGATCCACGTCCACGCCTGGTGGGTCGTCGTTGACCCGTACCGGTTCGGACCAGGTATGCCCGGTGTCCAGCGAACGCATAAACATGATGTCGCTGTCCCAGGGCCATTCTGATTTGAGATCACGCCACTGGAGATAAAGGTTACCCCCGTGCGGGCCGTCGGTGATGTCGGCATCGGTTGTCGGCTGGCTGTAGACATCGATCCCGCCGTCAACCCAATTATATCCGTCCACGCAGATCAGGGCGCGATCGCCCTGCCAACTCACCCCGCCGTCAGTCGACTTAGTAAACCGAATACCGGGACACCAACCGCAGTCGGGGACGGAATCGACGATGTAGCCCTGCCAGAAGACATACACGGCACCGTCTTTTCCCACCAGTGGCTGGGAAAACTGCCCAGCGCCGGACGCCCCGCTCCAACACGAGCTCGTGATCACCGGCCCCACAATTAGCGTATCTTCAAAGCTGACCGCATTATTCGTCGACCGCGCGAACTCAATCCGCGTCGGATTGGGAAAACGGGTCCAGGAAACGTAGACACTCCCGTCATATGGTCCGCCAGTGCGGTCGCTGGTGATAAACTGCTTGTCCTCGAAGACTGGACCCGGGTTATCAGTAACCACGTACGGTCCCTGCCAGGATTCTCCGCAGTCGTTAGAAACCAAAAAGGCGACGCGGCTGTCGCCGGTGTACTCGCCGGGATTATAATCCAAATGGGAGATGATAATGTCCCCGGCGGAATTGACCGTCATTACCGGGTCCGACTGGCGGCTAAAGACCTGAAAGTCGAAGCTGATTAACGTGTCCGTCCAGAATAAGCCGTTGGTTGTGGATCGACCGAGCCCGATTTGGCGGTACCCCAATCGGAAATCGCGGTGATTGGTGATAATGATATTCGTATCGTAGGGGCAGATCCACACCTGCTCCTCGTTCTGTATGCCCTCCAGCATCCCGGTGACCGAGCGATTGGGCGGAATCGGCACTTCTCCGAACACCTGCGCCCCGATAATGAACACCCCGGCTGTGGCAATCACGATCCTAACCAGTTGTTTCATGGCACTCCCCTTGAAACGGCCCTAAGAGATAGGAACATAGTAGTCAAAGGTTTATTCGGGCTGACCGCCGTTGCATTGGCTAAGCTGTGATGATGACTCATCTACTACCGACAATCAGCGTTGTTTACCCCTTGCTGTCATCCTCCTGGTCCAGCGCCCCTACAAACGGCGGGTAACGCGACAGTAACTCTCGGTTACAGAGCAATATACATAAAAACCAGAATACGCCAAGCAGTTTTTGGGTTCGAGACCGTGGCTATATAGCCTGTGCGGCATTGGCCAACTCGACAACACGCTGTTAATACGCCGCCATCATCTCCTCTCCCTGCCAACAAAATGCCAATCACCATTGTGCCTGCCGTTCATAAGGCAGAAGCACGGGTTTATTCCCGGCTTTTTTCGCCGGCCCCCAAAACCATTGATTTTTTACCCGGGGAAAGGTAACTTCGTGTTTTGCCTCACGCGGGGATATAGCGGGAGAGGCCGTAGGGAAAGGAAATCAGTGTGATGTTCGTAAAATATATCTGTGGAGGGTCAGCATGATTCCGTTGCCGCCCAAGTTGCCTCGTTATAACATCGACGAGCGCCAGCAGGCTGTCCGTGACGAAGTCCGCGTATTCTGCGAAAAAGAGAACATTGTCGAGCTGGGACGCCGGCTGGACCGGGAACCCGAGCCGCAGAAATTCCCGCGTGATCTGTACAGGAAACTCTGCCAGGCCGGGTTCGTCGGATACCCGTTCCCCACGGAGTACGGCGGCCGGGGGAAATCACCAATTCAATACGCCACGTTGGTCGAAGAGCTGTGCTACACCGACCCGCCGATCTGCCTTTTGGCAGCAGTGGGGGTGCTGGCCACCGAACCGATTTTTAATTTCGGCAGCGACGAACAGAAGAAGAAATACCTGCCGGGATGCTTCACCGGAGAGATCGTGCCGTCATTTGCTTTAACCGAACCGGAAGCCGGTTCGGACGCCGCCAACCAGCAAACCCAGTTCAAAGTCGAGGGCGACGACTTCGTCATCAACGGCGAAAAGATCTTTATCATGCACGGCGACGCCGCGGACGTCTTCGTCCTTTTCGGCAAGATCGTCGAGAACGGTAAACTCGGTAAGGTGTCCACCGTGCTGGTCGACGCCGACCTTCCGGGCGTTACGCGCCGGCCCCTGGAGTACAAAATGGGGATGAAAGCCGCCACGACCGGGCGCATTTGGTTCAAAGACGTTCGCGTTCCGCGCAGTGCCCTTCTGGGTGAACCTAATAAGGGCTTCCGTTATGCGATGATGACTTTGGATTCGGCGCGCGTCGGCGTAGCCGCGCAGGCGGTGGGGATTGCCCAGCGCACCGTTGACGAAGCGGTCGAGCGGGCCAAAACGCGCCAGGCCTTCGGCGCCCCGATCGCCAAACTGCAGGCTATCCAGTGGATGCTGGCCGACATGTCCATGCGAACCGAGGCCGCCCGGCTTCTGACCTATAAGGCCGCCATCCTCCAGGAGAAAGGTGAGCGCTTTGGCCTTGCCTCCTCGCACGCCAAGCTGTATGCCACCGAAACCGCGAACTTCTGCGTCGACCGGGCCATGCAGATCTTCAGCGGGTACGGGTTTATCGGCGAGTTCTCGCATATCGAGAAACTCTACCGCGACCAGCGCGTAACCGAAATTTACGAGGGCACCTCGGAAATCCAGCGCCTGGTTATCGCCAATTATCTTTTGCGATAAGGGGAGGCTCTCGCCGACCCGCAATCGGGCGAGTGGATAAGACAGTGAGACAGAAAAGCACCGAGGCCACCACCGGGGTAAGAACGCAGACGGCGCGCTTGGGGGAGTTTACCGTCAGCGCGTTTGTCGAACGCAAGTTTCGTCTGGACGGCGGCACGATGTTCGGGATCATCCCGCGGGTGATGTGGGAAAAGCTCATTTCTCCGGACGAGAAAAACATGGTGGCCATGCAAGCCAACGTGTTCCTGGTCGTCACCCCCGACAATAAGAAGGTTTTGCTCGATGCCGGGCTGGGAGACGCCCTCTCCGATTTCGACCGCAAGATGTATTCCGTCGAGACTCCATCAAATATGACGGCGGGGTTGGCCGCCTTAGGCACAAGCCCCGAAGAAATCGACCACGTTGTACTGTCCCACCTGCACACGGATCACGCCAACGGGATTTATCGGGGCGATCCCGAACAGCCGAAGCTGCTTTTCCCGCGCGCCGTGCACGTAGTGCAAAAAGACGAGTGGGAAGACGCCAATCATCCTAACGAGCGTACCGCGGCGGTGTACTATCCTGATCGGTTGACCGTCTTGGAAAAAGCGGGCCAGCTCCAACTTGTCTGTGGAACCGAGGAGATCCTGCCCGGGATAACCGTGGAGCAGACCGGCGGGCACACCCGCGGCCACCAGGGCGTGCGGATTGAGTCGGCAACCGAGACATTTGTCTATTACGCCGACATTTTCCCCTCGCGGTTTCACATTCGGATGCCGTTTGTGGCCTCTGTCGACACGCATCCGCTGGATACGATGCAGATCAAGAAGAGGCTGCTTGAGTTTTGCCGGGAGAAAAATGCCATCATCGGCTTTGACCACGACATTGATTTTTTGATGGGCCGGCTGATTGAGGGCAAGAAATGGCTGGACGTCGGCCCCGCATAATCAAAGCAAAAAGCGGGCACGGAGAGTTACATGCCTGATCCGAAGACTGAAAAGCTGAATGAGATGCGCCAAAAGGCGCACGAGGGCGGCGGCCCAAAACGGATTGCGACCCAGCACAAGAAGGGCAAGCTCACCGCGCGCGAGCGATTGGACATCCTGCTTGATGAGGGCAGCTTCGAGGAAATCGACGTTTTCGTCACGCATCAAACCACCGATTTCGGCCTGGACAAGAATCGTCCGCTGGGGGACGGCGTGGTCACCGGGAGCGGGATGATCGAGGGCCGCCCGGTGTTCGTCTTCTCGCAGGACTTCACCGTCTTTGGCGGCTCACTGGCCGGGGGTCATGCCAAAAAAATCTGCAAGATCATGGACCTGGCCATGAAAGTCGGCGCGCCGGTAATCGGCTTGAACGACTCCGGCGGCGCACGCATCCAGGAAGGTGTTGTCTCGCTGGGCGCGTACGCCGACATCTTCCTGCGCAACACCCTCGCCTCGGGCGTTATCCCGCAGCTATCGGTCATCCTCGGTCCTTGCGCCGGCGGCGCGGTGTATTCCCCGGCAATTACCGATTTTATCCTGATGACGCGCGGGACTTCATACATGTTCGTCACCGGCCCCAACGTGGTCAAAACGGTCACCCACGAGGACGTGGACTTCGAGAGCCTGGGCGGCGCAGATGTGCACGCCCAAAAATCCGGCGTGGCGCACGTAGTCGGCGACGGCGAGACGGAAACTCTGTATTTGACCCGGAAACTTCTCTCCTTTATTCCGCAGAACAACCTGGAAGACCCCCCGGCAAAAAAGACCGACGATCCCCCCGATCGGGCCGATGAAGAGCTCAACACGCTGGTACCGGAGAACCCGAATAAACCGTACGACATCAAGAAAGTCATCAAAAGGATTGTCGATGACGGCGACTTTTTGGAGATTCAACCGGACCACGCGGCAAACATTGTCGTCGGTTTTGCGCGTTTGGACGGCCGGTCGGTAGGGATTGTCGGCAATCAGCCGGCGGTGCTCGCCGGAGTATTGGATATCAATTCTTCTGTCAAGGGTGCGCGTTTTGTCCGGTTTTGCGATTGTTTTAATATTCCACTGGTCACTTTCGTCGACGTCCCGGGGTTTCTCCCGGGCACCGGGCAGGAACACGGCGGGATCATCAAGCACGGCGCCAAGCTCTTGTACGCGTTCTGCGAAGCCACGGTGCCCAAGCTCACCGTGATTACGCGTAAGGCGTATGGCGGGGCCTACGACGTGATGAGTTCCAAGCATATTCGCGGAGACGTCAACCTCGCCTGGCCGACTGCCGAGATTGCGGTGATGGGGCCGAGGGGCGCGGTGGAAATTGTGTTCAAGAAGGAAATCGCGGCTTCCGCAGACCCCCAGGCTGAACTGGACAAGAAAATCGAAGATTATCGCGAAAAGTTCGCCAGCCCCTATGTCGCTGCCTCGTACGGGTTCATCGATGATGTGATTGTGCCCGCCGACACGCGCTGCCGGCTGATCAAAGCCCTGACCCTGCTTGACGGGAAAAAGGACTCCATGCCGCCCAAAAAACACGGCAACCTGCCACTATGATATCTCCCCTGCTCGGCATATACCCCCAGACAACGCGCGCGGCTTCTTGTTATATTGCTGACCATGGCCGCCTATCGCGATAAGTACTTGCCGTGGGCCCGGCAATTCCTTTCCCGCCACGATCCGGACTACCGCTTCCGCTGGAAAATCTACTTCAACGAACTAGAACGATTGCTCAAGGATGCTGACTCATTTCTGGATGCCGGGTGCGGGGATAATCAGACAGTAAGAGAACTGACTTTTGCCGGATTAAAACTTGGCGTCGATCGGGCCAGGCCGGATAAACCAGACCGTTTCTGCTGTGCCCGCCTGGAAAAGCTGCCCTTTGCCGCGGAGAGTTTTGAGGCGATCGGGTGCCGCTTCGTCCTCGAGCACCTGGAAAACCCGGAGAGGGTTTTTGCCGAGTTTAATCGGATCCTGAAACCCGGCGGATATCTCCTGACCCAGACGACCAACCGGGACCATCCGCTGATCTTTCTAGCCCGGCTTCTCCCCCGCCGGGTCAAACGGCGACTTGTGCGAAAGATCTACGGCCGGGCGGGCGGCGCCGAATATCCGACGTACCACCGCTTTAATCGTCCGCGGAATTTTCAGACACCGCAGGCCGGACTGGTCCCCTTGCGCACCTGGTTCGTCGAAGATCTGCATCTGGAATCGAAAGCAATGTTTTATGTTTCGTACTTCTACCATGTACTGACGCGCGTTCTGCGCCGCACAAACCGGCGATCATCGATCACCGCGCTCTGGCAAAAAGCGGTTGAATCGCCGGGGGACAAAGCGCTATAATATACTTTCGCGGGGACCAGAGACGACAAATGATCAAGAAACTGCTTATCGCCAACCGTGGAGAGATCGCGGTCCGCATTATCCGCGCCTGCCGAGACCTGGATATTGGCTCCGTCGCGGTGTACTCCGCGGCCGATCGCCGCTCGCTCCCCGTGAGAATGGCCGATCAGGCCATTCTGATCGGACCGCCTCCGGCGACGCAATCCTATTTACGCATCGACCGCATCATCGACGCTGCCCTCAAGACCGGCGCTGACGCGGTGCACCCGGGGTATGGCTTTTTGGCAGAAAACTCCGAGTTTGCCGCCGCTTGCGCGGATGCGGGATTGATTTTTGTGGGTCCCCCGGCGAAGGCTATTGCCGCAATGGGCGATAAGATTGCCGCCCGCCATTTGATGGAAAACTCCGGCGTGCCCATTATTCCCGGCTCACGAGAACCGATTGAGTCGCCCGAGGCGATTACGGCAGCCGCGGAGACAGCGGGCTTTCCGATTCTGCTTAAGCCTGTAGCCGGCGGCGGCGGCAAGGGCATGCGCATCGTGCATAAAGCCAAGGATATTCAACAGGCTTTTGAAGCGGCCGCCTCCGAGGCCGGGGCCGCCTTCGCTGACGCGCGCGTCTACTGGGAAAAATACTTGATCCAGCCGCGGCACATCGAGATACAAATTCTCGCCGATAAGCACGGTAATGTAATTCATCTCGGTGAGCGTGAATGCTCAATTCAGCGGCGTCACCAAAAGGTCATCGAAGAATCCCCGTCGCCGATTATGACCGAGGATTTGCGGGAGCGTATGGGCCAGGCGGCGGTGGCCGCTGCACGGGCCTGTGGGTATGTCAACGCCGGGACGGTCGAGTTCCTCGTGGATACCGACCGCAACTTCTACTTCTTGGAAATGAATACACGGCTGCAGGTGGAACACCCAGTCACCGAACTGGTTACCGGATTGGACCTCGTTAAAACACAGCTAAAGATTGCCGCGGGAGAGCCGTTGCCCTGGAGGCAAGAGGAAATCTCCCACAACGGCCATGCCATTGAGTTTCGCATTTATGCCGAGGATCCCAAGAATAGTTTTCTCCCCTCGGCTGGTCGGTTGAGCGTGTACCGTGAGCCGCATGGCCCGGGTGTACGGTTAGACTCCGGGGTCTATGAAGGCACGGAGGTCCCTGTCTTTTATGACCCGCTGATGGCCAAGCTGATTGTCTGGGGGAAAACCCGCGAGGAGGCAATTTCCCGCGGCATGCGCGCGCTGGAGGAGTACAGGATCGCCGGGGTGGCCACGACAATTAGGTTCCACTCCTGGGCCTTGCGCCATCCCAAGTTCCGCTCCGGGGAGATCTCGACATATTTTGTTGACGATCATTTCGACGCTGAACGCGGGTTTCTTGAAATCGATGATGATGCCCTGTGTGCCCTGGCGCTGGCGGGGGCAATTTACCAATACCGGCGGGCGAAAAAAAGTGCGGCAATACCGGCCAGAGACGGGCGCCGCAATCTAAACTGGAAATTAAGCGGCCGCCGGCTGTCGCTGCGCTCGTTTCCCGGAGTGCGTTAGGCCCGAACGCTGACTTTTGAGAGGTGAATGTCGGACATCCTCCGAGGATACGCATAGTAACCATTATTGACGACGTTGAGATAAATGCGATACACAGCGAAAATCAACGACCGCACATTCAACATCGACGTTGGTGAAGGCCCTGACCGACTGGTGCTGGCGATCGACGGTAAACCGGTTGAGGCCGACTGGGAATGGCTCGGCCACGACCGGGACATGTCGCTTCTCTTAGATGGCCGTTCGTATGACATCAAGATTGAACCGGATAACGGGCGACTTTTCATTTATTACGGCGGCGAGCGTTTCGAGTGCTTGATCGAGGACGTGCGACTCGCTGAACTTCGCCGCCTGGCCGGCGAGGAGGTGGCCGCGGCTGGCCTAGCTGAAATCAAAGCCCCGATGCCCGGCTTGATCTTAAAAGTGTTCGTCAAGCCCGGACAGGAAGTCAACAAAGGCGAGCGGTTGTTAATCATCGAAGCGATGAAAATGGAAAACGAATTGCGTGCCCCTCGTGACGGCACTGTCAAAGCTATCAACTGCCGAGAACAACAAGCCGTCGAGCAGGCAAAAGTGCTACTGATCTTGGAGTGACAGATTTTTCGTAGGTCGGGTTCCGAAGTCCCGCAAAGCGGGACGCAGAAACCCGACATTATTGTGCTAATAATGGAGGTGATTAATCATGAATGAAGTACAACGATATCTTCGCTATACGATTCCGGGCCTGGTGTTTTTCCTTGTACTGCTAATGGCTTTAATGATATCAGATACCTCGTGGATACTGTCCACGCTTGGCTCCGTCATTGCGAGTGGGGGCGTGGGGCTTGGTGTCCTAATACTCCTGGCCTCTGTAGGGCTAGGATACCTACTGGCACAGGTATATTTTGCACTCTATTGGACACGCGCCCTAGGTAGATATTGCGCTATTGATCATCTTTCCCTGCTCAAGAAGCTTGAAGAAAATGGCAAGATTGAGATTCTCGACGCGGATGAGAAAATCCTTCATTTGGAGGACCTCTCTAAGTCAAGAGCTTGTCAGAAGCGTCACGCCTGGGTACTGCACAATCTGTTCTTCTGGTCTCTGGGCAAACTATCGGATGAACAAAAGCGCCTGAAAGATTGGATAGACCGATTGGCCGATTTTACCCACTCGTTGGGTACGACAATAATCGGCCTTTTCCTAGCAGGTATTGCTTGGGCTGTTGTGCATGCCTGTATTGACACATCTGCACCATGGAAACTGACCACAGTTATAATCCCTATTGTGGTCCTGGTGCTCTTGATTGCGTTGATGGTTCTGACTTATTGCCACTCGCACAAATCGCTCCAGGCAACGGGCAACACGACCATGTTGAATATCGTTCTGAGCAAGTATGAGGATCTGAATAGATCTAATGAATCTGACCGCTCTAAGGTTCGAATATACTACCACTTATGACAATTTCGTAGGTCGGGTTCCGAGAAAGAAGGGCGGGTTTGAAACCCGCCCCTACACATGAAAGGCAAGGAACGAGGAAAAACCTCTGATCAGATGCCACACGACCCTGAACAACACGCCCGCCGTTCCCTCCACTTGCAGGGATATAATTATTCGCAGGCGGGGGCATATTTTGTGACAATTTGCACGCATAACCGGAAATGTCTATTCGGCGAGGTCGTGGGAGGGGAGATGCGAATAAACTCCAGCGCTCGAATCGTGCAGGTCTGCTGGGACGATTTGCCCCGCCATTACGGTCGGGTGGAGTTGGATGCGTTCGTGATTATGCCAAATCACGTGCATGGAATTATTGTATTGGCCGATCCCGAAGATGTAGGGGCGGGTTTCAAACCCGCCCATCCTACTAGGGCAGGTTTAAAACCTGCTCCTACAAGTTCAAAAGGTTTAAAACGCCACGGGTTGCCTGAAATTGTTCGGGCGTTTAAGACATTTTCCGCTCACCACATTAATAGAATGCGTTATACGACCGGCATGCCCGTGTGGCAACGCAGTTATTACGAACACGTCATTCGCAACGAGGAAACATGGACCCGTATCCGGCAATACATTGCGGACAATCCAAAGCAATGGGAGACGGACCCGGAGAATCCGAGATTTAATGGCAAGTTTAACAGTCGGCAACGCCGCAGGGGCGGGTTTGAAACCCACCGCTACCGGAAAAATAATCTGCCCGTAATACAAGGTGACGGTAACATTATGTGAAAACTATGTCTGAAAAAAAGAAAATCCAAACGACCTCCGGCATCGAAATTGAAGAACAATACGATGCCTTGCCGGAGGGTTTCGATCCGGAAAAGGATTCGGGAAATGCCGGGGAGTACCCGTTTACGCGCGGGGTGTATGCGGGGATGTATCGCCGCCGGCTGTGGACCATGCGCCAGTACGCCGGCTTCGGCACGGCTGCCGAATCGAACAAGCGTTACCGGTATTTGCTCGCGCAGGGGCAAACCGGCCTCTCGGTGGCCTTTGATTTGCCGACACAGATTGGGTACGATTCCGATCACCCGCTGGCCGCTGGGGAAATCGGCAAAACCGGGGTGGCCATTGACGGTCTCTGGGATGTGGAGATACTCTTTGCGGGAATTCCGCTCGACAAAGTATCCGTATCGATGACCATTAATTCCACTGCCGCGATTCTGCTGGCCTTGTTGATCGCCGTTGCCAAAAAACAGGGCATTGATCCGCAGTTTCTATCGGGAACAATCCAGAATGATATTCTCAAAGAATTTATTGCGCGTGGAACGTATATCTATCCTCCTGCTCCCTCGATGCGGCTCGTCGCCGACGTAGTCCGCTATTGCCGGGAGAACCTGCCGAAGTGGAACCCGATTTCGATCTCCGGGTACCACGTTCGTGAGGCGGGGTGCACCGCCGCCCAGGAGATCGCCTTTACGCTGGCTAACGGTATCGCGTACGTGGAAAACGCGCTGGCTGCCGGGTTGAAAATCGACGAGTTCGCCGGACGGCTATCATTCTTTTTTAATGCACACAACGATTTCTTCGAGGAGATTGCCAAGTTCCGGGCGGCGCGGCGGCTGTGGGCCCGCATTATCAAAGAGCGCTTCGACGCGAAAAACCCGGCCTCGATGCGCTTACGTTTCCACACCCAGACGGCGGGGTCGATGCTGACCGCCCAGCAGCCAGACGTCAACACCGCGCGGGTCACCATCCAAGCGTTGGCTGCCGTCCTGGGCGGCACACAGTCCTTGCACACCAACGCCGCTGATGAAGCGCTGGCCTTGCCCTCCGAGCACTCCGCCGAAATCGCCCTGCGCACCCAGCAGGTGATCGCCCATGAATCGGGCGTAGGCAATACTATCGATCCACTGGCCGGTTCATATTACGTCGAACATCTGACGTCTGAATTGGAGAAAAAGGCGCTTGAATACACCGGCCAAATCGACAAACTCGGCGGCGCGGTAAAGGCCGTGGAGCAGGGGTTTTACCAGCGGGAGATTCAGAAGGCGGCCTGGCAATGGCAAAAGGACGTCGAGAACGGCCGGCGCGTGATCGTCGGGGTAAACAAGTACTTAAAAGAGGGCGAAGAAGAGCACGGCGGACTGTTGGCCGTCGATGAGCGTACCACCGAACGGCAGAAAAAGCGCCTGCAGGAGAAAAAGGCCGCGCGCGATCAGGCACAGGTGGCCAAAGCGCTTTCCCGGCTGAAGCAGGCTGCTGAGGGTAATGGCTTCTTGATGCCGCTGATTTTGCACTGCGTCGAGAAGCATTGTACGTTGGGTGAGATCGCCGATATCTTCCGCGCCACCTGGGGCGAGTATCGGGAGACAGTTGTTTACTGATCGCCGCATAGCAAACAACAAAAAGGGACTGATATGTTCAGGAAAATCTCTCATGTGGGCCTGGCTGTCAAGAATCTCGACCGGGCAATACAGTTCTATCAAGACGTCTTGCGGATGAAGGTTTCCGGAAGGAAGAAAGTGGAAAGCCAGGGCGTCGAGATGGCCTTCGTGGATGTTGGAGGCAGTGCGCAGCTGGAATTGATCGCTCCTTTACGTGAGGATGGCAGTGTCGCGCGGTTTATCGAAAAAAGGGGACCGGGAATACACCATATCTGTGTCGAAGTGGAAGACATCGAAAAAGAGATCGCGCACCTTCGCGATAACGGAGTGACCATGATCGACCAAGAACCGCGCACCGGCGCCGGCGGGGATAGAATCGCTTTTATTCACCCGAAGTCGATGATCGGCGCGCTCATCGAATTGAAAGAAGTAAAAAAATAAGTCCGTTGCATGTTCGATCGCCGCGGCACATTCAAGAAGACCGCCGGACTAAAACAGGCTGAATTTGAAATACTTTTTCGGATTTTTCTTGATATCGGCAATCAACGCCTCAAGATCGGCAAGCAGAACACGAACATCGTCGTACATCGCATCGTCCGCCATCAACTTCCCCACCGCTCCCTCTCCTTCTTCGAGCCGGCGCAGCAATTTTTCGGCGCGGGCAGTCAATGATGAAATATTGACATAAAGCGCCGTATCCTTCACCAGACGGGCCAGCGACCCGTCGCCATGCTCGACGGCATCGGCCAGGGCATTCAGCTTCCGGGAGGTTTCCTGGAGCGACTTGGTCAGCTTCTTTTGCGAGGCGTTTATGTCAGCCAAGAACTCCCGGGCGGAGATGACCAGGGAATCGAGATTGGCCGAACTTTCCGATTCCACAGTCAGCCGTCCAAGAAACCCTTCCCCACGGTTGATGCGCTCCAGGATAGCGGAAAGCTGCGCCACCGCATCGCGTACCCGCTCCACCATATCCGGCGCGCCGGAGAACGCGTGGGTCAAATCCGTCGAACGGACGATATCCAGTTGAGCGCCGGGAGCGATGGGGGGTGCGCCGGACCTGCCCAGCCGGATGTCGAGATACTTATCACCCATCAGCCCCATTGTGCTTACCGAGACGGTGGCATCGGTGTTGATCATCGGGAAAAACCTGCGTCTGACTCTAAAATCGACGCGCACCATGATCCGGCCATCCTTTTCCACAAAGGTGATGCCATCAATGTGCCCGACCTCCAGCCCGGCCATCCAGACCGGCGCGCCGGCCATCAGCCCGTTGACCTCCGGGAAGTATGCCACCAGCGAATTCGTTCTCGTAAAAACCGTGAACCCGCTTCCGGTAAATGCGGCCCATAAAAGAAGAGCGAACGCAAACAGCAACACGATCCCGACGCGCAGCTCACTCCACTTGACGCGACCACTCCGTTTCATCGCTTTCCCCGACTTCTTTATTGCCGTCCGTCCACAGCCCCGTGCGCACCCGGCCCACCGCCGCATCCACGGGTAGACGACCGCCCGCCTTTCTCGCCGGGACCCGAGTGGTGGAGCTTTACCGGCCTTACCTCCCCGATGTTGACGGTCAGGCCCCTGGCAAGCAACCATTCCTGCGAGTCACGGTGCAAATGGGCCAGCCCCGGCAACTCCAGAACCATCAGGTGCATTTCCTTTTCCAGCTGTGCATCGTCGGGCATCGGTGGCAGATCCATGATTTTTTTCCACCCGCGGTAGAATTCCTTGACCCGATCCAGATCCAGGCTGGCCAGGACTTCGGTCAACTCCCGTACATACCGCCGCGCTTGCTCACCCACAACCGCCGATCTGCACTGCATATCGACAACTCTCCCTTTCTCATCCATGATATACATATTCCGCGGGCGCCACAACCGCCCATCTGCTATTTACCATGCCCCGTGCGCCATGATTTACTCCGCTCATATCGGCAGCGCCCTGACCGATTCCAGGTATGGACGCAAAAACTCGCCCACATGCTTCTCCCGACAGTGCAAAAGCGCCGCGGTGTCACCCTCGAAGATGATCCGCCCCCTATGCAGCACGATAAACTTATCGGAAATGTCAAAGGCATCGGTGATCTGGTGCGTGACGACGATCGACGAAACACCTTTTTTCCGCTGCAGTTTCTTGATTAACTCGGTAATCGTCATCGTGGAGATCGGGTCCAGACCGGTCGTTGGCTCATCGTAGAGCATGATCACCGGGTTTTCCGCGGCGATGGCCCGGCCAATGGCCACCCGCCGCTGCATTCCCCCGGAGAGTTCGTCCGGCAGTACGTCAAGCAAACCCTCGGGCAATCCCAGGAATTTCAAGATTTCGCGCGCGGTGTGTTCAATTTCCTCCAGCGGTTTGTCGGTGTGCTCCAGCAGGTAATAAGCGATATTCTCTCCTACGGTCATCGAATCAAACAGCGCTCCTCCCTGGAAGACCATGCCGATTTTCTTGCGTACCCGCCGAAGATCGGCCTCGCCGGCCGCGGTTAAATCGGTGCCATTGACAAATACGCCTCCCGACTGGACCTGGACCAACCCGAGGATCACTTTCAAGATCGTGCTTTTCCCCGATCCGGACGAACCAAGAATGATCTTCGTCTCCCCTGGCCCGACCGAAAAAGACACGTCGCTTAACACCGGCTCCTCATGGTAGGCGAAATTGACGTTCTCCAGGCGTATCACATCAGCCCCTTCAGATGCGGCACGACCAGCCGGGTAAAGGCGAAGTTTATAAACAGGATATTAATTGAGGAGGCAACGACGGAATCGGTTGTCGATCGGCCGACGCCCTTGGTCCCCCCGGTGGTGGAAAAGCCCATGTAACAGGAAATGTTGGCGATGATCACCGCGAACAGGAACGGTTTGACCGTGCCGATAATCATGTTGCCCAGGGAGATCTTATCGATCAGGTTGGACCAATACGCCGACGGCGAGATATGGGCGATGAAAATGGCGATGATATACCCACCCACAAGTGCGACGAAATCGCAGACCAAAGTCAGCGCGGGCAGCATCACCAGCAAAGCCCAGAATCGGGGTACGGCGAGTTTGCGGATCGGGTCGACGCCGAAGGCCCGCATTGCGTCAAGTTGCTCGGAGGACTTCATCGCCCCGATCTCGGCGGTGATCCCCGCAGAGACCCGGCCGGCGACCATCAGCGCGGTCAATACCGGGCCCAGCTCGCGGATGATGGCAATGGCCATGACCCGCCCCAGGTAGTTTTTCGAGCCGAAGTCCGCCAATTCGATGGAAAATTGCAGGGCAATCGCCTGCCCGGCAAACATCCCGGTCAGCACCACGAGAAACAGGGAACCGACCCCCAGAAAATACATCTGCTCCAAGAGTTCGGCGACATAAAACGGCCGGCCAACGCTGTGGCGAAACAAGCGCAGCGAGAATAACGTTAGTCCCTGAAGGTCTGCAACAAATCGCTTAAAACCCCGAGGCCTGTCCATGTCGCACTCCGTGTCGGCCCACTGATAGCGTGAGGCACCCCCAGATAGTCAAATACAATCTCCGCGGTGAGAAAAGGGAAAACCCGCCCCAAGTCCGCCTCCGAAATATCCAACATGCCCGCAGTAAGCCAAAAGGCGCTCTTACTGATTGCCATCCCTTTCGCACCCGGAGGCCCTTTTTCGCCAACCCTTATTTCCTCACCCGCTTACACTTGGGAACGTTTTTGACCGCAAAAAGTTCCTGTAGAAATCGCTTACCTGTGCCGGATGGAAAAACTGACGATCAGTGCACTCCACAGCTGATTTGGCCGACCGCGCTGGCCGGGATCAGTAAGATCAAATACCCCCGACAGGAATCGAACCTGTATTACCGGCTCCGGAGGCCGGTGCGCTATCCATTACACCACGGGGGCCCAACTGGTAAGTATACTCAACGCCGGTTATGAGCAAGAGAAAAATCGGTGCAAAAGAGGATGCTCCAATGTGTGAAGGATTTCACAAACGGATTCTCAGGTCAAGATGACGGCAGGCGGCGGAACTTCCGTGGCCGGTATGCAATGTACATCGCGACCGGGATCAAAACCAAGGCAATATTTACCGTAACTGATAACCAGCTTGAGATTTCAAAATGGAGAATACGGTAGGCAATATATGGGATTGTTGCTTGGGGAATCCGCCCTAGAAGGCTGGGCCCTCTCAGGTCTAGTTCAATTATGGTCAACGGGCATCCTCCAAGGAAAAGGAGTATAGCAAGGTTCAACAAGAGGGCGGCCAAATGCAGTGTGCGAAATCGAGTAAATTCCCTGAATTTTTTGCTGAAAATGCACAACAGAGAGATGACGCTGCCAAAGAAAATGAATAGAAACCAAAGAGCGTGGACTGTGATCACCAGGTCTGCTAAGAATGTTCTCATATTGAGTATGGTATTCGATGTCGATGTGAAACGCAACTCATTTTTTCATGTTGCTTATAAATGCCTGCGGTTGAGCTATAAAGACCAAGGTTCATGAAATCTGGATGTCGCCTGGTGATAAAAGATCTATTTGCGGTGACTCTAAAAAGCCGTCCACGCCGAGATTTTTCACCGCCGAAGGCATAGGATTTAATGGTCAAGATTGAATAGCGTTGACCTCTGTCGCGATAACCCTATCATAGATATTGGGTTACAGCATTTCAACGAAAAGGAGTTGCGACATCGCCTTTGAGAATTTTATGAATTTATAATTTTGTTGAAAATATTTCTTGAGACAAAATTAGGATAAACGTATTTTCTTATTTAGGTGACGCTGATGGCGGAGGCAATGCACAGGCTAGGGAGAGGGCGTAATTTATCCTGCCGGGTGCTACTACGTAGTATTCTCCTTGCAGTCATCTTGGCTTCTGCATATTCCATTCAAGCGCGAGCGGATTTTATTTTCAAACCAAGTGGTGGTGAGACGCAGAAGCCGGATGATAGCCAACCAGCGGAACCAGTGGTAAAAATTGACGCGGTTTATCACATCCGGCAAGCTACACATTATAATGCATTTGCGCAGGGGAAATGTACAGGGTACGCAGAAGCCGATTTCTCTTCCGCCAACGTCACACTCGAGTTCGCCTCCAGCCAGGGATATGAAGACAATCTGCGTAGTTCCTACGACGACGATGATCTTGTGGACCTATGGTGTTTTGCCCACGCGCGCTGGTTGGATTCGTCGGCTTTTGTTTACTCCTGCAGGGAACATGTCCTCGGTGTATTTGGCAGAACAATAGGAGGTCCATCATCCCCCGGAGCCCAGATGTATTTTCAGTTTCAACACATTACATTCCTGGCTTACAGGCCCATGAGCTTCTACCCCGAAGATTTGTCTTCGGTTTGGGGGTATGTTTTGACGCACGAACTCGGGCATCTAATTGCCGGATTAAGACATGTTGCAGATTCTGCGGCCGACCATAATAGTTCACTCTGCGTTATGCATCAATTAGCCGTTCAGACTGACGACAGAAAGAGGGAGCTCTTGGGGAATTTTTTGTTTTGCGAGCAATGTAAAGATTATATCAAACAGGCCACGTCACAATGAAACACAATGTCATGAACCTTTACCGGCGTATCTCTATAGTTGTCATTTCTTCGTGCGCGATAACTATATTGAGATTTGGTATCGTCTATGGACAGGCAACTGAAGAGCATCTAGACAGCCTCATCTGGAGAGTCGAAAAATACGGTGTACTCTTTGAAGCACGAAAGGTCAACAAGGCGACGGTTCCTTACGAATGGGTATACTATGAGCTGACGGTCACTAACCTCGGCGAGAGCATGGTCGAGATCCCACCATTAATGTTTAATTACCGTGGAGATCTGGATTATCAATTAAAAGATGCTGATGGTCTGCCGATATGCCAAATGACGTTGACAAGTGTGGGAGGAATAGATTATTTAAAGGCGCTGAACCCCGGGGAGAGCATGTCAGATTTCATAAACGTGAGGAATATATTCTGTTGGCCATTAGACGCAGCACGGCCTATGTTGCCTCCGGGGAGCTATAGCATAACATTGACCCTGCGAGTCAACATCGCAAGTGGAGCGGCGAAAGAAAGAAAAGGCATTACCATTGGGCCAATGCCTTTCGACATTGTAGAGGCGGCAGGGGATGACGCTGTTGCGCTCAAGATTTACGAACAGGCGTTTAAAGTTTATAAAGAGAGCCCCGACAGGGCAAAGGAGTACTTCCAAAAGATTCTGACTGAGTTTTCGCACACCCCGTTCGACATGCTTGTCATACATACACTTTCTCATGCCCGCAAGGGAAAAGGGACATTGTTAAGTTCTGAAGAGATATTAGATCTGTGGAAAAAGTTATTATTGAGGCATCCCGATAACCCTTACAATGTGACCAGCAACATTCGGCATTTGGCTGAGAATATTCCAAGAACCGAATTTGTGCAATTGTACAGGGCGATTCGTGACCAGAAAGGGGCTCAAATCTCCGTGAGATACATGGCGAGGGAGTATCCGTGGGTATTGGAAGGAAAGGTAAAATGATAAGGAAATCTCAGCCGTATATTGCCAATATCGTCTTGGTATTTTTGTTTACGTCTTGGGCCATGGGGCAGACGCGAAATCCGATGGCTCCCCAAAAGCTTACGATGCGGCAGCGGTTGGCGTTAAAGACCGATGTACTGGTCAAGGGAATAGCGGAGGGCAAACCAACGTACATCCGAAGCATTTTGGCGGATTCTGTAAAAATCGGCAATCGTTTCTGGCCGGCAGATTCCGTTGTCGAATTGTTGCTATTCTCCGGGTTTTCGAGCAACGAGCCCGGCGTTCCAAATAGTGCCGGAAAGAAACAGGAGATTAGATTCAGATTTAGCGGTGCGGTTAGTATAAGCCAAAATGGGGTTGACTCCGCCCTGGTTGCCTTGCCAATCGCGAACGATAATGACGAATTACCTGGTAATGCCAAAATAAGTGGAAATAAGAGCCAACTGGAAATCCGGTTTTCAAGACATCGAGGGATATGGAAAGCTGTATCTTTGGATGGATTACGTGATGTATTCAGGAAATAGAAAACTCCTGGTCGGCAGGTTTATTATTCTGGGAATTTTGGGATCGTTGGCCTGGACCAGCCAAGTCGGGGTTTTGGCCGATTCCCTATTTCTGCATAGAAACGCTGTCGAGGATCCTTCCATACCGAGATTGACCAGACAGGAAATAACGTCCAGGCTTGAACGCCAATTATTTGATCTACCCACCTCCAGTTCTATTTCATACTTCTTCGATGGCGGGAATTTCAGACCGGTAACATTTGCGACCGATTTAGGATGGAATCGTATATGTTACTATGACCGATATTGGACATGGATCAAAGCCTATGGGGAATCCGAAGCCGAGCCTGAGCATGACTTACACTTTCCGTTGGATGTTTGTTCCAATAACGGCGATGGTTTGGATGGCAGTAATATTGCTTATGTCTTTGTCTTAGACGGTGGAAGCCAAAATCGAATCCTTAGACTACGCTATGACCATAATGATGGATCAATGGTATTTGATGATTCGCTGACGCTGGACTCAGATGACCATGGGCTCTATCGTTATTTCTGTATGCATGACGGCGGGACAATTGGACAAACAAGCGACGATTACCTTTGGGTAGTTGATCGGTATTATGGGAAGATCGTGAAATATAACGCCCGTGGGGCGCCGGGAGTTCAAAGGACTCACGTCGGCACCAGGGGTTCCGGTGTCGGGGAAATCGGGTCCTTTGGTGATATTGTGTGCGGCCGAAATCCAGTGGATGGGGAGAACAACAATTACATATATCTGCTCGATGAGGCAAATCAACGCGTGGTAAGGCTTTATGATAATGGTGTAAATCTAATTTATGATGGCTGCTATGAATCCGGAGATTTTTGCGGTCTGGGTTCCATCACCGCGGACGTCTATGGTCAAATATACGTCGTAGAGAATTTCGCGGGACGGATATGGAAGTTTACCTCTGAACTTGACTTGTTGGGAGTTTTCGATCCTGGAGGAAGTTCACCGGACGGGTTGGTTAATCCAGTATCTATCAGCAGCGCGATGGGTACTCCTAATAACCCGGGGTGGGCGGACTTATTCGTTTGTGAAGAGTATACCGATACAAGTGGCGGTCAGTGGTACCAAATCGGATTGAAATTGATTTGGCAATGGACTCCCATTATATCGGATGATGAGTACTCCATTACCATTCCCTACTCCGCCTCGGACCCACACCTACTATCCGTCAAAGTCTGGAAGATGGACACCCAGTGGATGCTGATTGACTCGTGGGAGGAACCACGGTACTCGGGCCAGTCAGAGGTGTTCTGGGAAGTCTTCGACACTGGCCAGAGTGCAGATTACAGGTTTGAAGTGACCGGTCTGTCAACTTACCAAAACGTTGACGGCGACCCACTTGATCAGTTCCAATTCGCCCTGACACGAAACTTCGGTAATCAGCACCCTGTGGTGACGCAATACGTGCGCGTGGGTGAATACCAGGGCTGCGTCGAGTACTGTACTGACGGTTTACCTGACACGGCAACCGTGCAGGCGTATGACCCCGAAGGGCTGCCATTGGTGTACGATTGGTATTGCGATGAGGGCAGTTTCGACTATTGGGGTGGCCCGAAGCATAGTCACACAGCCGTGCCTCATGTCCTCTACTTCGCGCCGCCAGCACCTCTGGGCCGTCGATCCCACCGGAGCGGAGCGGACCCAATTTCGGCAGAACCGGATACGATAATGCCACATGAGCTAAAAGTCGTCATCACAGATCAAGGCGGTGCCAGAACAAGCCCTAATACTTCATTCATATTTTCGTGGGACTGCGACCAAGAGGGTTGTCCTACGGTTCACGTAAAGACGGCCAATGGATATCAAATCGACAACAATGTCCTTTCGGCTTCCGAGGACACGGCGCAGGCGCCCGGACTGCTCACCGACACCTATCTCCTGCGATTAAATCCCCAAAAGGGCGATGACGGGTACATCCACCTGCAACTCCGCGAGGACGAAACAGAAATCACAAAGCTTGATGCAGTTGAACTGGTCACAGCCTGGGTTGATCCGCGGCGGGAGATCGGGATCTCCGACAGGGGAACCCTGTTTTATCCGAGTCTGGTCAGCCTACCGATTTCCGTAGTCGACGGTTCAGGTACCGACCGGCTTTCGGAGTTGGAGGCGAAAGACGGCAATAAATTTGTAAGTTATGGGCCGGGAGAGTTGATCGTCAATTTTGGGAAAGTGAGGGAATCCGGTCTTTCCAAACCGGTGGCCGACTGCCCTGACCCTTGCGAGGGGGTTCCTTTCCCTCCCCCGGAGAAGAAAGCCTACCGAATTTCTCCCTATGCAGACCTGGCGGGCGGCAATATCCTGCGGGTGGAGGTGATGGACGAATCCGGAGAGTGGGCCAAGGCCGGTATAATTCCTCCACGGAAGTTGCCCGTTACGAGATATCTCCAACTCGGTGGTTGGGTCAAAAATGATCAGGACCTTTGGCTGCGTTTACGCTGGGATCAGGCCTATAGTATCGATCATCTTGGCTATTATAGATTTGATACCGAAGGCATCACCATGGACAAATTTGCCCCGTCGGCTGTATCTCATTCTTCCCTCGGGGACGTTCGTGACGCACTGACTTCCGCCAGTGACAAAGCCACGACCACCCTAAGCCCCGGAGAGATCCTTTCCTTCACCTTTGGCCCGATTCCTGATCCGCCGCCTGGTAAGGTCGCCAAATATATCCTGATTTGCACCGGACGCTATAAAATTAATGAGTCAACGTCGGTTTCATCCCCTGCCGCCCCTGATGGTTCCAGCCTGGACCAGAACGCGCCCAATCCCTTTAACGAGGGCACCACAATATCCTATTCTCTGGCGCACGACGGGCCGGTCAGGCTGGAGGTCTACAACGTCCTTGGCCGCCGGGTAAAAACCCTTGTCGATGGATTCCAGTCAGCAGGGCGGCATAATGTGCGGTGGGACGGCCGGGATCACCGTGGCCGGCCGGCCGCTTCGGGGGTGTACTTCTACCGCCTCACCGCCGGAAAATTCACCGAATCAAGGAAGATGATCCTGATGAAATAGCGGCAAGGACGACCAAGAAGCGTCGGGCAATACACACCATCATCCTACACACGACTTTCCAACAATTCGTCAATCAGCCGGTACAGTTTTTCAGCCCGCCGGCGTATGTCAAAACACTCCACGACCCTGGCCCGTGCCCGGTCACGCGCTTCGCTCGGTGCGTGGAGGGCTCGCTGGAGGACTTTGGCAGCGTGATCGGGTTCAAGCCGATCAAGGTAATATCCCGCGTCACCCACGACTTCGGGCAAGGCGCCGCACCGCGAAACGACCGGCACACACCCGCAGGACATCGCCTCGATCAGGGCCACCCCGAAACTTTCATGGCGCGAAGGTTGGAAATAGACTGCCGCCGATTGAAATCGAGCCTGCATTTCGTGCTGAGATAATTCACCGACAAACTCAACATTTTGCGGTGCGCGGCGGGCGAATCCGGCTGCCGGCGAGTCCAACAATCCCCCCACAACAACAAACTGCACCTCCGGCAATCGTTGCGCTGCCCCAACCAGCACATCGAACCCTTTCTTACGGATCAAACCTCGACTAACCGAGCCGACGGTGAACACGGCGTTCTTGGCTAATGAACCCGGTTGGGGAATGAACAGTGTGGTGTCAATGGCGTTGTGAATCACGGTGATGTCGGTCATGGCGACACCATAGTTCTCCTTCAATTCACGACGTGTAAAATCCGAGACCGCCACGATCCGATGACTTTTCCTCAGGATATATTTCAAGAATCGCCGCCTCCAGAATGAAAGCCCGCTCCCGTAGCCCAAATCTTTGACCCGTGCAGCTTCATATCCCCCGACCAGCGAGATAATCCTGGTGTTTCGAGGTGGCGGCAGCATCGCATACATCGCCGCCCGGCCGACAAACCAGAATATCACCACGTCGGCGGTGTTGATCCTGCGACGCAGGCTCGGCAATTCACGGAGACGGGAGAAGCCGAAGGTTTCCGCGATGTAGCGCCTGTCGAGGATATCGCGATCCTGCTCGGCAAAGCCAAGGCGTGTGCCCGTGTATGCAATCAGGACTTTCGGTGTGGCTGTCCGCTGCGCGCTCACAGTTTCCCATTCAACTGCCGAATGTGCTTTTCGGCTTCATCCCCGGGACGATAGCAGATCGGTCCGCACCAGATCCGCCAGTTGTGCTCCCAACGTTTCGTACCGATGGTGCCTCAGGACATATTCCCGACCCCGCCCGCCCATTGTTGTCAGTTCTTCTCCAGTCTTCTCACTCATCAAGATCATCGCCGCAGCCAATTCGGCAGGTGACTCCGGGGCAACCTCAACCCCACATCCGGCCTCAACAACCGGGTGATTCCCGGAGTTGATTGCGTAAATGATCGGCCGGCCGGCCAGCATGTACTCCAAAAGCTTATTCGGGCATACTCCAAACCGAAAGGCCGAGCCTTTTTTCAATCCGATAAAGCAGGCTCCGGCCTCCGTGAGGATTGCCGTTATCTGCTTCCGCGAAACCTTGTCGGCAAAGTGGACGTTAGCCAGCCGATGTTGCACGGCTTTTTTTTGTAGATGGGGCTTTTCCGGCCCCGATCCGACTAGATACGCGTGAATTTCCTTTCTTCCTTGCCGCTTCAGAATTGCCACAGCACCCAGGAGCGTATCAAGTCCGTTGACCTGACCGTGGTGGCCCGCGTACACAATTGCAAACTCACCCTTTTGCACGTGTTGTCTTAATTCTTCGGCCAGGGGACAGGCCGCGTCTTTGGATTTCACTTCAAGCGGTTCAACGCCATTGGGGAGATAGAAGAATTTCGCGGGGTCCAGCCCCCGCCTGACAAAGTACTCCTTGGCCAGCGGCAAAACTGAAACCAGCCGATGCGCCGCCCGCAAAAGCCTTCGTTCCAGGCGATACATGTGCCAAACCAGCGGATGAAACCGAGACATCGACCCGACATCGACAAGGCTTAACGGCCACAGGTCGCGGACTTCAAAGTAAAACGGGATCCCCCACCCTTGCGCCAGTCGCAGGGCCGCGATGGCTCCAGACAGATGCGGCGATGAGCCCAGGATAATATCCGGCCGGGGCAAAGCATCTTGCCGGCTCAGTTTCTTTACGCCCCGCGCAAAATCCAGCGTGTTCAAAAAGCGCCGGTAATTGTTCTCAAAATAATGGCGAGTGCGAATGTAGACGCGCCGGATTTCCTCTTCTTCGGTGATCAAAAAATCTTCCGGCACTTCAGCAGGCTCCTGGTACAGATGGGTAAAGCTGGCCGAGATAATCGTTGGATGAATTCCGTGCTTTTTCAGATATCGTGCAAGATAAAAGTGCCTGAACCCCATCCCGTTGGTGGGCCCGCCAGCGTAATGGTTAACAATCCAGAGATCCATATCTACCGGCCAAGATATCCCGGCGCCGCCGGAAATGCAACTATGTGAAAAAGAGGGGGGCGAGTGCCGTACTCGATGAACAGTTAGCCCGAGTGCGTCTGAGAGAGAGCCTGTCATTTATGTCGGGGACCTTTCGCCTTATCCGCACATCCGCCCCAAGAGCTTATCGGCACACCGGCAAGATCCATTTTCTCTTTTCAACAACACTGACCGACTCCATTTTGAATGTGTTTTGCAGATTTTCCGGCCGGTTTCAGCGGGCGCGGAGCGCAACAAAATCGGCCGCGGATCGTAGAAACGGTAAGACGGCCAAACGGGAGGAACCATGTTTTGGGGACTGTTTTTCATTCTGCTCGGCGCTCTGATTCTTCTGGACCGCTGGGACATCTATTACGGCGGTTTCTTTTCCAAACTGGTGATCTCCGGCCTCATTGCCTGGGGCGGGTCGATTCTGCTCAAACGGGTTCGCCGCGCACCTGAAATCGAAGCGGGTGCGGTCGGCACGGCCGAAATCGAATCGACCACCGCTTCGACCGACTCCCCGGGCTGAGGGGCCGCTGGCCGCCATACTTCCCCCTGGCATATGTACTGTCGGGCAGGATGAGTCGGGCAAGCCACCGGCAGCTCATCCGATGATCGATTTCCCGTTGCTCCTATTGTTCTTGTGCTGCATCTTGGAATATAAGCCGGCGCGGAACGCCGGGACAGCGTACAGGTAATTCAATTGCCAAACCCGTGATGGCCCTGAGAAAGGAGATTACACCATGAACATATCCGTGGTCACCCAGCCCATGGAGAGACTTGCCGGCGCGGCAGCGGTTGTGTCCTTATTCGAAAAGGCACGGCGGATTCCACCGGGTTTTCGCGGACTGCCGAAAACATTCACCGCCGCAGTGCAGGCCGTCCTGGAATCGGGAGATTTTGAAGGCAAAACAGGCCAGTCACAGGTGGTTTATACCCCGGCCGATGCACCATTTCGCCGGGCGATTCTCATCGGCATGGGCGAAAAAACAAAACTCAGTGCCGACCTTGTCCGCAAGACGCTGGGCGCAGCGGTGCAGACAGCCGCCAGATTGAAGGTGGCCGATTTTGCAATCCCGGTGATTAACGGAGCGGGGGTGGACGCGCGGACATTTGGCCAGGCGGCCGCCGAGGGGGCGGGGCTGGCCAACTTCCAGTTTGCCGACTACCTCACGGACGAAGAGACTGTGCGCTTCAAAGTTGAAGAAATTTCCATCGCCTGTCCCGACCAGGCTAAAGCCCGCCGCGTGGGAGCGGGAATATCTACCGGGCAGGTTATTGCGCAAACGGTCAATACCTCACGGCGGCTGGTGATGACCCCCGGAAACGCCATGTACCCCGAGGCCCTGGCCAAAGAGGCGACCAGGATGGCCAAGGAAGTCGGGATCAAAACGGAGGTGCTGGGCCCGGAGCAAATCAAGCGTCTCAAAATGGGCGGGGTATGGAATGTCGGGAAAGGCTCGGCCCGCTCACCACGGGTCATCATCCTCAAGTACACGGGAAACAAGAAAAAGAAATCTGTCGATGTCTGCCTGGTGGGCAAAGGCGTCACCTTCGATACCGGCGGCATTTCCCTTAAGCCGAACCCTCGCATGATCGAAATGATTGGCGACATGATGGGCGCGGCCACGGTGCTCTGCGCCACGATCGGGGCGGCGAAATTAAAGCTGCCGGTGAACGTGGTAACCATCATCCCTACGGTGGAAAATATGCCTTCGGAACGGGCGTACCGTCCGGGAGATATTGTAACCACGATGTCCGGGCAGACTGTCGAGGTCATCTCGACGGACGCCGAAGGACGATTGATTCTGGCCGATGGGCTGAGTTATGCCGGCCGGTATTCGCCACGGGTATTGGTCGACGTGGCCACGCTTACCGGCGCGGTGGAGATCGCCCTGGGTGACCAGGCCGCTGCCGTAATGGGCAACGACACGCCGCTGATCAAACGGCTGCGTCAGGCCGCGGATAAGTCTGCCGAACGAATCTGGGAACTGCCCATGTATGATGAGTACGCCGAGCTGATCAAGTCCGAAGTGGCCGACATGAAAAACTCCGGCGGGCGCCCCGGGGCCACCATCATCGCGGGCTGGTTCTTGCGCAAGTTCGTCGGCGAAAACAGGTGGGCACACCTGGATATCGCCGCCATGGACTGGGAGACGAAGGGTAAGCCGTATGTTCCCAAAGGTGCGACCGGCTACGGCGTCCGGCTTTTACTGCAGTTCCTCGCGGACTGGAAGTAGTCATGCTGCAACGTCAGGCCCGCCGGGGCATACGGCAGAAAAATCAGGCCTAAAGTGACGTGGGAGGGAAACTTTTGGCGCCGCCGCGCGTAGGAAGAACCAGACATCCTCCCAGGAAGGGCTGGTAACCGACAGACCCTGACCCGTAAACCGTCCCGGCCAGTCCGGGGCGGTTTCACTATGTTTTCCGCGGTGAACGAAGCAGTCAGTTCGCCGCTTTAATCAGACACGCGATCCACGTAATATTCATTTACGGGCTGAGCGGGGCCCGGTAGGGAATATCGGCCTTAATCGGATATCGGTACGGTGGCGATAACGATGAGTTTGAGCGAAAGACAAGACCTCTTCGGACTAGAACCGGAAGGACTCGCCAATGCCTTGGCGAAAATCGGCGAACCCGGTTATCGCGGCCGCCAGGTGGCCCGGTGGATCTACCGCCGGCGGGTGACCGATTTCGCTAAAATGACCGATCTCCCGGTTCCCCTGCGTGTCCGGTTGGAGCGCGAGTTTGTTATTTCCTGCATCAAGCCGAGTCGCACCGTTCGCTCCACCGACGGAACCCGGAAGATGATCTTCGAGTTGCAAGAAGGAGCCATCGAGAGCGTGCTGTTATTCGACATTGACCGGCGCACGCTTTGCATTTCCTCACAAATCGGATGTCCGATGGACTGCTCTTTCTGCGCGACCGGCAAAATGGGGTTTACACGCAACCTCTCCGCCGGCGAGATCGTCGGCCAGGTCCTGGCGGCCAACGATCTCTTGGCACCCCAGGAGCGGGTAACCAACATCGTATTCATGGGGATGGGCGAGCCTTTGCTCAATTATGACCCCCTCGTGCGGGCCATCCAAATCCTGTCCTCGGAGCTGGGCCCGGAAATTTCGCAAAAGAAAATGACCGTTTCGACCATCGGGCTTGTGCCGCAGATAAAAAAAATCGCCGACTCCGGGCTCAAAGTCGGGCTGGCCATCTCGCTTTTCTCCGCGGACGAACGTACACGCCAGAAGTTCATCCCGATCGAGAAGAAATATCCGCTGGACGAGATCAAGAAAGCCGCTCTCACCTTTACCGAAAAGACCCGACGCCGCATCACCTTTGAAATCGTTTTGATCAAGGATGTCAATGATTCGCTCGCCCAGGCGAAGAAACTTGTCTCATTTATTCATGGGATCCCTTGTAAGATCAACTTGATTCGTTTCCATCCGCATCCCGGGTCGGGTTTGGCCAAACCCGATGAAGACCGGCTGCGGGCCTTTCGGGATTACTTGTATCCCCGCGTCACGGCGGTGACCATCCGCAAATCTTTCGGCGAGGACATTGCCGCCGCCTGCGGCCAACTGGCCACCCAGCATTCATCGGCATAATGGTGTGTTGGGTTCTGGAGGTGCCGAGCACGTGGACCATACTGTACGGGACCTTGATTTATCGTGGCCGTTTCTTCAAGGCACTTTCTGAGGAACTGAGGTAAGCGTTGATGAACCGGTCGATGTCGCCGTCCATCACGGCCTGGAGGTCGCTGGTCTCGACCCTGGTGCGTACATCCTTGACCAGCTGGTAGGGCTGGAACACATACGAGCGGATTTGGGAACCCCATTCAATCTTCTTCTTTGATTTCTCCAGGTCTTTTTTCTTTTCGGCTTCTCTTTCTTTTTCAAGTTGATAGAGCCGCGCGCGCAGGACCTTCATCGCCGAGTCGCGGTTTTTACGCTGCGAGCGCTCCGACTGGCATTGCACGACGATCCCGGTCGGCAGGTGTGTCATGCGGACGGCGGAGGAAGTCTTATTGACATGCTGCCCTCCCGCCCCGGAGGCGCGGAAGGTATCGACACGCAGGTCTTCATCCCGGATGACGATTTCAATATTCTCGTCGGCCTCGGGAAGCACGAATACCGAGGCAAACGAAGTATGCCGCCTTTTGTTGGCGTCAAACGGCGAAATACGCACCAGCCGGTGGACGCCGATCTCCGAACGCAGATACCCGTAAGCATAGTCGCCTTTCACCTCCAGCGTGGCCGATTTGATCCCTGCCTCGTCCCCGGCTTGCAAATCCAGCGTCTCATAGGCAAACCCGCGGCGTTCGATCCAGCGCACGTACATCCGCAACAGCATCTGCGCCCAATCGCACGATTCGGTGCCCCCCGCACCGGAGTGGATGGTCAACAGACAGTCGTTCGGGTCGTCCGGGCCGGAAAGAAACGTGCGCAGGGAAAACGATTCCACGTCCCGCGAAAGCGTCCCCAATGCCGCTTCCGCCTCGCGGAGCGCGGCGTCGTCGTCTTCCTCAACAGCCAACTCCTGCAATATAACGCCGTCCTCCAGGCGGCGGTGTAGCGCCTCCCAGCCGGAGATCCACGACTTATGGATGGAGATTTCCTTGAGGACTTTCTGGGCGTTCTTTTGGTCGGACCATAGATCGTTGTCGGTAGTGGCTTTTTCTAATTCGGCAACCGACTTACGCCGGCCTTCCAGGTCAAAGATACCCCCGGAGTGAATCAAGTTTCTCGGTGAGGATTTTTATGGTTGCCGAAATTTCCACAGTTCAATCAGGCTCCGCATTCTCTATTTATATACTACTGTAACGAATTTTTTCTTGCCATATTTGACAAACAGCGGGCGAGCGGTCGAAACCTCGGCAAATGGGTCATCTCTCCGCTCGTCATCAACATAAAACCCGCCCTGAGCGATCAAGCGCCGCGCTTCACCTTTCGATTTGGGAAATCCACTATCCATGGCCAGTTGCAGGGTAGTCACCGTTTCTCCCGGTTTTTCCCGGATGACTTCATCAACTTTCTCCGGCCGTTTTCTCCGGGAAAAGACCACCTCGAAATTCGCGCGCGCCTCTTTTGCCGCCTTTGGACCGTGATACATCCGCACGATCGTCTCGGCCAGGTCCTTTTTACGTTCCATGGGATTGACCTTACCCGAGGCAATATCCGCGCGGATTTTCTCGACCTCCTCCGGGGAACAATCGGTGGCCAGCTCAAAGTACCCGACGATCAAATCGTCGGGGATCGACATCGTCTTGCCGAAGATCTGGTCGGGGGGTTCATCGATGCCGATGTAATTGCCCGTCGATTTACTCATCCGCTGGAGACCGTCGGTGCCCACCAAAAGCGGCAGCGTCAAAACGACCTGCGGTTCCGTTCCATAGGCCTCCTGGATTTGCCGCCCGGTGAGCAAATTAAACTTCTGATCGGTCCCGCCGATCTCGACGTCGGCTTTGATGGCCACCGAATCATACGCCTGCATCAACGGATAAAACATCTCGTGGATCGAGATCGGTGCCTCGCTCTTGAGGCGCTGGGCAAAATCGTCGCGCTCCAGCATCCGCGAGACCGTCATCCGTGACGCCAGGTGCATGATCTCGGAGAAGGACATCTTCGCCAACCACTCGCTGTTGCGCCTTACCTGAGTTTTTGACTCATCCAGGACCTTGAAAAACTGTTCCAAATAGGTCTTGGCGTTGGCTTCCACCTCTTCAGCCGTCAACTGTGGCCGCGTCGTCGCGCGGTCGGACGGGTCGCCGACCATCCCGGTGCAATCACCAACGATCAACACGATGGTATGTCCCAGGTCCTGGAACTGCTTAAGCTTGCGCAGCCCGACAGTGTGGCCCAGATGGATATCCGGCGCGGTGGGATCAAACCCCTGCTTGACCCGCAGCGGCTTGCCGGTCTCGATCGACCGCGCCAGTTTCTTTTCCAATTCCCCCTCGGGCAGGATTTCCACCGTACCCGAGGAAATAACACGCATTTGCTCGCCGATGTTTTTCATAACCAAAAACCGGCGCCGGAACCCGCCGACGCCTTCACGTTATAAATATCGGTTGAAAAATCACAGGGCAAGCGCTTTTTCCTTGCTCCCCGGCTTGATGAGGTAATGTTTATCGAGTATCGGCAGGAGAGCCAAGTCACGCAGGCGGAAGACGATGAGGCCAAAAATCGGGAAAAAGATATCCAAATCCGCCGCCTGGGTGAGGAACATCCTGGGCACGCCCAACCGCTGGAGATGGGCGGCAACAATTGTGGCGGGCCTCATTCTGGCATTCATTGTAGCCCGGACAATCAAGGTTTACCAGGAAGGCCTCCCCTCGATTGAACAGATTTACAATATTACCCCGGTCCTGCCGACCAAGCTGTATGACCGCCACGGCCGCATGTTCAAGCAGTTTTACCGCGAGCGCCGTGCCCTGGCGCGCTATGAGGAGCTACCCCCCGCGTTGATTGACGCTGCCCTGGCTACGGAGGATCGCAATTTCTACGGCCACTGGGGCTTCGATTGGAAAGGCCTGGCCCGCGCGGCGCTCGTCAACCTCAGACGCGGCACGAGACTCCAGGGCGGATCAACCGTCACCCAGCAATTGGCCCGGCTGTTGTTTTTGACCCGGGAAAAGACGATCACGCGAAAGATCAAGGAAATCCTGACGGCCATTAAAATCGAACGCACGTACGCGAAGAATGAAATCCTGGAAATGTACTTCAATTTGAATAACTTCGGCAGTGGAGCCTACGGCGTCAAATCTGCCGCACACACATATTTTTCGAAGGACGTCAGTGAACTGGATATATTGGAGAGCGCGCTTCTGGTTGCCGTGCTCAAGGCGCCCACGCGGTACAGCCCGCTGAACAATCCTGCCCGGGCGTATGCCAGACGCAACATCGTCTTGAATTCCATGCGGGATTTCGGCAGAATCACGCCGGAAGAACACGACAGCCTGCGTGCGCAGCCGTTGCGCTTGAAACCGGCGACCGTGGAGTACGGGGTTGGCGAGTACTTTTCCGAAACTGTCCGCCAGTATATCGAGAAGACGTATGGCGTGAGCGGTCTTTATGCCGACGGCCTGGAAGTGTACACCACGATGGATTTCGGGCTGCAGGAAGCCGCCGAGGAGTTTATCCGCCATAACATCGATTCTCTCCGCGCCGTAGTTGAATCGACCTATGCGCCGGATGATCCGGTTTATACCGTCGCCGTCTACGATGAGGAAACCGGTGATTCAGTGCGCCAGTACAAAAAACTACAGGCCGCGTTGTTTGCCATGGACAATGAGAGTGGTGACGTCTTAGCCATCGTTGGCGGGCGCGATTTCGCCGAAAGCCAGTTTAACCGCGCCACCCAGGCGTTGCGGCAGCCCGGCTCGGCGTTCAAGCCGTTCGTTCTGACTGCGGCAATTGACGCGGGTTTTATGCCGCGCGACACGCTTTATGATTCACCGATTATCTTATCCATTCCCGGGACGAAGGAGTGGCGCCCGCACAATTTTGATTCGAAATTCAAGGGCGCGATGCCCTTGCGGCAGGGGATTGCCGAGTCGCGCAATCTGATTGCCATTAAGCTCTTGCAGCGTATTGACGCCCGGCGCGTGGTCTTCTACGCCCACCAGATGGGCATCAAAAGCGAGCTTCTCCCCGTTCCCACCCTGGCTATCGGGACCTCCGAGGTCACCCTGGCTGATATGACCGAAGCGTTTTCCTGCTTTCCCAACGGGGGTATCCGTACCAAGCCCAAGTTTATCCGAAAAATCCTCGACCGCTTCGGCAATCCGCTGGAGATAAATGAAGTCGCGCAAAAACAGGAGGTTCTCTCGGCCAAGACGGCATGCATCGTCACCAGCGTTTTGCAGTCGGTGACATCACCGGCTCATCGCGGTACCGGCCGGGGTATGCGCTGGCGCGGTTTCACCCGCCCCGCCGGCGGCAAGACCGGCACCTCGGACGAGTACATGGACAACTGGTTTTTGGGCTTCACCCCACAGATCACGTGTGGTGTCTGGGTCGGGTATGATTTGAAAACCCCGATCGGCGGGTATCATACCGGCACCGGCGCGGCCAACGCGCTGCCCATCTGGACCAAGTGGATGATCCGTGCCCATGACTCCATTCCCCCATCCAGGTTTGATGTCGCCGACGGCGTGTATGTCAAAGAAGTCTGCTGGGAAACCGGCTACATCGCCGGCGAATTCTGCATCGACACGTATCCCGAGGTCTTCCTCAACCCCGCCGACACCCTTAACGTTTGCCCCGTCCACCGCTTCGACATCACCGACGCCGAGAAGAAGATCAAAAAGGACAAAAAACGGACAAGGTGGTAGGAACGGTACCCCACCCTTCCGGGGTGGGATGAGTCAAACATCTTATGCGTGGGCAGCAAACATCCTCGTCTACCCCAAGAAGCTGCACCTTACAGTGTCTTTCCCGCGCAGGCGGGAATCCAGACCGTAGGTCAAACCCCTGGGGCTTGACTTGCGCCCAGAGGGTGCAAACCAGGATGTACGCCCCAGCCGCATACCTGAAATCCACCGCTCAGGTATGAAACATAAACCCACCCGGCGCTGCGCTCTGGGTGGGCTACCTGCTGCTTAAGTCTTGTACGGCTTTAAGCCCATAGCGGCTGCATAGCGAGACAATCCTCTCACGGCGTTTGGAGGCAAGAAATTTAAGGGATCAGCACGAGCACGAGTCCTTGGGAACGTAAATAGAACATGTTTCTCAGCTCGGGTTACAGCCACGTAGATGAGTCGGTGTTGCTCCGCCAAGGATGCCCCCGATTTGGGGCCCGGCAACCAGCGATCTTCGAACGCAGGAATCACAACCGTATTCTTCGTAAGACCTTTAGCGCTATGTATGGTAAGTAAAGAAACGTCGCATTGCTTCTCTTCTTCGCCATTATTTTCCGTGATCTCATCAAGGCAAGCGAGCACGTGCTCCCGAACTGATCCATCAGAGTCGAACTCTAGGACACACTGTAACACATTCGGACTTATGTCTAGCTTTAAGTCTTTCATGGCACGTGCGACGCCCTCTACAGTACCTGACACCAGATTTCCAATTACACGATCGTATATGTCCAGCTGATCTGAAATTACCTTCGTCATCTTATGTTTGGAGTGCGCTTCCTTCATCGCAGGCAGAAGATCTGATTCCAAATTGATGAATTCACTCAGCACATATCGTCTGTACCACCTTTCCAATGAGCCAAAGCAAGACAATACGATTCTCTCAAGGTACGGATGCGACCTCAGTGCAGCCAACCGAAGGCAAGCTTCCAGCAATTCGCGATCATTTGTCGATGACCTGATATCGCATTGCAGGCCCACATCTGTAAGTTTCCCCCTGTAGAATTCCAGAGCTTTCTTTGTCGGAAAGAGCAAGATGATATCATCATGTCCTGCTTCTTGAAGTTTCCGGACTACCTCAACGATTAGCTCGATCTCAGCCTTACAGCTGATCGTTTCCCTTATTTTGGCAACTCCAGGTTCTTGCTTGAAGTACTTCATCATCTTGCGATCGTATCCCAAGGGGTCCATATATTTCAGCAGCCCATTCGCGGCATCAACAATCGCTCGGGGACACCTGCGGCAAACAGTAAAGTTGACAGAGTACACCGACGCATCCTGGAGTAATTCTTCTAGGCCATCAGGAGACGCGTCTCGCCCGCTGTAGATACTCTGATCAGGGTCTCCTACAATCACCACGGAATCTGATGGCTCGGTGATTCTTTTTATGAGCTCTTGCTCGGCAGGATTGAAGTCTTGATACTCGTCAATCAAGAACTGACGCGCCGCCTGGAGCCATTTAGGTAGTCCGTGATCTCTGATTGCGCCATTTGCTAATGGTACAAGCGAATCCCACGGCCATACATGGAATCGTTTTTTGAACGTACTAATGAGATCAACAACAGAACGTGACTCAAGTGCAGGCTCACAATTGTTCCTCCAGGAAGACACGATTCCCGAAAGCATCCGTTTAAATTGCTTCTTTCCAGAGCTTACGGCTTGGGATACTGCAACTGCATAGATATCTTCGAAGAAGCAAGTTGCTAGCAAGCTGTCGGCCCTAGAGCCAAGGTCAATAAGCTCCAGGTGCGACGGCAGGCAGAGGTCGTCGGAATATGTGCTCACTATTCGGAATGCAAGACTATGGAGAGTAGAAACCTTAATGCCAAGTGCCTCCCGCGTTTTGCCTAGACCACCTTTATCTGTTGGCGCTGAAATATCCTTTTCGAATGCATCGACGATGCTTTTCACAAATGTCAAATAGTAGATGGTCTCAGGATCTACACCCAGATTCAACAAGCTTTCAATCTTACGAAGAAGACTCCACGTCTTCCCTGTTCCTGGACCTGCGGAAACGACTAACGTGCCTCTGCCATGTTCGACAACTGCTCTGTACCTTTCACGAGGATCGTATTTGTAATTTAAGTCAATGGCCATCAGCGCCCTACCCATTATTTGCTACCGTTGCAGATAGCGTTACCTTTATTGTTATTTTATAGCCAGGCCGGATAAAATCAACTCCTGAATAGTCACCGGTCGAGCTGTAAGTTAGGACCATTATACGGGAAGACCTGCCAGAATTCCTCCGTTTGCCTACGACTGAGCGTGTGAATTCTACCGATAATTGTGGGCGGCAGATGGCCACGTTTGCCCGTTTGTTTGGGTTACGACTATGTTAATCGGTCAATGACTGTGTAATCTCGAATTCGATATAATGCGTTCCGCCAATTTCGGGGTGCGACAGGTAGCTATAGTAAATCGATTGTCCACGGACGATTAACTCTCCGCCCAGGGCGTAGCGGGCGGGATCGAAGTATACGGCGCAGAGGAAGGCGAAGTTTTTGGCGAGGCGGATTTTTTGGCCGAGGCCCAGGATGTCCCGGTCATCTTCACTTTTTTGCCATCCGGCGCACAGATACACATTGCCCGGTAAATTGGCTGCGGCTGACAGGTGATAGCGGCGGGGCAGATCGTAGCCGGGAATAAAGTCTTCTTGCAGGGCGTGACGTATTGACCCGGTGACCAAAACTGCCGATATGGGCCTGCAAATCATCCCGAAACCCAAAGACCATCCGGCATAGCTGGGCATCGTCGGCGTGTAGGCCAAACGCAGATTGCGTAAGTCTATGCCGAGTGCCAAATTGCGCCTGACGCGCAATGCGAAGGAGACTGCGGTTTCCGTTTCCGTGTAGAAGTCTTCTTTGCCAAAACGGGAAACTGCCAAACCGATTCCCCATACTGCGCGCCGATATTTCGCCGCGCTCCAGACGCGCTGGAGATATTCAAGTTCGTATAATCGGCGATAACCGCCGGAGACCGACCATTGGCTGCCCCACGCCACGTGCGCCGGATTATTCATTATTGCTATCCCACGCCCCGCCCCGATTGCATCCACGTTGCCCACCGCGGCCAGTGAACCGACCGGGAATGACTCGCCAAATGCCCTCGCCTGCGCCTGAGCATCCACCGGCATACAAGCCAACAGTACAATCAAGAACCCCGGGCAAATCGAAAGGAGATTAGACTTGTGCCGTCCCATGACCAGGTATTCCGCCCTATTTAATCCGCCGGACTGACCGCCAGCACGATCTTTCTGCCTGTACCCCGATCGGTTTCGAAAAGCATAACATAAACACCCGGCGACAGTGCTTTCCCGTTTTCATCTGTGCCGTCCCATTCTATCACTCCCGTCACCGATGGCTGATCTGCAAACAGCGTTTTCACTTTTCTCCCGTTGACATCATAAACGCGAGCGGTCAGCAACGTCCGGAATGGGGTGGAGTAACTGATCCACACCGGTTGGCCGCTGGCAAACGGGTTGGGTGAAACTGAGACTTCCAGGGCATCGCTGTACTCCACGGCCGTGGAGTTCTCCCGGCCCGGCGTTGCCCCACTTGTATCAACCGATCCCCACCAGTTGTCGGCATTCCCTGACGGAATGTCGGGATTCACACGTTCAATTGAGCGCTCGCCATCGTAAGTCGTCAGATAGGTGAGCGAATCCACAACAAAGCCGAAATTATCAAGTAAAACGATGCGGTCTCCGGAATTATTCAGCGCCCGCCAGCCACCTATCTCGTAGATGACAAACCCTTGCGCGTCAGGATAGGTCATCTGGAATGCGGCAAGGTCCTCGCAGACAATCACAAAGCCGCCCGGCAGAATCAGTTCCACGTCTGTAGTGATTACACTCTGTGACACCGAATCGCCAATCTTCCAGTCTTTGATATCCACGGGCTGACTACTCCGGTTATATAACTCAATCCATTCCTCGGAATAGCCCGGCAGAGGATCAGGCAGGTATTCATTGATCACAATTTCCGGCTGGGCATGGCTGACTTTGAAAATCACCTTTACGGTATTATTCGATATATTGCCGTCTTCACCGAGCACAAGGAGCAAATGATGGACACCACCAGGGAGAAGACCGGTATAAGAAACTGTGGTCGATTGACCCTCTTCAAGCGTAGGAACATTGACTACGGCCAATATTTCGGCCTCGGTGATGATCCCGTCTGTATCTTCGTCGTCGGCAATGGTTATGGAATTCTCGGCGGAACTCCCCAGACCAACGTTTATGACCGGTACGGTTATCGTAACCGGTTCAGTTTCGCGGGGCGGATATGGGGCAATCTCAATCCCGGCGGAGTCAATAGTCAGATCATTGGGGCGCGGCGTTCGAGAATTGATCCTTCCGGGTGTCGAACCTTCTCCATCAATCGACGACAAGAACGAAGTGGGTTCATCCGGACTGTCCGGCCGGGAACGTTCCAGCGAAATCCCGTCCTCCGTGGCGGAATCCCAGAAGAACCGCGAGACAGCATCACCTGGTCCGCGTAGTTCGACCGTGTCCGCCGTGTTGCGCAGTCTCATTGGCACGGCAAGGGCAAGATAACTCTCAAGCTCTGTGTCTCCCCATTCTCCAGAGCCATTTCCCCAATACGATTCAAATGAATCCTGGCCAGGATCGCCCGTCAAACGCCGGGCAAGAATCGCGTATTCTCCGGACTGTAGGACCAGCCCAATCATCGCTGTTGTATCTTTCGCATCAATGAATACATAGTCGGAAAGATCAACCGATGTATCGGCTTGATTATATAGCTCCACCCATTCCAAAGACACCGCCGACCCCGGCTCATTGGCCAGCGCCTCATTGATGATCACCGGAGAGGACCCCGCCTGAGCCAGCTGACCCATATCTCCAGCAAACATCAACAAAACCGCACAGTAGAGCATCACTGAAGAAATAATCATGCGTAAACCCTTATCACATCCATTGTGTCACGGCCGCCAGGTGGTCCGAATCCGGACGTCGGTGTAGATGTCCCTTCCTGAATCTTCATATCCTTTGACCACAACAATAAGTTCGGCATGCCAATTCTTGAAAGGCGCGATTGCCTCGCTGATATACAGGTAAAAATACCCATCGCCGGACGTCGACAAATCAGGGTCAACATACCGCCAGCGTGGTACCACCCGTACGTACTGGTTAATTTCGACGGTGCATAGAAGTTCCAGGCGCAACGAATTCACCGTTCCCTTAGAGACTTTTTTCACCGTGCCGTACTCAATTCGCCAGGCAGACTTGTTGTTCCCTACCACGTGCGTGCGGCCATAAACGCCGTAATAGAGCCGGCTTTCCTCAAGGTTTGCTCCGTTTTTGTCCCGGCCGCGTACGTAAACCGAGATCGACGTTTTCCTCGGCAAGGCAACGCGGCAGGCGAGTTTTCCCTCGATGTTCTTGGTTTTTTCCAACCGGTCGTTATACACCTGGAGGGTGGATTCAAAAGTCGTGCGACCTTTCACCGGAGTGCGCACCTTAGCCAAGAACCCCTGTTCCCCGGCGGTGCGCGAATAATATGCAAGGTCATCGTCGAGGAGACTGACACGCCTTCTTCCCGGATGGCCCGGCCCACCGGATGAGGGCAGGACAAAGCCCGGATCATACGTCCATAGGGTAAGCGAAAAACGCGCTCTCTCCAGGGGCTGGACCACCCGTGCCGCTGCTGCCACCGCGCCGCCGTCGGCAACGGCGATTTCTGTTTCCACCTTCTGCTGACCGCGCCCCACCGACACAAACAGGCCGATTCCATTGCGGCTGAATTCTCGGCCGTCATCACGATCGGAAACTGCGCCGGTCACACACGTTAATCCCCCGTCCACCAACCCACCGATTTGGCCAAGTGAAACGTGCGCGGCCGCGATATCCTCTCGATATTGCGATGACTCGATGCGTGAGCCAAACAGCGCCAAACGCACCGTATTGCCTATCGGTTGCTGCAGCTGAACTCCGTTGTAGTTACTGTGCTTCGGCTGCCAGAGTGATCCGGACAGGCGCGTATCTGCCGTGCGGCCAAGGACGCGATCACGCCGGCCCACCACCAGACCCAAACCATAACGCGGCTCAAAATTGCCCAGTGTAACCTGCGTCCGGGAACGCGCAAGCGCAAAAACAATCCCGCGTTTGCGAAATCCATCGAGCCGGCCGTGTTTCGACCGGCTATCCATCAAGATCTTCACTTGCTTGGACCACCAACGGCCAATCACATATCCTTCCTCATCTGTTTCTTCCCGTAAGGGCAATGTGTACCCCCAGCGAAGCTCGGGCTTCCCCACGGCAAAGGCCCATCGGCGGTCAGGTCGTCCCCGTTGTTCTTCTCCTGCCCGAACGGGGGGACCAACCAGCGTATCCTCAGGCGAATATCCCGGCAACCCTTCAAGATCGGACTGCAGCTGAAATACCGAATCAATCCCCGCCCGAAACAAGGCCAAAAGCTCCACATACTGCTCAAGAGTGATTTCACCTTCCCGGTATGATTCCCAGAGGTCTTCCTCGGTTTCGTACGCGCGCACCCAGACCTGCTGAGCCACGCTGGAAGCGGTAAATACGCAGAGAAAAAGCAGAAGGCAAAGACACATGTGCCCGAAGCAACAAATGACGTGCGTTATTGTCCTGACCTGTCGGAAGAATCTATCCATGGATTGGATACACCATGCTTGCTGCCGGACACGTTTTTCGCCCGAGGCCGAACGGGTACCCGGCCGCCCTCTACCCTGCCGAGAACCATTTCGGCCTCTCTCCCAACGCGCAGGCTGGGGCCGGTCAGCCACGGGATGAGTGGCAACCTGATGCAATATAGGCAATGAGCGGCCCTTAGTAAATGATGAGCAGCCAACCACGGCCTGGAGCCAACAGTCGCTCAGCAAATATGTGTGACAACCGGCATTTCCTGACCAGGAGCAATACGAATTGAAAAAAAACACCGCAGGTCGTACCGCCATCGTGATGTCCGGCGGGGGCGCGAAAGGTGCTTTCGAGCTGGGCGCGGCCGATTATCTAATCCAAGACAAGGGTGAAGACCCTGAAGTCTTCGTGGGGGTCTCCACCGGCAATCTGAACGCGGCGATGCTCGCCCAGGGTAGGGGGCGTGACGGCCTGCGTGAGCAGTTGGACGCATTGAAGGACATCTGGTTTGACATTGAGGGAAACGATGATGTGTATCACGCCCGCTTCGGCGGAGTTTTAGGCCTGCTGTTCAAGGCCGACAGTGTTTACTCCAACAAGCCGCTGTGGAAGCTGATCCGGCAACATGTCGATCCGGAAAAACTGAAGAATTCGGGCCGGCTTCTCCGCATCGGAGTGGTTGGTCTGAGAAAGGCCCGGTACTCCGACATCAGAAAAGATCACCCGCGCATCCGGGAGATGATCCGCGCTTCGGCGGCGATTCCGGTCCTCTTTAATCCGGTCGGTGTCGATAACGAACGATATGTCGATGGCGGAGTGATGAACGTGACCCCGTTGAGAGCGGCTTTTGACGCCCTGGCCGAGCTGCGGAGCAGGGAGGGTAACAACAGCGATGTGCGGGACACGATTTATGTTATACTCGCGTCGCCCACCGAGCTACCGGAGATCACCGATGAAGCCGACCTCAATTCGGGTATCGAGATCGGTTTACGCGCCCTGGAGATCGCCGTCAACGAAATCTATCGCAACGACCTGTCACTGGCCGTAGCGATCAACGAAACGGTGAAATTCTACCAGCGGGTGAGCGAGCAACTCGGCGATAACCTGCCGGACGGCTTTCCGTTTGCCGACCACCGCTACGCCAACCTGGTCCTGGTTCGGCCTGATATTTTTCACATGGGCTCGCTGGAGTTCAATCCGGCCAAAATCCGCCAGGCGTTTGATGACGGACGCGCCCGGATGAAGCAGGCGATTGCGGACGCCGAGGCGCATGGCAGGACTAACATCACACCGGAAATACTTAAGCGACTGATCGCCTGACCCTCCCTAAACCCGCAGCCACTGCCATCTTTCCCCGCCGGGGAACGCACATGACTTTTGCCATGTGCACCGCTAAAGCATCATGGACGAGCCGCGGTGATTGTATATATTATCGCGACTGGATATTCAGGCAAGCTCATGGAGGCCAGAGCCAATGAAATCACTCAGTGAATGGCTGTCGTTCATTAAGAAAAACAAGATCGTCCAGATCGATTTGCGTTCCCGGCCGCACCATATGAAATGATACTCTATTTTGAGACCTGATTTTCGTGAGGGACGCATCTGAAATGAAGGATGGTTTTCCCGCTCGGCGGCGCGGTGAGATAACGACATTTTACGCCCCACCGCCGGTAGCTGAAGACGGCACAATCACGCTTGATCGTGATGAAGCCCATCATGCGCGCACGGTCTGCCGCCTGGGCAGGAGCGACCCAATCACCATCGTGGACGGCGAGGGTCTCGCGCATTGCTGCGAGGTGGTTCTCGCTTCCCCACAGAAGTTCGTCTGCCGGGTCTTCAAGTCGGTAAAAAACTGGGGCGAGCCACCGGTGGTTGTTGACCTGGCAGCGGGATTGTCCAAGGGGAGCAAATTCGACTGGACCTGCGAGAAGGCGACCGAACTGGGCGTGACGCGGATCATCCCCCTTGTCTCGGAAAAGTCCGCGGTTAAAATTGATGACCCGGCCTCCGCAAAAAGAAGAATCGCCCGCTACCGCCGAGTCACCCTGGCTGCCATGAAGCAGTCGCTGCGCTCGGTTTGGCCGGAGGTGGGGCCGATTGGCTCTCTTTTCGAGGTGATTGAGACGTTCGACTCCTATCATCGAGTATTGATTGCCGATCCCACGCGCGGGTCAATCTCATTCGGCAAAGCCGCTGAACTGGTTTCTTCGGCCAGGAAAGTGCTGCTCATCGTCGGGCCGGAAGGTGGGCTGAGCAAAGCGGATATCGAACGGTTGCGGGAAAACGGGGCTTACTCGGTCTCTCTCGGCCCTCGACGCCTGCGCACCGAGACCGCGGCAATCGCCTTTTTGGCCCGATTAATGGGTGTGTTTGAATATTGAAAAGGTGGCGCTCGTAGGGGCCGCTAACCGACATGTATCGGCCACCCTCATTATAAGACCTCACGCAATTCCACATCCGCAAATGATCGGAACACCACATCCGCCTCGCTGAAATCCTGCTTGGGCGTGTCAGGGGCATCGTAGGCGATAGCCAACATCCCTGCAGCCCGGGCCGCCTGAATACCGACTGTTGTATCTTCAATAACCGCACACAATTCGGGTTTAATCCGCATCTTGCCGGCGGTGAGTAAGAATATCTCCGGGTGCGGCTTGCAGTTTGTGAGATGCTCACCCGACTGAAGTACATCGAAATACTCTTTGATTCCCCCCTCGGTAACGACAGTCTCGATGATTTTCTCCAGTGAGGATGACGCCACCGCCATCTTGTACCCCACGCTCTTCAGCCGCCGAATTAGCGCGGCCACACCGGGGGTAAGTTTCACATTTCCCACCAGCAGATCGAGGTAAATGTCACGGCGGCGCGCAATCATCTCGTGCACGGAAAACGGCGGCTCGTAGCGCTGCCTGAGCACACGAAACATATACTCATCGGAGCGGCCCAAAAACTCGCGGTTTTCCTCTTCGTCATACGAGAGGCCGAGTTCATCGTTTAAGTATTTGATTGTAGATGCAAAATGCAGCGGCTCGGAGTCAATCAGCACTCCATCCATGTCAAATATGACCCCGGATAGTTCACCTCTTTCGCGCATTACATCACTCACTTTCAGCAATAAACACAATACCCTTGAAGAATCAATGAATTCGGCCAAAGAGTCTGCCAATCCGACCACCAGGCGCGACTGAACCAGATCGCGCATGATGTCTGATTGAAACACCAGGAACCAAGCATTTGCTGAATTGTAATTCACGCAACGACTTAGCATTATCGAGATACTGCTTGTTGCTTTTCAGCTTGACACCAGATTACCATGCTGTTATAATTTAACTTAGAGATTTCATCAGGTACCGGCATCGCCGCGCTTTTTGCGGGTTTTTCTGCCGACCGTTTGGGCAGGATTCTCCGAAGTCCCGGAGGGGTTAGCCCGACGGCGCGCAGATTGAGTGGTCCGCAGAATTACAACTCGGTTCGATCTGTTGCGGATGGATTTAGGCCAATGATTTTCGAGCCGGAGGTGGGGTATGGAGCACACGCGAAGAGGTAAGTGAATGAAGCGAAAAAAGCAGGCAAAAACATCTGGCCGAAGACCAAGTACTTATCCTAAAGGAGTACAAGATGTTAAGGAGAATTTTGGCCGCTAAAATCGCACTGCTCGTCGCCCTACTCTTTTGCGGCACAAGTGCTTACGCCGTATGGCAGGTGGACCTTGAGAGCAAGGCCGTCGACGAGGGCGAGGACGGAGATTAGGGAGGTAGTGATGAAACTTGTAAGAATCGTCATCGGAATGATGCTCTTGGTGTGTCTGATAGCTACGTCAGCCTGGGCACAACAGAGCACGACCGGTCCCGTGCCGCCGCCTGGCATTGACCGGGGTCTGCAACTGCTGAAGCCGATGCAGCAAGTTATCATTTCCGGTGTGCCCGCCTATTTATGGCATCACGGATGTGGACCCACTGCCGTGGGCATGGTTATGGGCTACTGGGATGGACACGGGTACCCGGACCTGATACCTGGAGATGCCTCTGCACAGACCGCTGCGGTAGACGCCATGATTGCCGACGACAGCGGAACGCCTTTATGCGGGGGGGCGACTTCAGATCACTATCAGGATTATTCCTGTCCGTTAGACTACTCGCCCGACCCACTCCAGCCGGATCGATCGGAGACAGGTGGAGCTCATGCCGACGACTGTGTTGCAGATTTTATGCTGACCTCGAGAAGTGCGAGGAGTAATTATTACGGGTGGAGCTGGTTCAGCGACGTCCCGGGATCGTTTATCGATTACGTCAACCTGGCTGATCCCGGAACAAATCCGCAGGCGGACAACTTCATGTACTCGCAATTCAGCTGGCAGGACTACAAAGAGGAAATAGATAACGGCCGTCCGGTTGTCCTTCTGGTTGACACAGATGGAGATGGCGCAACCGATCATTTTGTGACCGGGATTGGCTACGATGATGTAGCCATCGAATACGCGATTTATGACACCTGGGATGCGCAGATTCACTGGTTTGCCTGGCGCCAAATCGGCGTTGGGGATACCTGGGGTATCTATGGCGTGACAACATTCCACTATGACCTCTGCGATTGCGGCGTCTGGGGCGACGTGAACGCCGAGGGGCATCTTAACCCGCTGGACGTGACGCTCATGGTGCAGCTTGTCTACTATAGTAATGATTTGCGGACGCAGCCGCCGAACTGCCCACTGGAGGCCGGTGATATAAACTGCGACGGATGGATTGACCCGATAGACGTGGTCTACTACATACAATGGGTATACTACGACAATAACATGTCTTGCCCGGATCCTTGCTTGGAATGATCAGCCCGAGGCGTATCGTCCGCAGGTTCGGCTTTGGACATGGACTAGCATGATCTCAGAAGAAACGTATGATTGAGGAGGTGCAGTATGAGGCGAGTAATAGCAGTTTTGATGCTGGGGGCATTACTTCTGTCAGCCACTCCGGCCTTCGCCGTATGGCAGGTGGACATTGAGTCCAAGAGCGTCGACCCAAACCAGACCGGTGTTACGGTAAACCTTACGGTGTACTGGGACCTCAATCTGACTGCATTGACAGTCCCGGTCATCGTCAGGTCGATGTCTGGCGATGCATTTTGGACCCTACCACTTCCCGTCGACACGAGCGGGGCACCTATGGTCGGTGTGGAGTGGAATTGGTCCAATCCCGGTTGGGCTCACCCAATTGAAGAGGTTCGCCCGGGGTTGGGCTGTGACCCAGCTGGTGACGTTGGTTATGACGCCGTCTCGCCCGACCACGTCTGTGTCAACGTTGCGACCTTTGGGCCGACAGGTACTCCGGCTGAGCCGAATGGCAGAGTCGTTCTGATCCTCACCATCAACGTCAACAGCAACATTGGTGATTTCGAGTTCGACACCGCCTGCTTCACACCCTACCTGCGTACCATCTTCATTATCGATGGCGTTAATTTCCAAAACCACGGGCCAACGGGCATCGGCGATTTTAACGGCTTCAACAAAGGCGTCATCACCATTGTCGGGCCGGAGAATCAGTGCCCGACCACGATCGGTGCCTACGTCACCGATCCGGTCTCGGGCAACGAGAACGATGCCCTGAGCAACACGCACAACGGCAACTACGCCGATCCTGAGGGTGACAATGCCAGGTTCTACCTAAACTCTGGGCCGGGCGCGGTTGATGAGCTAACCGGAGCCTGGAACTGGACTCCAGCTTGCGGTGATGGTGGCAACTACACCGTCAAAGTCGAGGTTGCTGACGCGGAGCACACCGGCGGCGGCGGTTGCCCGGGCAACATCATTTCGTTCACCGTAAACGTTGCGGCGATCCCAGTGGGGATTGACTGCAGTGCTGACCTGACGGTGCACTGGGGCGACGATGCCCTCAAGGCCATCACAGCTTCGACCACCTGTACCCCGGTGGCCTTTACACAATTGATCGGTCCGGGTGCCACCACCCTTGGGGGTTCCTACTCCTGGACCACCACCTGCCAGGACCTGGGTCAGCACACGGTCAAGGTTCAAGCTACCGACAATGCAGCACGTAGCCAGAGCTGCACTTTCGACGTCACCGTCGAGAACGAGTTGCCCAGCGGCACGGTTCCTGATGTATCATTCCCATATAACGAAGGCTATACGATAGACCTCTCGACATATATCACTGATCCGGATGGCGTGTCATTCAGCAACCTGACCATTAATCCGACGCCTAATGTCATGCCGACCTTGACCGGCAACACTGTCGAGTGGTCGCCGGACATTTCCGATGGCGGCGATTATGACCTGACTGTCGATGCCTTCGACGGCTGCCAGACCGAGACCTTCGACTGGGATCTGACCGTCTACGGTCCGCCGGTGATTGAGTGTCCGGGGGATACCACGGCAATTGTGGGGGAAGAGCTGACTTTTGATGTGACCGCCACCGACCCCAACATCGGCGACATAGTAGAAATCAGAGTCGTGGAGGAGGATCTGCCGGGCGACGCGTCTTTTGACCCCATAACCTTTACCTTTGCCTGGATTCCCACCTGCAGTGACGTCGGTGTGTATACCGTTGGCTTCATTGCCTCGGATGGCGAGCTTGAGGACACGTGCTATGTTCAGATCACGGTTGTCCATTTCAAGCCGGATCAGACATCGCTGACCTTCGACTATCAGATTGGCCAGCCCGCGCCCGATGCAGTCCTTGTTGAGGTGACTAGCACCGGCTGCGGTGAAGTTGACATTGACGCTTCGGTAACCCCCCCTGATGCTGAAGAATGGCTGACCGTGGAGCCGCCCTCCGGAAGGACGCCAAAAACACTCACTATCTCCATTGACGTCACCGATCTTTCCTCGGGCACCTATGACGGCAATGTCGTATTCACCGAATCACCAGGGGCCCACCCCACCCTCAACGGGAATGTCCAGATCCTGATACCAGTGACGCTGAATGTGACCGCAGGTTACGATTCGTGCTGGGTCGCGCAGAATGTCTCCGACACCGTCGGTGCAACGGTCGCCGTGGTGATAACCTTCGAAAACGGTGCGGCATTGGCCGCGGTGGGGATTCCGCTTAAATGGCATCCGGACGCGGTCACCCTGGAGTCAGTCGACTTCAATGGCTCGCGTGTGGAATATCTCGTCCACAAGCACGCCGAAGTCGATAACGATGCCAACACCGTCTACCTGGCCGTGTGGCGCGACGTGGAAGAGCTTATCGCGCCGGGTAAGGGCCTGTTCGCCACGCTGAATTTCCACCTCGATGAGTGTTGCGAGGATACGATAGTTATCGACACGGCATTCATTGCCCCGAACGGGTACTATGAGTTTGTCGATCCCCAGGCCCAGGTGGTGCCGACCGGGTTCGTGCCCGGCTCCATCATCGTTGAGCCCGGCGAATTGAGGGTCTTCCTCACTCCGGAGCAATTCTACTTCCAGGCCACCGCGGGTGGGGAAAACCCGGATTGCCAGACCTTGATTCTGGAGACCGACTTCTGCGGCGTGGGCGTATGGGGTGTGAAGGAGACGTGTGATTGGTTGATACTTCCTCGGGAATCTGGTCCCCTCCCCGACACTGCCGAGGTCTGCGTCGACGTCACCGGCCTTGGGCCCGGCACGTATCAAGATACGTTTTTAGTCATCTTGGCGATCCCCGGCTTGAGCGCCTCCAGCAAGCTCGGCATCCCCACATATGCAGTTCCGGTGACGCTCAATGTGATCTGCGATTGCGGGGTCTGGGGTGACGTGACCGACGAAGGCGCGGTCAACCCCCAAGACGTGACGTATATGGTGCAATACGTCTACTTTCAGAATGACATGCGAACACAGCCGCCGAACTGCCCGTATGAGGCCGGCGACACCAACTGCGACGGCCAGGTCAACCCACAGGACGTGACGTTCTATGTGCAATATGTCTACTATACCAACAACATGTTCTGCCCCGACCCTTGCGGGCCATAGGCCATGAGTAGGGCGGGCACCGCCCACCGCTTTTGGATATGTCCACCTTCCTCCAATGGTGGGCATTGCCTACCCTACGGACTTATTGTGTGACAATGGAGAGGGGAGGATTCTCCAATACATATTTCCGCAATCCGTTGACAGCCAACGAATAGGCCAATTATCTCGGTGCGGGGCAATCGGTTAGGCCTGTATCATAAGCTATCAGAAGTTGCGTTGAATTTGCCTCAGTTTGCCGCCAGATAGCTTCAGTTTAGCATCCACAAACTAAGGTGTCGGTCCGTACGGCTGAGAAGGTTTGCCTTACGGCTTAGGCACCTGTCGCCTGTTTCGGCAAAAACAGATTGTAAAGCCACGCGATTAATGCCCCAGCCACCGCTCCGTCCAGAAGACCGTAGAGCATCCCGACTATCACTCCGCCAAACCCACTCGGGTAGTGGTATCCCGGATAGATCGAAGCAACTAAGCGCAAAAACGCTTCAGCATAGCAGGGAAGAGATATAACCGAAAGTTGTGGATGGCATAAAAAGAGCGTATCCTCTTGGTGGAAACCAACATCTCGGAACGAGACCGAGAAGGAGGAGGTCAGCTTCCCATGAGCCGCGGCGATGGCTATCCCAGAGATCACATCTCCGTCTCCCAGATCAACCTGTACCTCATGTGCCCGCTCAAATACAGGTTTATCTACGTTGACGAACTCCCTCGGCTTTTCAAACCCGAAGGCCTGGCATTCGGTAGCGCGATTCATTCCACCGTTGCCTGGTGGCACCAGCAGAGGGTTAAGGGAATCAACCCGAGTTGGCAGGACGTAGCCAAAATCTTCTAGGCTGATTTCAGTGCTCAGAAGGTAGACAATATCGCCCGTAAGAACGGTTCTTCCGAGAAAGCCATGTTCGAAAAAGGCATGGAGCTGCTGGCTGTCTACCTGAAAGAGTATCGGAGTGCACCCCTGGTGGACACAGAAACAGGCGAAGCCCTGGAGCTTCCCCTAGACGGCGTTATTGACGTGGTGGAAGAGGACGATACCGTGGTGGAGCTCAAAACAGCGGCACGCAACTACACAATGTCCGACGTTAGCCAGAATCTGTAGATGACGGCTTACGCCTACGCTTATGAGTGGATCTACAAGCGTCCTGCCAAAGTCCGTCTTGATTGCCTATTGAAAACCAAGAAATCGCGACTAGACTCACGGCAATCAGAGCGAGGCCGGGACGACCACGTGCGCTTTTTCCATATCGCCAAGGGCATCGCTCAGGCAATCAAGTCCAGCCAGTATTACCCGAAGCCGGGATGGCAGTGCACGGACTGCGAGTATCTTCAAGCGTGTCAAACGTGGAGAGGGTAAACAATCAAACGAGAGTGGAACATTCAATCCACTCTCTTTTTTCTGGAACCTCCCGGCCAGTCTAACGAGGCCATGCCGAGTTTTCAATTGTCTTGGCGTCAGCGAGAGCGGCGGTGTCAACTGGTGGGAGCGCCAGATCCACGCTGGAAGAAATAAAGAGACGCAACACCGACCTTGTGCGGTTGCCGGAATGATTCGGGCCGTAGCGAAATCATTAGGCATCCAGTAAAGCCCGCTTTGAAGCCAACAAGAGGATTAACTGGACCAAGGTGATGGGAGGCAGTCACCGGATTGCCCCCAAGACCACACCCAACCCGAGAAATCTCGCCAGAGTCTACCCCGGTGTGGGTCTGGGCATTGCTCGCGACCGTGTCCAGCTGGTGGGGGCATGGAAATCGACTTGACGAGAGGCAGAACAAACCCCTTGACAGTCTGTTCGGTCAACCTGTAGGTTATCACTTGGGAGACTGGGTCGTGTCGAGACGCTCGAAAGTCAGCTCAAAAACCCAGAGTGAGAACCGGTCTGGCTCACGCTAGCGCATGTGTGACCGAGAACTGAGGATGTTGGCTCTTAAATGAGGATGGGCCACGGTTTAGATACATGAAGTCTCACAAGGTAGAAACAAGACAATGGATGAAGGCAGGGAATCCAAAGCAGAGCCAGAAACTGACACAGAGATTCAGTCAGCCGGCCCACCTAGGCCCAGCCTAAAAGCACGCGAGACAGGTATTCCTTCAAGACAGCTCCGTATTGCCAACTGGGGCTTGCTTGTTGCAGTCCTTGGGTTAATAGCTATGATTCTCTTCGGTATTCTCGGTCTTAGGCAAAGCGTGGGTAATCTGCAGTCCGAGGTAGAGGAAATAGGGAAAGGCATTCTCGAACAACAGTTCAGTATCACTAGACCTGCCGACGGTGATTCGGTAAGCCTCATTGATGTTGTTCGTGGGACGACGCCATTTGGAGAAAAGAATCACTATATCGTCGTTACCCCTATTGTGGCCGGGACTGACTTTGTCCAGCCAGGTCCCCTGGATATCCACGTCGGTGGGTCATGGGTTGGTCGGGCGACATTCGGGGCGGCCGGCCTTGGCGTGGGAGAGGAGTTTCTCGTTCGCTGCATTGAGACTGAATCTTCCTTGCAGGAAGGCCCGCTACTTGAAGTTCCGGCAGACGCGGTTTTCTCAGAGGTCATAACGGTCATTCGGAAGAGGTGACAGGAGGCAGTGATGTTTTGGAAAATGGTTTTTCTAACGGTGTTCGTTGTCGGATCCGTCTCGGTTGGATCCGGCCAGACGAGCGCAAAAGTGGACGCCCGCGCTCTACTCAATGAACTGGACAGCATGCTAACTGAAATTCCCGAAACAAAGGAGGAGTGCCAGGCGTTACTCAAGGAGATCAAATCCTGGCAACAGAAGAAACTCAGGGAATTGCGAGCACCAAAACCAATGCTCAGCATTACGGCACCCGATGACAAGGCTCATGTTTCCGACAGGCCAATAGTGGAGGGCACAGTCGCCGATCCAACAGTGAAAGTATGGGTAGTTGTCCACCCTATGGAAGTCTCAGATTATTGGGTCCAGCCGGGTATAATTGTGCGAAAGGACGGAACATGGAGGGTCATGCTATACATAGGAAGACCAGGTAAAATCGACGTTGGAAAAAGGTTTGAAATAATGGCTGTCGCCAACCCGACAGTGAATTTAAGTGAAGGGAAGATATTAAGTGGCTGGCCTGAAGCTCGGTGGAGGTCACAGGTGCTGGAGGTGGTCAGGAAATAGGGTAGCCGAGGAACGAGATATGCCGCGTATATCAAGAGGAGTCGCAGAAGTTGGAGCTCTAGTTGTTCTTCTGCTTGCGGTCATCGGGCTCTCCTGTGAGAACACGAGGCTAAGATGCAAAAATGACAATTTGGAGCTTGAGATAAGAATTCTTCGCGAACTTAGGGAAGCCAACATTAGGGATAAGTTTTATCAGTACATGTTGCCCCAGGTAATGGAGGGACACGTGCCAATAGAACAAGTACATTCTCCTTTTCCTATAGTACGCCCAGGAGAAAAGATTGAGCAGTTAGAAATCAAATTGCCAAAAGATGGGTCAGAGGTTTCTGCGCAATTCTACGTAGAAGGGGTAATTCCCGACCTTAGAGCGAGTCTATGGATTATCGTTCATCCAGCAGAGACACCGACGTATCAGGTCCAGTCGAAGCCAAAGATATCGGATGCCGGTGCATGGAGAGTCAAGATAGCTACCGAAGACACGAAAGACATGACGCCGGGCGTGCCTTTTCAAATTGTGGCTGTCGCAAATCCAAAGGCCGAGTTGAAATCCGGGGACATACTTGCCAGGTGGCCAGAGGCTGAATGGAGCTCACAAGTTATCGAGGTTATCAGGAGATAGAAGCTGAGTTGGAAAAGATCAGTAATTGTGTAACGCATCTGCGCTACAACAGACGTGCGTAACCACGGTTGGATGAATACCACTATAACCGACGGTAGCACTTTAATTCATCTCACGCTCAACTTCGTCACTTTTTCCTCATCACTACAATTGATTTGGAGATCACTGCATCTTTCGGGATCTCAGTTAAAGGACCAGGAGCCAGCGTTGATTCGGTGGCAAGGACCCGTACTAGAAATCTCTCTCCTACACCTACTGCTGCCGTACCGAATCTAGCCCTACACGTCCAAGAGCCACCTTGATACATACTCGCCGGACCATCTTGTACCCCAGGCATCGCCGGTCCCCAAGGGTGTAACGACAACGTAATGGTTCATGCCGGGAACAGGCGTTGTGCCTCTCATGTAACCGTCCAGCAACACGCTGTCGCCGTCTTCAGGCTCAGTTATCGCCAGTTGCTCAGACAAAAGCCGTTTCTCCACCCGGACGATGCTTTCTCCGACTGACTGTATACGCGGATTCAGCTCATGAGCAAACCGCACCAGGAGGATAAAGAAGCCCGCGATAGCCGCCAGATTGGCTGCAATGGCAATCCAGAACACCCAGGTTCTAGTATGCAGGGGACGTTCACCTTGACCCATATTGCCCTCCGCTTGTGAATTCCATGACCAACGCTTTCCCCTCGGTTGAGTATCCACTCATAGATAGCATTGATCCCACCCTCCGTACGATCAGAATGGCACGAGTGCTCCAAGCCACCTCAAGAGAAAAAACTTGCGACTTCGCCTTTTGACTTTCAATTCAAAGTAACCTCCATGTTCTAACCACTCAATTCGTTCGCCGGCCCGCAATTTTCGGTGGTTACGCGATGACCCGGGTATTCTGAAGTCGATGGCTGTCAAAGAATCAGGAACAATTAGCTTGTCACCGCCATGCAGACTGTAGCGGCCAAAAGGAAGTCGGTGAAGATCCTTTGGCTCGAACCTTTGGCCGTACCAATACATGATAAGATCACTAGCGTTATATTGTCTACCATTCTCATCCATTAAGAGTAGTCTAAACCAATAATCTGGCTGTATAATAACTCCGATGGTATCGGTACCCGAAATCTCGAAGTTTACCGGTCGAACAAACGGCTTGTTGCAGGAAATAGAGTATCTGCCTACTTTTAGGCCAAAAACCGAGGGAGATGAAAAAGAGTAAGGGCCGTTCCGTATCATTTCCGTTACGAGTTGAGCATATTTGTCACTTTCAGGTGCTTCCGATTCCACCGTTACTACTTCGAACGCAATGCCTTCCAAGTTAGTATCTAAGACGAAATTAGAGAACGATATATGAGCGTAGCCAAAAGTGTTAAGCCATTTCTCAAGATCATAGTATGGAGCTTTCAGTTTCTCTTCGCCTTCAAGTACGCCCTTGTGTAAATGGGTTTGGGGCATATGAAATAAGGCGTTGGTCGGGTTATCTGCTTGCATCTCAGCCAGAGCCATCAGACATTCGCTTTTGGCAACGTACTCCACCAATTTTTCTAGATTGAATTCCGTTTCTTGGTTAAGCTGCATCAGCTTCGATGCAGAGGTACGCATTAATGAAATGACGAAACGCCGGTCGTCTCGATTATTAAGCCTAGGCAACACTTGATAGCAATCGCGGATATCATCATACAGTATTGTGCCTAAAGCCAGGCACACGGAGTCTAGGCTGGATGCGACTAACGCAGGAGCCAAGCTAAAGATGCTGATAAACAATAAGATGAGAGCACAATAAGTTCTCATTTTCTCGATCCGTTGGTTTCAAGAACCGAAGAACGCGATTGGACTTTTCCAAGGTAGTCCAAAACCGAAAAGCGCAGAAGCCTCGCCAATTGCAACATGCCGTCACCAACGTGGAAGTCGACCGGCTTCATAACTAAGGGAGTAAGATAGCGGTCAATTGACACAGCCAGATCAAGACGTTGGCTGGGCGTGAGTTGCAATCGATGGTCATGCCAGATCATATTGTATACCTTTATGGCTTCCTCGTGCTTCCCATTCGTTCTCAATGCGCTGGTGAACTTATGGGCTGATTCGATATAGACCATCCGGATTGGCCCGAGGTTGAATTTATTCCCTAGAGCGTTGCTTTGAAGTACAGGTATCTCACAACAGTCATCTCGATCTCTTGCGAGCGGGTCGGCCCCAATGTCAAACGCGCACTCAAGGTAGGTAAATGCTTTGCGTGAGTAAGATTCAAACAGAATGGAATCTCGGACGTTGTATTGGGCTAATGATGTCGTTGTGTCCTTTATCTCCTCTACGCCAAGGAACAGGTTCGAAGTTCCCATGCCAGCATATGCAAAATATCTGGATTCCGCAGAACGGCTTTGCGAAAGCGCCGACATGTGAAACGACTCTGCATTTTCGCGCTTCAATCTTCCCGATTGGGGCTTTGCCAGGTCCGGGTATTCAGCCAGCCAAAATGAAGTTGCAAAACCAAAATTCGGAAAGTCAATGGCGAGAAACGTTGAGAAGTCTACCCATCTTGAGACAGTATCCTGTTTCTTGCCCCTTCCTTGTTTCTGTGCACCCCGGCCGGAGACGTAAAGGTATGGTCTGCGTAATAAATTGCGGGCAAGCGGAGCTAGAGCATCCGGTGAATCAAGATTATATCCAATGCCGATAACAATATCAATAAAATGCGAGAAGTAGGTGCGCAACTTGCGGTGAGATCGCTCCACCAAGGAGTCCGGTTTTAAAGAATCTCCGGCGCCAAGTTCGTTATGCTCCAGGTTAATTAGACAGACCCACGCGTCGAGCATTTTGGATAGCGCAGTGTCGCTAAGATTCGGGTTATGTCTATCCTCATCCAAGCGATATTTTTGCAGGTGCAAGTCAGTGAGTGCGTGAATATATTCTTCAGATATCGAAATAATCCCAGAGGAGATATTTCCCCGGGCACGAGTTTGAAGTATCAGATGGGCTTGAGTTAACTTGTTTTTGTTACCGGTTTTAATGAATGCATTATAGGCTTCGATAGCATCGTCAAGGGAGTTTGCCAGAGCGGCATTATTATAAATCCCTATTGTAGATACCGACACGAGCACTGCAATGATCATAATAATGTGTCGCATATATCTCAATCCGAATCAAGTGGACCCGGCAACCCAAATCCCTTACATAGTCGCTGAGTCAACTCAATTAATGCCGTGACGTGGTCTTTGCCGGTCGGCGGCCAGACATTACCCTCAGCCGTGATAGATATGACATTTTCGACACTCGAAGGGTTTAAACGCACTGAAAAGACGGAACCATCACTGAGAGTAACAGTGATCTTATCCTTGCCGATACGAAGGAAACGCATCGTAAAGACACTTTGCCCAGACTGGTGAAGCCATGCCTGTCGATGGATTGACGACAAAAAGGAGTAAAGCCCGTCGAGTATTTTGTCAATATCTTCCCTTGAATATGATACTCGTCTCGATGCCTGCCGTGGTTCTGGGCGTATTGAACCAAACGCTCCTGGATCAGCCGAAGACGTGTCAGACACGGGTGGATTCTCGTCACGCATCGCCAGGTCCTTTAGAGGCTCAGCGGGCACTTGCGTATTCTGCGGCGGGGACCGATCAGGTGTGGAATGGTTTTCATTCTCGACATCCGGGAGTTGGGCAAGTTCAGAGGGAATCTCCTCCGGTCTACTGTCTGGCACGGGGGGTCTATTACTCTCGGGCTCAGGAGTGGGAAACGACCGATTCACGAGTCTGGGGCGACGTTGGTGTGGTTTATTGCGTGGCGTGTCGGTAAATTCTAGCTTTTTGCCGTCCCTATCATCCTCTCCGTTTCTTGAATCGACGGTTTTTTTGTGCCCGTCGGGCTTTGGGTGTACAATCAGCTTAACGGGTTTGGGTCGGGCCTTGGGCTTCGGGGATTGTATAGAGACATTTGATACAATGATTCTCGGGGCCGGGTCGGCTTCTGGTAGAGGGAATAAAGGTCCCAGCAGAACTAGTATCACAACGGCAAACACGAAGACCAGAAGGAATGTTGTCGTTCGAAAGTCACAGAGGAACCGGAATGGGGGCACAACGACTTTCCAGCCGACGGTTTCGATACGTTGGAGAAACCAATCGCCAAGTCTTGTCTGCCAGTGACCTGCACGGGGAACATCAGGTATCGATTTACAAAACATTTATGTCTCCTTTTCCACTACTCTGTCCGGGGGTTCACTCAGAAACATCAATCGCACGCTGAGGCCTTTGTGACGCGAAAGTTCGTGGATGATGTGGCCGAAAACGGCAGCTGGAACATCACGATCTAACTGGAAGTCAATAGGGACGGGATCGTCATTCTTGGTGTCACTGAGGAGAGATTGTACGAAGTTCTCTGTGTGACTCCTTATACTATCCGGGCTGCTCCCATGCGCGAGTTCTTTTAATCGTAACGTATCTGCGTGGCCAGGTCTAGCAAACACAATTAGTCTCTTCTCCCCTCCCAACGCAGCAATGACATTTCTACCGGGCGGATAGACCAAATCATCATCATGCTTCGGAGCTACAGGAAGGTTCAGCGGGATACCGTACTCGTCCGTCGACACGGTGATGTTCACTACAAACATCAGGAGAAGTACGAATGCGATGTCTGCAGAGCCTAAGGAATACAGTAACATACGCTTGTTAGTTCTGCCTCTCATCGATACTTTGCGGGGCAAAAATAAAGCTGTTCATCATGCCAACGAGCTCAAACAGTCTCTTCTTGGCCCCTTCCTCCCTAGCTTCAACCCAGTGATCTACAAGGAGAGCGACAAGCATGATTATGAGACCGACGAAGGTGGTGGTCAGGGCTGATGCTACTCCAGTCAGGACACTGGCCTTGGACAGGCTGTGAGCCGTGGCCTGGATGAGCCCGGTGACCGTACCTAGGAAACCCAGAGTAGGAGAGGCGATACTCACGAACAGTATCCAGCGATGGTACGGGTTCATTCTGACAAGAGCCCGCTCCACATCGGGAGCAACCATCACTGGAAAGTCAGAAAGCCGCCCATTCAGACAGAATCTCAGGTTTCCCCTGACGGTCTCAAGGAAAGAGATGAGTATCCGTACAATGTCGTCTGAACGCTTTGAGCTTGTCGTAATGAACTCATCTATTCCCTCAACAAGAAGTCCGGCCCTGTGCTCGGCCGAGTCAGGAGTTTGGCGATGTCCCCAATACGTAACTAGGTCAACCACACGGTTGTTAGCTGCTACACGCGCGAAGCCTTTGATACGTCGCCCACTGAGGATAGCTAACACAGGTACCGCAACTAGGAGAATCCCTAATGCAAAGAAGATGCCCTTGACAGCCCACGCCAATACACCCCTCGCATATACCTCTTCCACGGTTTTCACTAACCAGCCCTCATATGGACCGTTCGCGGAAGGCAGGCCAAGCCCGCAAACCCAATGGCTCACAAGCCCTTGCGCGGAGATGCTGCTGCATAGGACTACGCTAACGGGTGCCGCCACACTGGGGTGCCCGGCCACTGATGCTTGTATGACCAAGAGCAAAGGCAGCATGAGGATCATGTCGATCTGAGTTCTTGTCCTCGTTCGCATCGCCGTCACCTATTCGGTGTTGAATGCATCCGGCGCAGCCATCTGCAACACTCAACTAAACAGATTACCGCCTTTCACATCTCTTGTCAACACAAATATAGAGAATTGCCAAAAAGGTGCATATTCTGGGCGAAGGCGGCCTGCAACCGGTCTCGGCGGTTCTCCTTAACCAGATTCGCTCAATTGATAAGCGCCGGCCTGTCAGCCGCATCGGTGCCCTCAAATCAGAGACAATGGACCAAGTCAACCGGGCTATCCGGATCAGCCTGGGCTTGGTGAGAATCTGACGCTCAGAACAGCCTTGGTCCGTAGCTTCACTCAACGGGCATTAAACGGGGTCAGTGTTAGCACCCAAAAAACTTCTTGCGAGCGGCCGCCTACACACATAATTTGCTGACGGGGTCAAGACCTGCCACGGTCCGAGCGCACGGTGCAGGTTGCAAAGCTCGGGAGGAAAAGACCCTCGGACTTGAGAAAAAATTTGAAAATTGACCCTCGTAACTCGTTGTGCCACAATGGGTGGTGTTTCTTGTCGACCTCCTGACTACGGATCAGAAGGCTGGGGGTTCGACTTCTCCTGGGCGTGCCGCGGTTTAAGTATACTCGAGATTCTGACCACTTTCCCCAGCTGATTGACAGAATCCGTCAAAGTTGCGCACGGCCGCGCAATTTGCCCGAATTTAGCTGACGAGGAACAATCAAGCAGAACAGGGTTTCCATCGCCCGCACAAAGGCCGATTTCAGCAAGCTGCTCGATCAGGTCGAGCCCGGCATCAATCACACGAACCTCACAGAGGTCGCTCAGAAGGCAAAGTTGAAAGAACACAAAATCGGTCTGCTGCGCACCAAGGAGGAACTGGTCCACCTGCTCGCCGAAAAGCAGAGGGCGCTGAAAAAGGCTCAGCAGGTATCCGAACGGCTAAAAATGGGGGATGGGCTACATGTGTTGACAAGTGAATGCACTAAAGGAGATGGCCCGGGCAAAAGGCGTTTCTATCTATATGACCAAGCAGAATGTGATCGATCTGCTTGACAACCTGGAGCCGGGAGTGGATCACCCTGGACTCAGGGGCAAGTCTCTGATGGAAGCCAAGAAGAGGCATCAAATCGGCGCGTTGAAAAACAAACAACAATTCATCAAGGCGATTGAAAAGTCGGCAAGAGAGGAAGCGGTTGAAAAGGTCAAGCGGGAGGCGTTGCGAATGTTGAAGAAAACCAGAGGATCAGAGGAATAGCTTCTTCAGCTTCGCCTTATCGTGCTTCAGATCGTCAGGGAGACCCTTAAATGCGACTTTGCCCAGCTTGATTGAATAAACCCGCTTGCAGATATCCAGGACCTCGCGCACCTTCTGTTCGACAATAAGAATGCTCACTCCGCTTTCATGATTTATCTCGACAATCTTCTCGAATACGTTTCTCACAAGATTGGGCGATAGGCCAAGGGATGGTTCGTCGAGCATGAGCAACTTGGGATTCGGGACAAGGGCCCTGGCCAAGGCCAACATCTGTTGTTCTCCACCGGACAGTTTTCCTGCATCCTGCCGCATCCGCTCTTTCAACACTGGGAACATTTGGAACATCTGTACGATCCGGCTCTTCAATTCGTTTCGAGGAAGCTGAAATCCGCCAATCTCGAGGTTCTCAAAAACGGTAAGGTCGGCAAAGACACGGCTGCCCTGGGGAGCGAAGGTGATACCTCGCGCAACATTCCGGGCCGGAGAGGAACCGTTGGTTACGTCGCCGTTGAAGCGTATCTCACCCTTCCATGCCGGGATCAGGCCGCAGACGGCTTTCAGCACGGTGGACTTGCCGGCTCCATTGGGTCCGATGAGGGCAACGATCTCGCCCTCGCGGACTTCCAGGGACAGGCCGAAAAGCACCTGCTTTTTGCCGTATCCTGTTTCGAGTTGCCTGATCTCCAGCATTCTAATCCTCAATCTATGTACGCCTCGATGACCTTTGGATCGTTTCGCACTTCCTCGGGAGTACCCTCACTGATTTTTGCTCCCGCATCCATGAATATGACCCGGTCGCACACCTGCATCACGGCACCCAGATTGTGCTCAATCAGGATTACCGATTTGCCCTTGTTGGGTAGATCACGAATGATCCCCAGTATGTTCTCAATCATTTCGGGGGCTATTCCGGCCACGGGCTCATCGAGCAGGAGTACGTCAGATTTCGTGGCCAAGCAGCAAACAAGGCTCAGGAGCTTCTGCTGCCCGTAAGATAGTTCCTCTGCCGGGTCGCCCGCCTTTTGGGCTAGGCCCACCTCTTCCAGTAGAGCCATGGCCTCTTTTCGGTTGGAGCTTTCTTGTTTCCGGCACCGCTTCCAGCTAAAGAAAATGCTACGCAGTTCCTCACCTGGTTGTTCCTGAAATGGCAGCAAGACGTTATCGAGCACGCTTACCTGACGAATAAGGCGAAGACTCTGGAATGTCCGGCTGATCCCCTGATTCGTGATACGGTAGGGGGAAGCGTCCGTGATGTCTTTGCCTTTGAAAAGAACTTTTCCGCCGTCAGGCGATATGAATCCGCTCATAACATTGAAAAGAGTGGTCTTTCCGGCCCCGTTGGGACCTATTAGTCCGAGTATCTCACCGCGGTGCAGGTTTCCCGAGAAATTAGCGAGTGCTCTGACGCCGCCAAAGTGCTTCCCCAACCTGTGGACTTCCAGTATCTCATCACTCATTCCTGCGCCTCCCCTCTCTGGAAAGCGTATTCGCCCAGGAATCCACGAGGCCTCCACATCATGAAGGCAACCAACAAGCCGCCATAGAGAATCTGCCGGATATTAGCAGCAACTGAACTGGGTAACCCGAGGAATCGAAGAAGTTCAGGTAGCAGAATTAATACAACAGCACCTAGGACAGGTCCCCATAGGCTTCCAGCACCCCCGATGATGACAATGGAAATGATGAAGATCGATTCCATAACCGTGAAGCTGGTTGGATCGATGAAACTGATATAGTACGCATACAAGACCCCAGCCACAGCAGCCATCCCCGCACCGATGACAAATACGAGGACCTTGTAAGCTGCGATATTCTTGCCTGCGGCCTCGGTGAATACTTCGTCTTCACGGATAGCTTTCAACACACGGCCGAAGGGCGACTGCACAATACGGCGTGTCACGAGCAAAGCCACCGCGCAAAAAAAACCAACCAGCAGCAGAAATCTGAAGTTCGATGAGATCTCCAAGCCAAAGAGCGTCGGCTGCGGAATACCTGGTAGCCCCATGGGGCCGCCTGTTAAGGCTACCCAGTTGTTGAGGATGCTGAACGTAATGACCTGGAAGGCGAAGGTGGCAATGAGGAAGTAGTCGTCGCGGATACGCAGGGACGGGATGCCCACCAATGCACCAACTAGGGCACTAAGGATGATCGCGCAGATAAGGTTAACCAAGAAGGGACTGTGCAGGTTTAGTGCCATGAGGGCCGCTACGTATGCCCCCACGCCGTAGAACGCCGCGTGTGCGATAGAAAGCAGACCGGTGTAGCCAGCGATCAGGTTGAGTGACACCGAAAGGATGGCATAAATGCCTATCAAGATCAGTATGTGCAGCAGGTAGTCCATCACTCACATCTCTTATGCCGTGGCTTTCCTGAGCGGTTTCCCCAGGATTCCTTGAGGGCGATATAGCAGGAAAGCCAGCAACAATAAGAAGGCTGCTGCCTCTTCCCAATGTGTTCCAAGTTTCCAACCAGCAACCTGTTGGCAAAAGGCTAAAAGCAAAGAAGCGATGGCCACGCCCAGCGTTTTCCCATTTCCGCCTAGGACAACTGCTACAACTCCCAGCAGCAACATTGGTAATCCCATCGTTGGAGTCATGCCAACGTCAAGTGCTCGAAAGATTCCCGCCGCGCTCGCCAAGAACGATCCAAGACAGAACGCAATACCCATCGTTCGATCTAACTCGATTCCGCTTACCCTTGCCAAATCAGGGCTGTCAGCCACAGCCCTTAGAGATAACCCGACTCTCGTCTTATCAATCACGAATATCTTGCCAAAGAGGACCATCACAGCGGTGCCTATAGCTATTAGTTGGATGCTCGTTAATGTTGCTCCGAGAATCGAAAAGGTTGGCACAATGCCAGGTCCCCCGAGCACCTTGGTGTCGTCGCCGAACACCGCCGCAACAACATTCTGAAGGACGATGTAAAGGCCCAGAGAGGCCAATAGGAGAATTAGAGGCGTCGTGCCGCTATGCCTCATCGGGCGATACACTGCCTTTTCAAGACACCAGCCGAGCCCAGAGCCGGTAATAAGGGCGAGTAAGGCCGAGACAGCTATCGGTGCACCTACCCATGCCGAAAAGACAAAGCTTGCATAGGCAGCAACCGTAATGATCGCCGCGTGCGCGAAGTGAAAGAACCTGGCTGTCGAGAAAATCAGGGAGAAGCTGATGGCCACCAGGAAAATAGTGCAGGCAGAATAGAGGATATTTGCGAAAAGCTGCGCCATCGTTTCTCCTTAATGCCCGCCTGCCATGAGTAGAACGGTCGCTGCTGTGACGATTATATTGGCTACAGGTTGAGGCACCATAAACCCTCGCTTCATTCTCGAACCATACCAGCTAACTGGTCACAGATTGCTTTTACGAAGTAGGCTGTAGTCCATGCAAACAGATTCGAGCGACTGTCGCCATCCGGGGCGGAGAACTCGTGGCTTAGGAAACTTGTTATTTCTCCCAAAAACATCCTTTCGTCCTTCTGGAGGGTAGGTTTTCTGGCGAGAGCTGCAAACACTAGAGATGTAGAATTCATGTCGGGCTCTTGAGAACCTGGCATTGGAAGATAACGCGATTTTTGCCCGCTAAAACAGGAATCAGTGATTGTGCTTTGTAGTGCTTCATTCAGCATGTTACGTAATTCATTGTCTACGCGCTCCCAATCCTCTGCGAGTTCCGCAAGGACAAACAAGGTGTAGAGGTTGCGTCCTTTTTGGGGATCAATTCCCGATGTCCAACCCTGGATGTCTGGCTTGTATGTTGCCTTCACAATGTCTAGGAGTGCGTCCTGAAGGAATTCACGCTTTGTTCTAAGAACAATATCTTCACTCGTCTTGCGCCTCGCAAGTTGTCGCAATGCGGTATAGGCTGCGATAGGAGTAGCGACCTTCTCGGTATTCCAGGGCACAGAGTCGAACCCCTCGATAAGTGCCTGAACCGTCGTTTCGAGGTTCTTGAAAGTCCCAGGTAGAATATACCACAGACGAACAAACCACGCCGTATGTCGATAGCGGGGAGCAGGTACCCAATCCCCTTCTCGGCCCTGCTTCAAGGTGCCCCCTTCTCCCGTTCGTGGATTCCACCTTTTGTCTGCGTATTCGCGCACTTGCTGGCGAATTGTTTGCTCCCACCACTCTCGCTTCGCCCCAGTTTTCCATTTCTCAAGCGTATCTATTGAGGTAACAAAGCGAGCAAGTGCCTCCATGGTAACGACAGTCGTCATGACGCTGTCCGTTACTACCTCGCCCTCGCCGTAAAGATACGACATATAGGCAGCATCAGACCGACCCCAACCACCAGCTCCAGGCCCGCTTGTAACCCTGTCAGAAACCAACGTATCAACAGCAGACACAACGGCGTACGTGGCGAGATCACGTGGGCAGTCCTGCAGCTGCATACTCTTGCTATTCGCCGGTTGACTCTCAAAGAGTTCCAGTATCGACTGGATGGGAATTGATATGGGGCCCAAAGAAAGCGCCAACCCGCTGCACGCCTTCCCAATTCTCTCTAGCCTTGTCTTGGAAGACCTTCCTGGAAAGTCCATCGGCTGTAATCCTCACTATGGAGAGCATTCGATTCTTGGCAATTCACACATCCTCTTTTGAAAAGACAGCAATATGTTGCGCGATTACCTCCTGTCCAACAAGAAGCATAAGGGTTTTGGTATCCTCGTCGAATTTCAGAATAATGCGGTCGTTATAAACTATGTAGTCCCCCAAGAACTCTGGCCAGCCCAATTCTGGTCCAACGATTAGTTGCTTAAAATCGACGTTTTGAACATTCTTGTAATAGGTATTGTAGTCTATCGCTTCCTGAGACCCGCCAACCAAGAAAGTTTCAAACTGCTCTTTGTCTGTATCCGAGAGGTGGATCTGGTACCGTTTTACGTAAACACCAGTCTTCCCTTGTGGACCACGAGCTTTTTCGTTCACCTTCTTTAGATGTTGAGTCACTTCCGTCTTGTACGTACGAAATAGATTCTCAGGACCGCCGACGTTTGTAGAGTATATGCTCTGTTTTGCACCCTCATCCAGCATCAGAGCGATGTCAGCGTATTCACGATATTCGCAGTTCGATCGCACGAGCACAAGTCCAGAGCGTGCAGTGCCATTACAGAAGCTTTTAATGCTCTGTAACACCTGCCTATCCACGAATGACTCATTAGGAGAAGTTAGTTGTCTTGCAAGGTCGGGTTCACCGGCAAGCACTTCAGCGAGTGTCACCGTGATTTGCTGCCTGATGCTGGCATCAGGAATGGGACAGTATCTAGCGGCGATCACCTTCCTCGATAGTAGCGACATACGATTAACGAGGAACGAAATACCTCCAGTTAAGACGAGAAAGAGAACAAACCTTAAGAAGTGATCTTTAAAGTACCCTATGGTCTCAGTACGAACTTCATGGACGTAGTCTACACGAATGCCAAACTCGCTAAGGGTCACCACAGCTTTGGCATCGAGTATTTGAGGGTCCTTGATTATCTGTTCTACACTGTGTTCTGTGTTTGTCTTGAGGGCCTGATCAAGCTGGGCCGCTTCATCAGGCGCTCTAGTCTGTAATCTGTCATATATACGTTCGATTTTGTCAGCTGCTCTTAAGCAGGCCTTGTAGCGCTTGTTTTCACCTACAAAATCGCTTGCCACTGCCAGGAACAGAGCTATTACCACCGACGCTATGACATACCGAAGATTATTCATCACCACTCCCCATTGCTGATGTTTTGGCATTGCGCTTCGAAGAAACATCTACTCCTCGGGAATAGCAGTCATGGAAAATACAGCTAACCAACTGTCCTTTTAGGCGCTTGTGCATTGGACCTCCATGGCAAAAGTCCCATTCGGTACACTTCTGGCAGGGGCCAGTTTTTCGCCATTCTGTTTCACGGAAGGGTAGATAGCGATGTTCCCAAACATGTTTGATTCTATCGTGACGCAAGTCGCCCTGGGTGAAGTCACGTGAGATATTGCTACAGGAGCCAAGTTTGCCATCATAGAGGATGCCGAGGTTGTTAAGCCCGGCGATACAGTGAAATATGAATGGTCGGGCTCGCCCCTCGAGTTCGGTTCCAAGCCAGCCACCACAACCAAGTTCTACCATTGTGGTGGATTCGTCAGAATAGGTCTCACAGGAGCCCTCGTATTCCGTTTTGAGGAAATCGATCACTTCACGTATCTGATCTGGAGAGAGGAGATAATCCGAGTGTTCCTGTGCACGTCCTTGTGGGTCGATGGTCATGACCCTGAAAACCCGTGGCCGGATTTCCCCCTTGACGAAATCATGGAAGGTAGGGAGTTCGTGGATGTTATGGGAGTGAACGACGAATGAAACCGTGACAACATATCCAGTCTCAACGGCGAGGCGTGCGGCGTTGACAGCCTTTGTCCAAGTGCCTGGCGTGCCCCTCAACGAATCGTGTGTTGATTCGAAGCCATCTATGCTGACGCCCAGCCCCGTAACTCCAACTTCCCTCAATTCCTTCAGGACATCGGGGTTGTCGGCGATGAAAACACCGTTCGTTTGGATGTCGATGTTCCGATAGAAAGGCCACCGCGATATGGCCCGAAGGACGTCAACAAGGTCACCTCGAACAAAGGGTTCGCCGCCGGTGATATTGATGTGCCGGAACCGGCTCATGTCGAAATCCCGGGCGATTTGCTCGAACGCATCGACAACCTCTTCGGTCGTGAGTTCCTCCGCGTGGCTGACTTCCTCAGAAGGTGACCCGCAGTGCAGGCAACAGAGATTGCACCGTCGAGTTGCTTCCCAGCTAATGATCTGAAGCGGGTGCTCCCTCATGAGGGTCTCTATGCGGTCCCTCCAGCGCTCGAAGAGAGGTTCCAAGTCTTGGCTGTGACTCATTTCGCGAATATCACCTTGAAATACTCGTTATCATCATCGTCCGGATGGCACCCATACATGTTGTTTACGTATTCCACAGGATTGGGCCACTCGAGTATTCGTTTCTTGAACCGGAGTACATCATCCTCATTCGCTGATTCAGATTCACAATGTTTGCGAGCCTGCAAGACCTGGGGAGAGAGTTCTGTTTTGGCTGACATTTCAGTTTCCTCCTTCTTTGATGTCTATGGCTTGGCCGCTCTTGATTGTCTTCTTCGCGAAAGCCTCGGACTGTAGATCACCGTTCGCACGGAATGCGACAGCACCCGACACTCCTTGGAAAGATACCTTCAAGAGGGCTTCACGGATTCTCGTGGGCTCTATGGTGCCGGCTGCTTCCACTGCTCGGAAGATTGCCATGGCAGCATCGTAGGAATAAGCTCCGAAAACGTCGGGGTCCTCGCCGTACTTTGCCTTGTACCGCTCGGCAAAAGCGTTGAAAACGGGGCTGGTGCTTTCGGAAGGTGCCGTGTAGAAGACGCCTTCCGCCGCGTCTCCAGAGACGTTGCGGAATTCAGGTGAACCCCAGTTATCTCCTCCATACAGGGGCACACTCAGTCCGAGCTCCTTGGCCTGCCGCACGAGTATGCCTCCCTCCTTGGGATACGTTGGAGAGACCACTGCGTCAAGGTTTTCCATTCCCTTGAGCCTAGCGATGATCGTGCGGAAATCGGCTGTGTTCTCCTGGACGCCGTCCGCGTTGACCACTTGCCCGCCCAAGGCTTCGAATTTCTTCTGGAATCCTTCTGCCAGCGGCTTGCCCCACGAGTTGTTCGTATAGACCACCGCCACCCTCCTAGCACCGGAATTGAAAACCCACCTTGACAGCACTTCCGCCTGCAGGTCGTCAGCTGGGCACGTGCGGAAAAAGAAATCTCCACCCTCGGTGGATAGTTGGGAAGATGAGGAGATCGGCGAGATCAAGATGACCCTGTACCTGTTCGCGAGAGGGAGAATCGCCAGGCTTACGCCACTCCCAGCAGATCCGAATACCACCGGCACCTCATCGATGGTGGCGAACTTCGTCATGATACTGACCGCCTCTTTCTTGTCGTTGCGGTCATCCTGAAAGTCCACCGCGATCTGTTTGCCCAGTAGGCCGCCCTTGGCGTTCTGGTCTTCCACAGCCATCTCGATACCGCGTTTTGCCTTCTGGCCATAGGAGGCGACCTCGCCAGTGAGAGGGAATGTTGCCCCGAAGTTGACCGTTTTCGAGGACGGGGCCCAAGGCTGCGTAACCAACAAGGCGACGGCGACCACCCCAACGACAACCACCACCGCAATCCATATCTTCTTGTTCATGACGACATCTCTCCTTCTAAAAAGCAAAACTCTACTCTTTTTCCTCGGCCCGTTCCATGAGCTCCTCGATCTGCCGCATGGCCAGAGGAGAGGGCTTGCTCTTGCCGCTCTCCCAACGGTTGACCGTGGAGAAGGTAACGCCAACCTTGGCAGCGAACTGCTCCTGGGCCAGGTCAAGTTTGAAACGCAACTCCCTGATCTCTTTTGCCAAGTTGATCTCCCCGGTCTTCCGCATCGCCTTCTTCCTAGCGCTCATCGCGTGCTTCCGTTGAGTTTCAAAGGCCATTATAATAATATGGCGCATGATATGTAGGCGCGCAAGGGATATCAAGCCCAGTTTCTGCCCTTCAATCCGGCCAACTGATCCCCCACATTCCCCCTCCGACACTTTCTGACGGTCTCCGGTAGGTATCACAGCGACAGGACTCTCGGCCTGTCCCGCGGGCTCCGACCCGTAGGCGGGACGACCGTCCGACCAGTGCAAACCGGGTTGTCGCGACAAGACCGGAGAACCGAATGGAGCTTCTCCGAACCCTCTTCGAACTATTGAGTCGAAACAAGAGCTCAGATTAAATACCTTACCATCCTCATGTCGGCTTAACTCCATGTGTCATCATAGGATACGCACACAGGCGAGAGTACCTGTTTTACAATGCACGAGGCTAGTCAATCACCCCACTTACTTCATGGCCGGTATCACGCCAAGAACACAATTCCTCCACCAAACGATCTGAGATTCGATGATCGAGGTGTTATGCTCAGCCAACGGCATGTCGCAGGAGTTCCTGCACGTGTCAGATGCCACCGGATCGATGCCATTGGACTTGACAATTCGAGAAATGGGCATACCTTTTGTATAAGGGGGTGTGTTTCAATCACTTGGCACATCTAAGGACTCATGGTTATGGCCAAGCATCGGGTATTCAATGCGGATCGCTTCCTGGACAAGTTCCAGGCCCGGGAAGCTATCCTACGCAACTACGTGGAGCTTTGGCACGGCAAGCTTGAGCTCAACACGGCCACGCTTGACGTCCCCCGGTTCAAAGACTTCCTCGTTGAGGGGTATAGCGATAGCAAGAACGAGTCGCTCGAAGGGCTTTATAGGGCTTATGATCTTTGTTCTGAACGAGGACACGAGGATCTCGTTGCTGCATGCCGCGACCTGGGTTATGCACCCGATCCGGATGGCATACTCCCAGTAGAATGTCTGAGCCTGAAGGTCCGTACTGAAAACGAAGATGCTTTCAACCTCGCCTATGACAGGTATACTCTCTGGCAAGCAGAACGCTTCTCAATCTACCGAGGTAGGGAAGCCAGAGCCATAATTGATCTCACCGCCTCTGCACGGCGTTTCGAGATGAAACTTGCGGAAATATTCAAAGAGGATAAAAGCAGTGACCGTGTCCTAGTTCGCCAGTATCAGGAGGGGCCGTACGCCAATTTTATCATCTACCACGAAAAACGCACCAAGGCTGAGCTTGTCTTCAAAGGAACCCCCACTCGACCGAAGGTCTTGCCAACAGTCTTTCGACCTGCCCAGCAGGATTTCATCAGCTACAATCGCGAGACGGGCCAGGTTGAGATAGAGGCCCGATTCGAAAACGAAGAAGCAACGTTACGGAAACACTTCGCAGAATGTTGTCTTGGCGATTCGGATTTCTTTGAGGGGGCGGAGGCCTGTAACAGGCTTAATTTGGCACGAATCGCCGATGAAGACTTCGGCGTGCCTGTGGACGAAGATCACACGGCTGCGCTCATAGAGCTCCATTTTAGCCTGAGACAGAAGCACGGACCACTATTTGTCGTACGTTCCAAAGACACATTGGAAACACTGGAGCTAAACTACCTGCGTAAGAGGCTTGCAGGGGGCGCAATACGAAGAGCTATATTCAAGATCACATTCCCGGATGATCGTCGCGGCAAACGTATTGAGTTGTCTGGCACGAACAAGATCAAATTCAAGCGGGCCACCCACGCTGAAGCTGTGTTTCGTTACCTGAAAAACTGGGGGGTCATGATTGACTGAGACACTCCTTGGTCTTGTCCTCACACGCCTTGACCGGATTGAGGCACCGATTCTCCGGCATCGGGAGATCGAGGTTTTCCCGACAGAAGAACTGAAGATGCTGCTTGCAGATGGTATCCTGAGGGAGACATCAAAGGCAACTGAAATCCCGCGACCAGCCCATTTGCCCCCAGGACCTGATTTGGTCGTTCGCCAGACAGCCCGAGGGCTTTATGGTGTGGCAGCCGATGACGATTACTTCGACCCGATTCCGCTAACTGAGGATGACGTACGGCAGTATGAAGTCGTGATATCGAAGCTTGCCAACCGCATCCGACGCGACAATAACCTCCACGGCTCGCTACGCAACTACGGTGGAACACTTTTTGCACTGGGTGAAATAACGATTCCCAACCTGGCCACCGTCGCTGTCTTTCTCTCGCTGAGAAATACTGATGAAACCGACATTCTCTCTATCTGCCGGAGGGTACGGCAGCCCATCGGGAAAAGCGTCTTTGTTTTAGTCCCCTACCCGATCCCGCTTTCTGTGGAGAACCGGCAGTTGCTCGGCTCATGGAACATCTTCGTTATTCCGTTGATTGACCATGTCACAGCCGCTTGTTGGACAATTCCTTGGAACGACCTTCTTCGCCTGCCGGGTGAAGTGAAAACACCGCCCGCCGATTCTTATTGTCGTGTGATTACCCACGAAGGAACCCGCTACCTGAAGCAGAGGGAGTATGAAAAACTCGTCGGCCGCCGGGGCAAATTCGACATGCTGATAGACGGCGTTACGAAACAAGCCACTGTCCGCACGAGCGACGGTGAGATTTTAAGCAACACCCTCACAGCCGGCGAGTTCGCTGTTATTAGCGAATACATCGAATCCAACAAAATCATGCGACCGACGGCAACTAAGAGCTGTGGTCTCCGTACACGTGAAACCATGCTGAAGCTGTTTGAAGGTGCCAGGAGAAAGGTAGATATCAGATTGGACCGCTACAAGTGGCGTGCGTTTCGCCTACATAAGGCAACCGATCCCGAGTTCCACGCATTCGAGTTTGCCCCGCCAGAAAGCATGACTTATTGCCTGATAATCCCGATTCAGGGGTAAGAACCTCAACTTACATCCTTCCCTCGATTCTCCCTCCCTTCTTCCTCCTTTTTCGCTCCCTGTTTCCCTAATTCTGCATAGTGTGACTGTGAGGTCGCGAATCTGTTGCAATGGAGAGCGTAAGCAATGCGCAGGAAGAATCGGAGAAATCGGTGCTAAGGGCATCGGTAGAATATAGTCCTGTACTCGACGCCGCTCTGGCCTACGTCGGGCGCGGATGGTCCATTATACCGGTCCTGCAAGGGACAAAGCGCCCTCCCTGCAAATGGGAAGACTTCCAGAAACGGCTACCCACCGAAGCAGAATTGCGCCAGTGGTTTGGCCCGGGAAATGGCAAACCATACGGCGACCTTGCGGTAGTACTGGGGCAGGTTTCGGGGAGGTTAGTTGTGCGGGATTTTGACCAGCCGGACGCTTATGACCGTTGGAGAAACGAATACCAGGACCTTGCGGTGCAATTACCCACAGTCAAGACTTCGCGAGGACACCACGTTTACTTCAGATTGGCCCCTGGCAGTTCAGTCAAGGGAATAGTGAAGCTTGAGGATGGCGAGTTGAGGGCTGACGGCGGGATAGTGGTTCTACCCCCTAGCCGACACCCCAGTGGTGCCAAGTACGAATGGATTGTCCCGCTCCCTGAAGATGATCTAGTCGTATTGGATCCCGCAGAGGTCGGCCTGTTGCAACCGAAATCAGCTCCCCAAAAGAGCGATTCGGGCAATATAGTTGCTGAAGGACAACGGAACTCCACATTGACAAGTATAGCCGGATTGATGCGCCGCCGCGGGATGGATGAAGATTCTATTCGTTCAGCCCTATTGAGGGAGAACACCGGACGATGCCACCCTCCACTACCCGAAAGAGAGGTGGAAGCAATCGCGAAAAGTGTCTCCCGTTATCCGCCCGTGTATTCCAATTCCCAAGAAAATGAACATCTCACCGACTTGGGAAATGCTCGCCGTCTGATGAAACGACACGGATACAATTTACGGTATGCCTCGCATTTGAAGAAATGGTTGGCTTGGGATGGAACCCGATGGGAATGCGATGGCACCGGGATTGTCGAGCGCCTGGCTAAAGAAACTGTAATAAGCATATACGCTGAGGCTGCCACCGCCTCTGATGAGAATAGCCGTAAGACTATCGCTAAATGGGCTCAACAGTCCGAATCCGAGAAAAGAATCCAGGCCACAATTAATCTCGCGGTCTCCGAACCGGGCATTATTGTCAAGCCCGACCAACTTGATACTGATGACTGGTTGTTGAATTGCACTAATGGAACGCTTGACCTGCGAACCGGCCATCTCAGACCACATACGCGTGATGATTTGTTAACCAAAAGAATACCAGTAGAATACAACCTGGTAGCTAAATGCCCGGAATGGCTTAAGTTCCTCGACCGCGTTCTGAGTGGCAGTCAACCTCTGATCGGTTTTCTTAGGCGAGCGGTTGGGTACTCTCTGACTGGAATCACCAACGAACATGTGATGTTTATCCTTCACGGTACCGGGAGGAATGGGAAAAGTACCTTTCTTGAGACTATCAGAGCTCTCTTAGGCGATTACGCCCAGCACACGCCAACAGAAACTCTGATGATAAAGCGTAGTGGAAGCATCCTTAATGATGTTGCTCGCTTGAAGGGGGCACGGTTGGTAACCGCATCAGAGACAGAAGACGGCCAGCGTCTGGCAGAGGCGACGATTAAGCAGTTGACGGGCGGAGATACCATCACTGCGCGATTCTTACACAGAGAATTCTTTGAATTCAAGCCTGCATTCAAGCTATTCCTGGCCGCGAATCACAAACCGGTAATCCGGGGCACTGACCACGCCATTTGGGAACGGATTCGGTTGATCCCATTCAAGGTCACAATCTCGGAAGACGAACAGGACAAAGAATTACCGGCAAAACTGCTTGCCGAACTCCCCGGAGTCCTCCGCTGGGCTGTACAGGGATGCCGTGACTGGCAAAACCAAGGGCTCGGCGAGTCTGTGGAGGTCAAGACTGCCACGGCCGACTATCGCAGCGAAATGGACGCTCTCGGTGAGTTCATTGAGCAATGCTGTATCAAACGACCAGACGCACGGGTGGGGGTAACAGACTTTTACCAAAACTACAGGCAATGGTGCGAGAAGACCGGTGAAAAGCCTTTAACTCAGGCGGCTTTTAGTGAGCGACTATTTGAGCGAGGGTTTGAAAAGAAAAAGAGCGGCACCATGATCTGGTTGCGGGTCGGATTGTTGGATTCCCGACCTGCCGCTACGGATTGATGTGACGATGAACCAGAATTTTGGGAGGTTGGGAGCTTTTGGAAGGATTTTACACTTTTTCTCTCACGAGACAGAAACAAGGAAAAAATATGAGAAACTGTTCCAGAACCTCCCAATCTCCCAAATCGGTGACGGCTGTTTGAGTAAACCAACTGAATTGTGATAGCGTGAAAACGGCAAAAACAAATAGCCGCAAGGTCTTATCAAATTATTGGACCGTCGAGCAGTTGGCCGAGTACCTCGGCTTCGACCGGCAGACGATCTGGCGGTGGGCCAGGGAAGGGACAATCCCCTGCTTCAGGATTGCGAACAAGTTTCGATTCCGGCGGGAAGAAGTTGAAAACTGGATCGAGCGGAAAAGGCAAAAGAACCGGCTGCGAAGCGTGATCTCTTAGGAAGGATTTGCGCAAAATGGCGGAAACCTCATTGGCAAAGATTGAGGCCAACAGGAAAAACGCGCGGAAATCAACCGGCCCCAAAGACACGAGCATGACGCGCTTAAATGCTGTGCAACACGGGCTGCTCAGCAAAGAACTTGTTCTCAAAGGGGAGGACAAGAAAGCGCTGCGGGAATTGGGGAAACGGTTGCGGGTGGACCTTGCCCCGCAGGGTGAGCTGGAGATGATCTTTGTTGACCGAATAATATCCTCGGTTTGGCGGCTCAGACGGGCTATCCAGGTGGAGCGAGATTTTATTCAGGATAAATATGATGACGCCAAATACGACAAATACGATGATCTTGTAAGGTCGGACGACGAGGCGTGGAGTCTAGTGGTGTCGGGAGAACTCGGAAATAGCAACGCCTGGCTCAATCTGACCCGCTACGAAACCGCGATTGAGAGGCAAATCTACAAAGCTCTGCATGAACTACAAAGGTTACAAAGCGCGAGAAAAGGTGAGAAGCCTCCGGCTCCCATTGCCATTGATGTCGATGTGACGAAGGATTCTTGAGTTGGCTTCGTTTGGCGAAAAATGGTCGAAAATGCTGCAATTCGCATCTTGGCGCTAATCCGTTGGTATTTCACGAGATACTTTGAATCAAATATTGGGAAAAGTGGCAATTATTGCAGATGATTTAGGATATTCCGGGACGTTTTTTTTCTGGGGGGCACGGTCGAAGTGGGGAGAGATTGGTGGTCATCCAGATGGACGGTTGAGGAATGCAAGGATCTCAGCATAACCAGGCTGGCCAGAGCCGGTGTGTTCGGCAGTGGCTCAGGCGTTTATTGGACTTCGCGCTGGACAACTTTGGGTGGGCAGGAATCCAGTATCGGTTATTCGGTTTGGAGGCGGTCATCGGGGGATTTGTATCTTCGGCTTGGGTATACCAACACTGACGGGCTGACCGGCGAGAAAACGGACATGGATTACACGATTGACTTGGCTACGACGCCGTGCAATTTCGGCGGTGTCAGATACTGGTTCATCTGTCCGCTGGCGAAGAATTGGAAGCCCTGTGGGCGGCGAGTCGGCAAGCTTTACCTGCCGCCTGGAGGGAAGTATTTCGGCTGCCGGCTTTGCTACAACCTCACCTACCGGTGCCAGAAGGAACATGATAAACGGCTTGACGCGATATTGAGGAATCCGGAATTGTTGCGGCGAAGATTGGAGAGCGGAGATCCCAAGGCCGCAACAACGTCATTGAAGCTCATGCTGAAAGTTCTCGGTCAAATGCACCGATGAAAACGTGTGGGGTTACTTGGGAAAGAGATCTGGGTAGGTTGCGCGGAGCCAATCGAGCAGTTCAGTACGGAATGCCCTGACCTCCGCAAGAAGCTCTTCGGCTTCCCCAAGGGAAATCTCACCCGCGCGGTCGTAGTCGGTGATGTTGCGCTTCGTTCGGCAGCTATCCAGGTAGTCCGCCCGTTTCTGAGCTTCAGGTCCCATGATAGCGGGGAGGGCATTAAATGTTGCCCAGTGGTGCCCGGCCCCGGCGGCGCGATAGCCAGCGGCGTGAAGAATGACGGTCGCCAATTGCAGCGCTGCATTGTAGGCCGTGGCGAAACGTCGGTCGGTGGAGAGCTGCGGAAAACTGGCGTCAGTGAGGTCGCGCTCCACAACTTTGAGGAGGTCGGTGACTTCCGCGGAGGAAGTCCTATGTCGCCGGAGATAACCCTTAGCGGACAATTCTTCTAAGGTCATTCTCGTCTCCGGCAAGGTACAACTTGCGGGCCTTCAGGACCTCGGTTACGAAGTGATGTCCCTCTTTCATCTTCTGTCGGAGTTCCGCGGGAGCATAGATTACGAAGTTGATCTCGCGGCCAAGCTCACGGCCGGCAGGTTGCAGGAGGGCTGCGGCTTCTTTGGCCGACAGATCGCCCACGACAAACAGATCAATATCGCTGGCGGCGGTTTCCTGCCCACTCGCAAATGAGCCGTACAAGAATGCCATGTGCACCCGGCTGGAGACCGGAGTCAGTGCCGCCCGGAGTGCATCGGCCATGCCGGCAGTCTTGATGACTAATCCCCTAAGCTCCGGGAAAACAGAGCACTTCTGGTTGGCCTGATAGTATTTCTGGCGCCCTTCGGTGCGGCAGATCAGGACGCCCAGCTTCTCCAGTCGTGCCAGCTCCCGGCTGAGGTTCGTGGAATCTTCATGCAGTAGCGTCGTGAGTTGCCGGACGAAGAAACGTTCATCGGCATGGGTAAAAAGCCACCCGAGAGTCTTTGCCCGAAGTTTGGAGCCAAGTAGCTTGTTCAGCATGGGTCCCTCGCAGTATTTTTTACTGCGTTTGCGGTAAGAATTACTGCAATCGTTTATGAATGTCAAGTCCTTTTGTGAGTTGACGTCCCAGCCCGGGCCTCAGAGGACACCTCCTTCGTGGAGTTCAGCCCCAAGAAGGAACTGAAAGAGGTTTATGATCACATTGGCGGCAAACTGGCGGCCGTGTCGTAAAGAATTGTTTCGAACACGTAAATTGAGCCCCTCAGCGTCGATGGTGCTGCATGGGTAACTGTGTGGGAGAGTGGAACGCTGCCGGTCTTGAATTAAAACCCCGCTTTCACGAGTGGGGTTTCTTGTTTACCATATTTTTTGCTGTGCGCTAACCCACCATAGAATGGTGGGGCACCCGGCAACGGGAATTCGGGAAGAATGCCATTTTGGGGAGTACACGATAGTAAGATCATCCAAAAATGATACAAGAGGGCATAACTTTACTTGACAAACTACTACACGGCTGGCGATACTTCAGCCATAATTAGGATGTATGCCTGGGGGTGGAGTGGAGTCAAGGTATCCAACAAAACCGCGTTCCGTGCCCGATTTGCGGCCCCGCGCAGATGTCCCAGCTCCGGGGCGGACTATCGCCGCCGCCGTGGAAGATCGGGCTGTTCATGTGCGGAGGGCGGTAAAAGCACTTGCAAATCAGCCATTAACCGAGGGGCTTGAGCGATGGTTTTTCAGGGTCTTTGAGCCCCAATGGCGGTATGGTTCATTGCGAGCGGAAAGTGAGCCTCTACCACTCAGGGCGGCTTGGATGATTGTCAATATCTGGTTGTTGGCACAATCCACCGGTAACTTCGATTCAAATCTTGAACTTGCAGAAGCTGAAAAGTGGTTTCGAGGCAAACATGGTGGTTACCTGGGCGAATTATCCCCACTTGTAATAGGCTCCCACGCAATTGAGGCACATCGGAATTTGGCTAACATACCAATTGATAGGAGCTTATGGGAATTGCTGCCCTACATTCTCGACCCCTATGGTCCAGGCACCCGCATGAGTGTGATGCGTGATCCTTCAACGAAAGTTGCTCGAGATGCAAAGCGAAAGAAGGGAGTATACTACACACCAGCGGATGTGGCTGAATATATTGTACTCGAGACTATTCGGATGGCGGGCAGGGATCCACGAGAAGTCCGTTGTTTGGACCCGGCATGCGGTACAGGAGTTTTCTTGTCAGCCATATGCCGAGTAGTCAGGAAAATGACCTCATCAATTGAAATGGCAGATTTATTCAACTATGCCAGGGATTGCCTATTCGGTTTCGATGTAAGTCCACTGGCCGTCGAATCGTGCACTTTTGTATTACTCCACGAAGTCTATCGATCCGCATTACTCCAAGGTTTAAGCCCGTGGGCAGCTTGGCACACGTTGCGATTAAACCTTGTTTCAGTAGATGCCCTTACTGTCGTCCTGTCGGACGTAATTGGACGAGATCATCGTGCGGCAAAGAATCGCCGAAGTGTTATACGGCAGCAATTACGAGCGCAACATCAAATGCCGCCAGTCATTGAGACTTTTGAAGCCTCGCCAGTGAGTGTTGGCCTAAAAGAGAGTATGAAAAGCCGCTTTTCAATTAAACATTTTGTGCCGTTGGCAGGAATCCTACCAGAAGTGGAGAATGGATTCGAGGTCCTCGTAGGCAACCCTCCATATTCCCGGATTGGAATAAGAGATGATTTTCCTTTACTTCAAGCCCAGTATGATTGTATCCGAAACCATCCTGCCACTGGCAACGAGTATGTTTTCCCTATGTTTATCGAAATGATGTGGCGCCTTACCTCCCGTGGATCGAGTGCCGCTGGCCTTGTCACACCGCTCTCCATCGCTTATCATACTGGGTCTCAGTTTCGCGACTGCCGCTCGGCTATGGCCATGAATGGCGGCCATTGGAGATTCGCCTTCTTCGATAGGGAGCCTCACTCACTTTTTGGCGAAGACGTGAAGACACGAAACTCGATTATCTTCCGCTATGAAAACACGGGAACACCGCAACATGGTAAATTCGCGTCATTAGAAACGGGTCCCCTACGCAAGTGGACTAGCAGAACACGTGAGAAGTTATTCGACGGTGTGCGTTACACTAGGATTATGGTGAATAGCATTGATAGCGGTATACCAAAGTTGGATGGGCCCGAGCAAGCAAAGGCCTATGCCACATTAATGAAACGGACTGAACAACTTAGTAACTTCTGCATTCGTTTTCGTAGCTGTACGCCGATCGAAGCTTCGTGTCCTAATATTGGGCCTGCGGTTTTTGTTGGAAGTACTGCCTACAATTTTCTGAATATATACAGGTGTCTAGCGGTCAATAAAGAGCACATTCCAGTTCTGAGTACTAATACCGTCCTTTGCATCGAACTGCGGGATGAGGCTCTTGCTAACGTCGTGTTTGCGATACTGAGCAGCCGGCTTATGTTTTGGCTTTGGCATGTTCGGTGTGACGGATTCCATGTCCCTCAGTGGTTCATTGAGGAAATCCCTTTTGGAAGGGATATCCTGGAAAATGCTGAATGTTGTAATGAATTACGAACGGCCGGTGCTGATCTCTGGCAGAGAGTTCAAGGTGACCGAGTCGTGAGTATAAATGCCGGTAGAGTCTCATATGCATATCGCCCGCTCGCGTTTGGATCGGCCCTAGATAGCATAGACAATGCCCTAATTCAAATTGCCGGGCTGGAGGAACAATTTACGGATGTACTCCGTAGCTTTGTACGTTCTACTGTGGTAATTGACGAGACTAACGGCAAGCGCGGAAGAATGAGACAGTTTTTCAGTACTTAGTTGGGAGAAGACAATGCCGAAGCAAACAACGAAAGCCCAAAAAGAGAAAAGCAGATTATCGAAGGAAGAGTGGCGCGAATTCACAATGACGGTGTGGGATATTGCCAACACAAGGCACACGAAACATCCGGCCGTTTTCCCGGTAGAAATCCCTAAGCGTTTGGTCAAACTCTTTTCCTTTTGCGGTGAGATAATCCTTGATCCGTTTGCGGGAGTCGGGACGACAGCAAAAGCCGCGATTCCGCTTGGGCGAAAGGTCGTCTGCGTTGAACAGAATACGCGTTACCTGAAGATGATTGAGAAAGAATGTAGCGGTCTCCAGCAGCTGGAGTCTGAAAAAGATGTGTTGATGCTCATACAAGGTGATAGTCGAAAACTCGATTGCCTTGAGGATGAGTCGGTTGACCTAATCGTGACTAGTCCACCTTATTGGAACAAGGCTGATTATGGGCGGAGCCCGAATAATCTTGGAAATATCAATAACTACAAGGAATTCTTAGGGAGCATTTGTCCAGTCTTTGGTGAATGTTATCGCGTTCTACGTCCAGGCAGAAAGATATGCATAATAACGGCAAATGTGAACCAGCACACTAACCATGGTCTTCTTACATTCCCACTCGCTGCCGATTTCGTAATTCTTTTGCGTGAAACCGGTTTTGTCATGATAAACGAGATAATTTGGAATAAGAATGGTACTGGCGGGCGCTGGGGCTCGTGGGGAACACAACGCCCCATATTTGGAAGTTATCCTTACCCGCCGAACTTCCTGTTCAAGAATGTACATGAATACATTCTGATATTCGCAAAACCATCCAGGAAACGTACATGTGGCCCTAAGGTTGTGTCATACAGCACGATGATGGGGGTTGATGGATGATTCCCCGTTTGATCGTGGATGTGATTGCCTGAATCAGGAGAGGTACAGGTGGAATATAGGTTCCATTTGCAGGACCCGACTGATCCAAAGACCGTTTATCTTTACGAGGCGATCATTGAGGCGGTGCAGAAGGCGAGGGTTTGGCGTTGCATTTTTGCGTTTGTAACGCTGGAAGGTGTAAACTCACTGCTGGGTGATCCAGTAGTGAGGAAATATCTGGATAAGAACTCTCTGGCTCTTATTGTTGGTTTGGATGCCGTGACCACGCCACAGGCACTGGAGAGGCTTTTAGAGTTAAAAGGCGAATACGCAACCTTTGACGTCAAGGTATTCTGGAATCGCACTAAGTATGGAATATTCCACCCAAAAATCTGTCACTTTGAGACAAAAGATGAAAGGCAGATTGTTATCGTGGGGTCGGGGAATTTGACGCCTGGTGGGCTGCGCGGGAATTTCGAGGCCTATTCAGTGTTCACGTGGGGACCAGGCAGTACAGTTGATTTATCGCCATGGAACGAATTCCTCACGAGGCATGCTCCCAATCTCCAGGATATTGATGACAGGGCCCTGGAATGGGCAGCAAGAAACGTCATTAGACGGAGGCGACGGCGTCCGGACGAAGCGGAACTGGAAGAGGAATTTCCTGAAGAAGAACCGCAGGGTCCGGAAGTGACAGACCGAGTGTTGATTGCGACGATTCCTAGTGCGGGTGGGAGATGGCACCAAGCCCATTTTAACAGAGGCGTGATTGAGGAGTTCTTCCACGTGTCGCCGAATTCTGCCCAAAGGGTCTATCTCACCCAGGTTCGTTCTGATGGCTCTCGCGGCCCACAAGAGACCAGACCCTGCGTCTACAGTCGTAGCAATAAGAACCTGAAGATTGAGTTGGCTGCCCGCCGTGATGATGATTACCCATCAGGGGGCCCTCCTATAGCAGTTTTTCGTGAACTCCACGTGCGAGTTTTCGAATACACAATGCTTTTTCCAGGTGAAGATGGTTACAATGAGGCCATGGCTCTTTTGGACAGATTACCGCGTGTTGGAAAAGGACTGCGTAGAGTAATCTCAGATGTCGAAACCGTCAGGCAGGTGTGGCCTGGTTTCCAACGCTTTTGAACGTACATCGATTGTTGTTATTAAGTACCCAATGATCACGCCTAATCCGTAGTATAGACTCAAGATTTTCCCTGAGAGAAGGCAGCCGAAAAAGGGATGATTGTCGCCTACATTTCGAACCGACGGGCAGCTGAGCGGATATGGTCTGTAGTAGGATGCAGGTATGCCTGCGTGGTTTCCAGATTCCGGTGGCCAACGATCTTCTGGACAGTGGGGACGTCGATGCCGAACTCGGTGAGGGCCAGGGTGATAAAGGTGTGGCGGAGGTCGTGGGGGCCTCGGAGATCGTCGATCCCAGCTCTCCCGGCACATTCGAGGAGCCAGATTCGGGCAATGTTTTCCCGAATAGGGGTGCCTTTGGCCGTGGTGAAGATCAAGTCACCGTTTTGGCGGTCGGGCTTGCGGAGTTCTTGCAGGACCTTTGCGGCTTCCGGGGTGAAGGGAACCTCGCGTTCGTAGGTCTTGGGGTCCCAGTCGGGTTTGCGTTGGATTTTGATTACCTGGCGGCGGAAATCGACGTCCTTCCAATGCAAATGCGTCAATTCGCCGATTCTAAGCCCCGTGTTGGCCAGAAAACGCCAGAGTCGGGTCTGACCTCGCCGAGTGGGCTTTTCTTGCGCTATTTCGTCTGACGCAGCCAGGAGTCTGGCATATTCGTCCCCATCCAGAATCCGACGAGGTTTGGAATCGGTAGTTTTGAGTTCCTTCAGTCCAGTCAGTGGGTTCTTGTCTGTGTGTCCCTGAGCGATGGCCCAGTTAAGCCAGGAGCGGAAAATGGAGAGTTCGACATTGATGGTTTTATAGGTCGGAGTCTTTTTAGACGGGCTTTTCTCCCGGCCATTGGGTGCGATCGGCTCAGTACGCCGCCACGATTGGTAATCCGAAAACTGGGCCTTGCTCAGTCGTCTGACGATCTGCGTGTCTTTTGATTTCTGCTCCAGAAACTGCCAAAGGTGGTTTAATGCGTTCTGATAACGCGAGTAGGTCTTTGGCTTCCGCAGGGCTTTAACATGCTCCAGGTAGGCGGAAATCGAATCCAAAATCCGGACATTCTCCGGCCGGACCAAGAAATCGAATTTCCCGCTCTGGAGTTCGGCCTCAATTTGCCGCCGAAGCTTCTGGGCCACCGTTTTTGACAGCCCGGCAGACTTTGACCGGTGCCTTCCATCCTGGTAGTAACCCACATACCATCGGACGGTCACCTTACCGGTCTTTTGGCTGACAATCTTCTTTGGATAGACGCTGGCCATTTTTTTCGCGATAGCTTCAGTTTAGCATCCCTGTTAACTCCAAAAGAGATACGATTCGCACAACCTATTGTTGGGGAAATTGTTAAAAATCAGGAGAAAGATTTAATGGAGAGGGGAGGATTCGAACCTCCGAAGGCTTCGCCGGCAGATTTACAGTCTGCTCCCTTTGGCCGCTCGGGAACCTCTCCAAGGGGCACTCTGTTATGGTATCGGCACTCGAACGATCCGGCTATCTGGTCGAATGCGCCGCAGCCGACCTCCGAGCGCAATACCGAACTTGATTACAAGCACGAAACGGACATAAAGTCAAATAAAAAAGCAGGGTGACGACCATGCGCGCGCCCCCGTGATGTGCGCCGGTCGTGACAGTGGTCTCTGGCTGGCCTGGCACGAGGGTACCGGCTCCCCGATGCGCATTAAGCTTATGTACCGACCGAGCCAGGCGTACAGGGCCTTGGCGCCCAAAGTGGCCCGGAGCTTAGAAGAAACCGGTGACGAGCTGTTGAGTTCCTACCACTTCCCGAAAAGCCAGAGGAAGTGCTTGTGAACCACCAATCCCATTGAGCGAATGAACGGGGAGTTTCGCCGGCGGACCAAGAGCCAGGGAGCATTCACCAACGAAAGCTCCGCCCTCATCCTGCTTTATGGCCTTTTTGCTTTGGGTCAGATTAACAGGCGAAGGATCCATGGATGGAGAGATATGCCGCTGGTGGCGAAACTGAATTGGAAAAAAGTGGCGTAGAAAAAAGAGAGGGGATGAGGTCGCCGGAGACTATGTCACGTAATTTCCACAAACTTCGGGACACGACCTACCTGTTTTGTAGATTTGTTCATGGCGTAGTCCTCCAGTTTTCGCCCTTTTCGGGCGGTTTCTTTCTAGCTCCCGGAAACTAGGCCATTTCCAATTTTCCACAACTATCGGGACGGCACCGAAAATTCAATGCACAACTTTTGACAATATTTCCAAGGATAGTGCTTAACTTTGCTATACGTAATCAGCACAGACCGTGTGGGAAAGAGGTTTTTATCGGTAAATCTTAAAGCTAAAGGGAGGGGAAAGATGAGAAAGCTCATTTCAACCTTAGCCGTCATCGTGTGTCTTGTCTGCTTCATGGCAAATGCCAGAGCAGCACAGATCACCATTTCAGATGATGCTTTCCTCAATATCCACGGGTATATACAGGGATGGCTGTATATGCCAATAGATCACGAGGGGAAAGATCCTGCCATCGTTACTGACTTTTACTTAAGGCGTGTTCGACTCCTGTTTGGCGGTCAGGTGATTCCGGATGTCAATTTTTTTATCGGAACCCTGAACGTAAATATGGGCAAAGACGGTGATATGAGCCCCCGCACCCTGATTGCAGGTGCATGGGTGGAATATATCATTGCTGATTATTTGAAGGTCAATGCCGGTTTGCTGAAACTGCCGTTTTCAAGAGACATGCAACAATCAGGTGGAAAACTGCACGGACTTGACTTCCATAACTCATTTCTAAAGAGGGACGGAGTAGCAATAGGTCACAGGGATATGGGAGTCATGGTAAGAGGACTACTGTCAAACAAACAAATAGATTATCGCCTCGCTGTCCTGGATGGCAAGGAGTACGCTTCGGGTGATCCCCCCACAAACGAGGACGACATGCCACGCATTGTAGGCCGCATTGGCTACAATGTCTTTGATCCAGAGCCCGGCTACTTCTGGGCAGGCACATACCTTGGCAAAAAGAAGGTCCTCTCATTTGGTGCAAGTTTTGACATCCAGCCCGGCGTAGGCGGTGATGAGGGCGATGATCTCTACTATGCCTTTGCCTTTGATGCCTTTGCCGATATTCCCATGGGGGAAAACGGCATTGTAGGTACCCTGAACGCCTACTATTTTGGCCCTGGCGGCATACTTCCCGAGGGATACGGTTTGTGGGGTGACTTTGGATACCGTATCGAGAATATAGAGCCCCTTGTTGCATTTGAATGGTATGAACCGGATGAAGGCGATAACGGCAAGCGTCAGGCAATCCTGGGCGGTTTAAACTACTGGATCCATGGACACAATGTCAACATCAAGTTTCAGTTCGGTATTGATAAACTGAACGGGGCTGATGATTGGACAAAAACTGCCATCGTCCAGAGCCAGGTGTTTTTCTAAATTGAGTCGAGAGGCATAACTACAAATAGGACAGGCACCGGTCAGGCCGGGGCTGTTCGTATTCTTTTGCGGAGAGGGAGAATTTTTCTCCGGCGGAGGGCACACCTGAAAGGGATTCCGTCTTCCCGCCGGGGTACTCCTCCGGTGGGCCGGGATGCGGTCGATGAGGTCCGGCTCGGTGATCAACGGGACGAACTGCATTGGGACGTGACATCGGAGGCAGAGGTGTTAAGGTGACAGTCACCTTAACACGGACTACTTCTGTTATTGGGGATTCGGCGAGTCCTCCCTAGCTGTGTGGTCTCAAGTATAAAGTATAGTCGTTGTAGTAAAGGAGGAATAATGCCAATCGAAGCTGATGAAGTTCTGGACTGCAAAGGACTCTCGTGCCCGATGCCCATCCTCAAACTCGCCAAGGCGATGAAGAAGCTGGAGGTGGGCAAGGTGCTGGAGTTGCAGGCCACCGACCCCGGATCGAAGACTGATGTACCGGTATGGTGTGAGAAGACCGGGCAGGAGCTCAAGGATACCGAGGAGGAAAAGGGGGTTTTCAAGTATTTCATCCTCAAGGCAAAGTAGATGGATTAGGAAACTGGGTTTCGATGCTTTGATAGATGTTGTGAAATATTCTTCTCAAGATCAAGGTAACGAGTCTCGAGTCCCTACCTGTGATTGTTGCCGTAGCCATTCGGCGGGGCCTTTTGAACGAGCCGCATATCCAAGCGAGATCTTGGGAAGAGCGTTGGAGGTTTTAATTTTCATTTTCCGGGAAAGGAGAGTGCCATGGCGGAATCCCAAAAAGGAATTCTGCGAGGGCTGTGGGATACTTTCTTCTCGAAATCGTGGCCGATGTGGGTGGGCGGGATCCTGCTCGCCGTTGGCAACATCTGCCTGTTCTTGGTCTTGAAGCCCTGGGGCGCCAGCGGTGGCATCGCTAACTGGGGCAAGAACATTTTCAACTCGCTGGGCATCGTCCAGTTTGCCAGCGAGACTGTGCCGCTGCCGACGGTCAGCGCGTTTCCTTACTCGATACTGTGCCTGATGTTGCTGCTCGGCGCGTTCTCGGCAGCCTTGATGGGCAAGGAGTTCGCTCTCAGAATCCCGCCGGTCGGGGAGCTGATAAAAGGACTTATCGGCGGACTGCTGATGGGTATCGGTGCCGTCATCGGCAAATCCTGCACCATCGGGGGATTCTTCAGCGGCTGGCCCGCTCTTTCCCTCGGCGCGATCATCTTCACGGTTGGTCTGGTAATTGGCGTTTTTATCGCCATCCGATACCTGATATTTGAAATGGAGAAGTTCCCGAAGATAAGCAGCGGGAAAACGGCGTCAATGATGTCGGCCTCAAGCAAGAAGCCGTCGATGCAGCCCGTGGTGGGCGTAATTGCCCTGATTGCGGCTATCGGGATCGCCTTCATTTACAATGGTGACAGCAATAAGATCCTGGTCATGTACACACTGATCGGGTTCTTCTTCGGCTTCGTCTGCCAGCGGTCGCGTTTCTGCCTGGTAAGGGCGTTGCGCGAGCCGTTTATGACCGGCGAGTCCTCCCCGGCCATCGCCGCAATGGTGGGCATCACAGTCAGCATGTTCGGTTTCGCCATCATTAAATTCATGAGCGCCGGCACCGAAGCCTCCAAGGAAATGATATGGGTCTGGCCGCACTTCTGGCTGCCGGCGCTCATCGGCGGGATCGTCTTCGGTCTCGGCATGACCATGGCAGGCGGATGCACCGTCGGGTCTATCTGGCGAGCAGGCGAAGGCCACATCAAGCTCTGGGTCTCCGTAGTCGGCATGATCATCGCCCTACCGCTCGCCGGCAAGTACATTGCGACCCCTCTGTTCTACAAGGGTGATCCGATAGGTTCCGCCGCGGTGTTTTCGGGGATGGCGAATCAATTCTATCTCCCCGGCAGGGTCGGCTACGGCGTCTCGGTGCTGATATTCCTGATGATCATTCTCCTCTGGTACATGTTTGTGAAATGGAACGAACGGACGAGTAAATTCTCAGCCTTATAATTTCTCCTGTGAAAAACCGGGAGGGATCGAATGCAATAGCCGCCGAAGGCGACTCCGGCGGTTTTTTTTGCCCTGAGAAAATGTCGCGTGATAATTCACCAATGTATCATTCTTGCGCCGCGCTGGAGGTCCGCCGGATGACGGCCGGCGGCGCGTCATCAATCTCTTTCATACGCTGCTCCGGCCACGGGATGTGCCGGTCGATATCCGACCGCACGGCGGCGCATGCCGCGTCCAGGGTTAACTTCAGTCGCCCTACAGGCTCCTTCCGTTCACCCCGGGAATGGATAAGAGAACGGGAATTTTAATTGTCGTTAGAGAGAAAAAACCTTTGACATTGGACAGACAAAATTCACTCAAAGTACCTTGCGCGCGTGAAAAGTGTCTGTTAACTTTCAGCGAGCAGTCCTCTATTGTGTTTGATGACAGACAGTCAAGAGGAGAGCGACAATGGCGAAGAAAATGGTGACTTTCTGCGGATCGGACGAACCCCAGAAGGCATTTCCGCCGTTCATGCTGGGGGTGGGCGCCCTGGCTATGGATATGGAGGTGATGTTCTTTTTTACCATGAACGGCCTGAACATCGTACGCAAGGGCGGTGCCGAGAAGATCATACTGAACAACGCACCCAAGTCCCTGCCAGAGTTTATCAAGATTCTCCAGGAAGGCGATGCCATGATGGTTGCCTACTCGGCGGCCTTCCCCATCGTGGGCTGCAAGGAAGAGGATCTGATTGAGGGTGTCGAGTGCGGAGGTGTGGCTACCTTCGTGGACGAGGCGGAAGGTGCGGACATTGTACTGACTTTCTAAAGTCAAAAGGAGAGGTGGAGTCATGACAGAGGAAGAACTCAAGGCTTTGTCTGTCGACAAGGTGGTGGATGCCAGGGGCACGGCCTGCCCGGGGCCCTTGCTCGAGGCCAGGCGGGCCATCACCTCGGTGCCGATGGAGGGAGTCATGGAGTTGCTTTCCTCGGATGCGAGCACGAACAAGGACGTTCCCCGCTGGGCCAAGAAGATCGGCCACGAACACCTCGGAACGCTGGAGGAGGCCGGCTGCTGGCACATCTTTGTCAAGAGAGGGAAGTGACGATGGAGAAAGACAGCGGAGCTGCCGCGGAGCAGTTCCGCCCGAAGATTCTGGTCTTTTCGACGGTGCCCATCTCCGACATCGGGATCGATCTGGCGGGTAGCTCGCACATGCACTACCCGCCGCCCGCCATCGCCATCCCGCTTCCCTGCTGTAGCGGCATCAGGCCGGAGTGGGTCCTGTACGCACTGCAGCACGGCTTCGACGGGGTATTCGTCGCGGCCGACGGGACTGACTGTCCCTTTCGTTCCCGACTGCACGGACAGAACGGCAAAGATAGTGGAACAGTCGCAGAACTTGCTCAAGGAGCACGACATCAAGCTGGAGCGCCTGAAGATGGCGGCGATCTGCTCGGTCTGCGCCGAGTCTTACGCAAAGCACATGAACAGTTTCTTCGAGACCCTCAAGGAGCTCGGGCCAGCAAGGGGAGCAGACTGACATGGACTACGACGTGCTCGTGGTGGGGGGAGGAATCGCAGGCATGGAGTCCGCGCTCACGCTCGGCGACATGGGATACTCCGTGCTCTTGGTGGAGAAGGAACCCACCATCGGCGGCAAGATGATCCTGCTGAGCAAGGTCTTTCCCACCCTGGACTGCGCAAGCTGCATCGCCACTCCCAAGATGGCCGCCACCTACCATCATCCCCAGGTGACCACGCTGGCCTACACGGAGGTGGACGAAATCCTCAGGACCCCCCGGGGCACGTTTCAAGTAAGTCTCAACAGGAAGTCCACATATACCGACTTCAACAAGTGCACCGGCTGCCAGAAGTGCGAGCTTGCCTGCACGGTCGCGGTGCCGGACCAGTTCAATTTCGATCTGGTGGCCCGACGGGCGGCGTACATTCCCTTTGCCCAGGCCGTTCCCAAGAAGGCCTTGATCGAGAAGCACGGCTCGTCGCCATGCAGTTTCGCATGCCCGGCGGATATGAAGCCTCATGGGTATGTCTCTCTCATCCGAAGTGGTCTCTTCGAAGGGGCAATGGAGCATATTCTGAAAGTCACTTCAATCCCGGGGAGCCTGGGGCGCACTTGCCCCGCGCCGTGCGAGAAGGAATGCGCACGAGGGGATCTTGAAGGTACCGTTCCGATAAGGAAGCTCAAGCGATTCGCCTCAGACTACTACTACGACAAGTATCCTCAGCCCAAGTACGGCCCCCCTGAGGAGAAACTCGACAAGAAGGTGGCGGTGGTGGGCAGTGGTCCCGCAGGGCTGACCGCGGCATACCATCTGGCCAAAAGCGGCTATCAGGTGACCATATTTGACGCCGAAGGTAAGCCGGGTGGCATGTTGCAACTCGCCATTCCATCGTATCGACTTCCAAAAGAGGTCGTGGACCGCGACATCAAGAACGTGACCGCCCTCGGCGTGGAGATAAAGACCGGCCACCGCGTGGAGAGCCTTGCCCGGCTCAAAGAAGAGGGGTTTGATGCGGTATTTGTGGCTTGCGGGGCGATGCAGGACAGCAAGATGGAGATCGAGGGAGAGAACTTGCCGGGGGTGGTGGGTGCCCTCGAATTTCTCAAGGGCGTCAACAGTGGAAACGAAGTTGATCTCACCGATAAGACCGTAATTGTAGTCGGGGGGGGAATATTGCCATCGACTCAGCCAGGGTGGCCCGTCGCCTGGGGGCGAAGAAGGTCTACATCCAGTATCGACGGAGCCGGGCTGAGATGCCCGCCTTCGAGGAGGAGATCGAGGATACGATCGAGGAGGGTATCGAGTTCCAGTATCTCAAGGCGCCGGTACGATTCATCGGAGAAGACGGCAAGCTGGCGCAGGTGGAGTCCATCGACATGGAGCTCGGCGAGCCGGATAAAAGCGGCCGGAGGAGGCCTGTCCCCGTAGAGGGATCCGAGAGCCGTATGGCAGTGGATCTCTCAATCACCGCTATCGGCCAGTGGCCAGACCTCGCTGCTTTCACCGAAAAGGACAGGCCGAAGCTAACGCGTTGGAACACACTGGTGGTTGACTCGACCACGCTCGAGACGAGCATACCCGGCGTATTCGCCGGCGGTGACGTAGTCTCCGGGCCAGTTAAGAAGGACGTTACGATCCACGATTCCTGCGTGTACGCGCGCCACGAAGGTATTGTCGAAGAGCCGAGGGAGCTGCTGAGGCGGGCGGGCTACACGATACATGAGCCGAAGGACACAAAGGACCTGACGCATTGCTGCGGAGGTCCCATCGAGTCGATCTTCCCCAAGATGGCCCATCAAATCGGCGGGAAGAGGGTACAGCAGCTCAAGAATGCCAATGGGCAAGGCGTGGCCACTATGTGTCCGATCTGCATGGCCACCCTGCAGAAGGCCTCCAATGGAAAGCTAGAGATAGACGACATCTCGGGCTTCCTGGTGAAGGCTTACTGCTCCGGGGAAGACGACGAGCGCAGTGAACCATGACATACGCGACACCTGCCCGGTGATCGGAGAGCTGAAGAATAAGATGGCAGTAGGCATCATCGGGTTGGTGGGTTGATCGATGAGGATGGATGAGACCTTGTTAGATGAAGAAAAGTCGCTAGACGAGACCTGTACCCAGATGATCAGCGCCATGACCGATGCGGTGATCCTGGTCAACATGGACGGGGTGATCACCCGGGCAAACCGGGCGACGATATCCGTCCTTGGTTACAGCAAGGAGGAGATCCTCGATCACCCGTTTCACAAGTTCCTAAGAACCTCGCAGGATAGACAGGTCGAACTGCCCCCGAGCGAGAGGATAGAGAAGCACCTCATCGACGAGGTCCTGTCCAACATCGAGTGCTTCATGTTCCCCAAAGAGGGGGAGCCGGTGCCCATCTCGCTGAGGAGCTCCTCTGTGCTAGACGATTCCGGCAACGTTACCGGGATCGTGCTGGTGGCCCGCGATCTCAGACCGACGAAGAAGCTGATTGCCAAGGCAGCGTTGGCCGAGGCGGAACGGCACAAGCGCGAGGAGCTGCAACAGGCCTATGACGAGCTCAAGCGGTTGCAGGAGCAGCTGATCCAGAGCGAGAAGATGGCCTCCCTCGGCCAGATCGCCGCCGGTGTGGCCCACGAGATCAATAATCCAATCAGCGGCATCATGGTCTACTTGCACACGCTTATAAGGGATCTCGAGAACAACCGGCTCGACGGCAAGCAGGCCTTGAAATTTCTCACCGACTCCAAGTACGAGCTTACCCGATGCTCCAAAATCATCAAGAGCCTGCTGGATTTCTCCCGCCGGTCCCACCCGAAGCTCGCACCGGTGGATCTCCGCAGCATTCTGAACGAGACCTTCAACATACTGGCTCACAAGGCAAAGCTACAGGACATCAAGGTGGTCCAGCATATTGACCCCGGACTTCCCCATATCCAGGCGGACGCGGACCAGCTGAAACAGGTCTTCTTCAATCTCATTCTCAACGCGATCCAGGTCATGCCCCAGGGAGGCCGGCTGACCATCCACGCCGCGCTGGTCGATGACGTGGAGGGCCTGACCAATTGCACCAAGACCGTACGGGTCGACGTCGAGGATACGGGCTGTGGGATTGCCGAGGAGAACATCGGTAAAATATTCACTCCCTTCTTCACGACCAAGGAAAAGGGGGAAGGGGTCGGGCTCGGCCTGGCCGTGGCATACGGGATCGTCAAGCGCCACGGAGGCGACGTCCGCGTAGTGAGCTCCAGGGGAAAGGGAACGGTATTCAGCGTCTTTCTGGGGCACCAAAAGGAGCGGGAAAAGGGGAACGGCAGGAAAAGTGCCTGATGAGACCAGTGGTGCGGATCATGGTAGTGGACGACGAGAAGATCGTCCGCGAATCCCTCTCGGTGTGGCTTCAGAAGTCCGGTTACAAAGCCGTGCCGGTGGAAGGCGGCGAGAAGGCGCTGGAGCTCCTGGATCGCGAGGAGTGGAGTATCCTGCTCGTGGATCTGAAAATGCCCCACATTGACGGGATCCAGGTGCTCCGCAAGGCGCTGGACGCCAAACCGGGCATCCCGATCATCATCTTTACGGCTTACGCCACGGTGGAGACAGCGGTGGAGGCGATGAAGTCCGGCGCCTACGACTACCTGGTCAAGCCGATCGATCCCGACGTGCTGGCCATGAAGGTGCAGAAGATCGTCGAGAAACAGAATCTTGTAGATGAAAACATCGCGTTGCGCAAGAAGATCGATGCCATCTACCAGTTCGACGAGATCATAGGTAACAGCAAATCTATGCAGGAGGTGCTCGAGCTAGTTGGCTCGGTGGCCGCCAGCAGTGCGACGGTCTTCATCACCGGCGAGAGCGGAACCGGCAAGGAGCTGATCGCCCTAGCCATCCACAGGAACAGCGAGCGCCGCTACAAGCCGTTCGTGGCGGTCTCCATCGGGGCGTTGCCCGTGACCCTGGTGGAGAGCGAACTGTTCGGACACGAGAAGGGCGCCTTCACCGGGGCCAACCACACACACATGGGCAAGTTCGAGCTCACAGACAGCGGCACGCTGTTTCTAGATGAGGTCGGCGAAATGGACCCCAAGGTACAGGTTGATCTACTGCGAGTGCTGGAGGAGAAGGCCTGCTACCGGCTGGGCGGCAACCGAAAGATACCCACCGATGTGAGGGTGATCTCCGCGACGAACAAGGATCTGAAGAAGAACATCGAGGAGGGCACCTTCCGCGAAGACCTCTACTACCGCCTCAACGTAGTCGAAATCCACCTGCCGCCGCTGAGGGACAGAGGAGATGACGTCCTCCTTCTAGCCGAGTATTTCCTGAAAAAGTTCTGCATAAAGATTAACAGAAAGAAGAAGGGATTCTCCCCCAAGGTAATCAAGATATTCTTGAAGTACAAGTGGCCGGGCAACATCCGTGAACTCGAGAATGCCATCGAGAGGGCCGTGGTGGTGGGCAAAGGACCACAAGTGGAACTGCAGGATCTGCCCTTCGGCGGTGGTCAGGGGCACGCCGAAGAGAAATCGGCGACAAGCCTGAGGGATATGGAGAAGCAGCACATTCTGCACGTGCTGAGCGAGACTGGCTGGAATGTCACCCGATCCGCCCAACTGCTGGAGATCGACCGAGCCACGCTATATAACAAGATTAGGAATTACGATCTGACCAGGCCCAAGGACCGAAGCTGATATAGCCCGGGGCTACGGATGCCACCGTGCGAACCTCCAGGCAAGCTCTGCATCGTCTCCCTGGGTAACACTCCCGACGATGTGGAGGAGAGGGCTTGCTTAGCTGTTCGATCCCGCTTCGAGTTCACCTGCGAGATCCACTCCCCCGAGCCGCGGCCCGACTTCGCCCTGGATGCCTCGCGGGATCAGTACAACTCCCTGGAAATCCTGGACTGGCTGGAGCGCAGGTTTCCCCCGCCCGATGAGTGGGTCCTCGGTATCACCCATGTCGACCTGGCCATTCCGGTACTGACCTTTGTATTCGGGGAGGCAAGGCTCGGTGGCCGCAGTGCCGTGATCTCCACCATCCGCCTCTGCGAGGAATTTCATGGACGCCCGGCCGATAGGACGGTGCTCCTGTCACGGGCGGAGAAGGGGGCCATCCACGAGGTGGGGCGCATGCTGGGCTTGACCCACTGCCTGGATCGTAACTGCGTGATGTATCCCTCCAACAACTTGGCCCATACCGACGTGAAGTCGACAATGCTCTGTCCCGAATGCCACTCCTGTCTACCTCGCTGGTGCAAGGCATAGCCATCCGCTCAGGGTCGCCCCCCTTTTTGAAAACCGCGACAGTGCCGTAGAGTATCTCGACAGTCGCAAGTATCTCCTTGTTTTTCAAGCACTTGTGGCTTGGTAGGCAGTGGCCTCGCTGTCTGATACCGTCGTGATTTTCAACGATCCATCCCTGGCTGCAAAGCCATCCAGTCGGGGGGTTTGCTCTATTCCTCAGCCACTGAGGCACTTACACCACCGTGGCATGCCTGTTGCGTAACTCGATCGACGGTGAACACAGGAAGGGGGAAAAGATGATGCCGGTGAACATAAAGATCGACGGACACGAGGTTAGGGCAGAGGATCGGGAGCCCATTCTAAAGCCCATCCGGGATCTGGGCATCGAGGTTCCCACTTTGTGCCACATGGACGGCCTGGAGCCCTACGGGGTGTGCCGTCTGTGCATCGTGGAGGTGCGCCGCGGCAAGGGCACCAGGTTGGTGACATCCTGCAACTTTCCCGCCGGTGAAGGCCTCGAGGTCCGGACCAACACCGACGAAGTGCTCCAGAATCGGGCGCTGATGGCCGAGCTTCTCCTGGCCAGGTGTCCCGAGATCAAGAAGGTACAGGAGATCGCGGCTTCGCTGGGCGTGGAGAAGTCACGTTTCAAGACCGTCGGCCAGCCGAGCGACTGCGTGCTGTGCGGGTTGTGCGTTCGCGTATGCGACGAGATCGTGGGCGCATCGGCGCTGGGCTTTATCGGTCGCGGCAACCAGCGGGTGGTTGGGACTCCTTGGTATGTGGATCCCGATTCTTGCATCGCTTGCGGCGCCTGTACTTACGTGTGCCCAACTAGAGCCATGCAGATGGAAGCGGAGACCAGGGAACGGTGGCGGAAGGAGCTCGGGACCGACCAGCGGCTCTGCCGGTACGCTCGCATGGGACTGGTCTCCTTCAAGGTATGCCCCAACAACTTCGACTGCGCCGCCTGCGAGGTGGACCAGCGCCTCTTCGACGAGTTCGGGACAAATCCCATCCTGGCCTTGGCGCCCGGTCTGCGGCGGCAGCCCAAGCATGTAGGCCATTTCGCCCTGATTGAGGACCGCTTTTACTTCCAAGGTCACACCTGGGTGAAACTCTTGAGGGAACGCGCACGCGTGGGCCTGGACGACTTCGCCCAGAGAATCATCGGAGACATCGCCGAGGTGGCGCTCAGAGCTGGGCCGGGCGATGTGGTGCGCCGTGGAGACCCGGCCCTGAACGTGTCCAACAACGGGCACCGCGCCACCATGCTCTTCCCGTTATCGGGCAGGATCATCCAGATCAACCCCGCCCTGGACGGTGATCCGTCGCTGATCAACGAGGACTGCTACCACCGGGGTTGGCTCTACATCATGGAGCCGATGGACCCTTATAAGGATCCGCGTAGTCTCATCGGCCCGGATGAGGTCAGCCAATGGACCCAGGTCGAGTCGGACCGCCTGCTCCGCACCCTGACCGAGTGCGGAAGCGCCGCGTTGTCCGACGGCGGTGAGCTGCTGCATAACTTCTCCAGGAATCTCAAAGAGAAAGACTGGAACCGCCTCGCCGGGATGTTCTTCTCGGGTGCCGAGTCAAGCCAGGTGGACTAGGAGGTGGATCATGTCTGGTAAACGAACGAGGAAGTCGAAACTGATACCCACATCGGCCGGGCAGTGCGTGTGGGTAGATGCAGGGGTCATTTCCTATCGGCTCTGCACGCTGAACTACGAGTGCGAGCGCTGCTCCCTGCACCATGCCCTGATCGACGGACCGGTGCCGGTCCCACCGGATGCTCCACCTTCCCCGAATCGTGCGGAGGTCGAGAAGCAACGCGCCGAGTTCGAAGAGTTCTTCAAGAAATTGCCCGCCTCTGTGCGCAAATGTCACTACATGTTGACAGGGGAAGTTTCCTACAAGCTGTGTATCAACGCCTTCAACTGCGCTAATTGCTCTTTTCAGCAGATGATCGAAGATTCGGCCGAGGCGGACACGGGCTGGGACCTTCCCATTGATGATTCGCGCTCGATCGAGGGCTTCCGTCTTCCCCAGGGGATGCACCATCACAGAGGCCACACCTGGGTTCGCGTGGAACGCGACGGCGACGTCCGCGTGGGCCTGGACGACTTTGGGCAGTGGCTACTGGGCTCCGTCCAGGGCGTGCGGCTGCCAGGCCCCGGCGAGACCGTTTTCGAGGGTGCACCGGCCTGCGAGATCCACCTCGATACTGGGCAGATCGGTCCCTTGGCGCCGGTATCCGGACGGGTCATAGCAATAAACGAGAGGCTACTGGAGCAGCCGGGGCTGGTGAACGAGTCGCCATACACCAACGGGTGGCTCCTTATGGTGAAGCCCTTCGATCTACCGTCCGAGCTGGTGAACCTCCTGTACGGAGGAAGGGCCAGAAGATGGATCGAGCAGGAAATTGAACGGGTCAGGGAGAAGATCAATGGGAACGGTAGACAGGGGAACATCCGTGAACTGGAGAAGGATACTGCCTGGCGGGATAATCTGATAGATGAGATAGCTGGTGAGTTCCTGCTGGCGAAGCTGAAGAAGGTAGCATGAAGGGATATCCCCAAGAAGAGAAAGAGAGAGTTAGATGGAAGTACAGGAAGCCAAACTGGACGACATATTGACCCACTGGAAGCGTGACAAGAGCAATCTGATCGAGATGCTTCAGGATGTTCAGGAGCACTACCGCCACATCCCGCCACAGGCTGCCAGCACACTTGCCGAGGAGCTGGATGTGCCCCTGAGCCGCGTTTTCCATATCGCCACTTTCTACAAGGGGTTCACCTTGGAACCGCGCGGAAAGTATCCCGTCTGCGTATGCACTGGCACGGCCTGCCACGTAAAGGGTGGGACGCGCAACCTCGACAATATCATGCGCGATATGGGTGTGAAGAAGGAAGGCCGGGCGACCGAGGATCAGCTCTTCAGTGTGGAATCGGTGCGCTGTGTGGGATGCTGTGGACTGGCACCGGTGGTGACCGTTGACGGAGAGGTATACCGCAACACCTCCTCAGTGAAAATGAAAAAAATCCTGGACAAGCTACGAAAAAAAGAACAGGCACGATAACATCTTTTATGGAGGCAGTTGATGCCTAAACTGAAAATCGAAGACCTCGACAAGATCGTGGAGCAGCAGAAGAAAACCACGTCCCTGAGGGATGGGGCCGGCCGGGTCAAAATTACGGTGCACATGGGTACCTGCGGAATCTCGGCCGGTGGACGGAAAATAATGGCTGAGGTCATGCGCTGTGTAGAGGAGGCAGGTGCCAACGATATCATCGTCACCACCTCCGGCTGTGCAGGCTTTTGCAGCCGCGAGCCAATGATAACTGTTGAGGTAATCGAGCAAGCCCCTGTAAAGTACGTGGATCTTGACAAGAAGAAGGTGAAAGAGATTTTCGAAGAGCATGTTATGAAGGGAAACATCGTCGAAGATTATGCCCTGGTAGTAGGAGGGGAGCAGATGTTATGAGTACGGCACCGAACGAGAATATAGATGGAAAGTCATCTGTCGGGGAGGAGCTGGGCGGCTACCGCATGCATCTTATGCTCTGTGCTGGAACCGGTTGTGTCTCAGGTGGTTCCTACAAGATCAAAGACGCCTTGGAGCACGAGCTGGCGAAGTATAACCTCAACGACGAAGTGGCCGTCGTCATGACCGGATGCAACGGCTTCTGCGCCCAGGGACCGGTCATGGTAGTCCGGCCGGACGAAATCTTCTACCAACGTCTCGGCGAGAAGGACATCCCCCACCTGGTCGAAGAGCATATGCTCAAGGGCCGGCCGGTCAAGAAGCTCATGTACACGCCACCGGCCGAGAAGACTGCCGTGCCCAAGATGAGCGAGATCGGGTTTTTCAAAAAGCAGCGACTTCTTGTGCTTCGCAACCGCGGCCTAATTGACCCGGAGGTGATCGAGGAGTACATTGCCAGGGATGGTTACAAGGCCCTGGCTAAGGTACTCACTGAGATGAAACCCGAGGAAGTCGTCCAGGAGATGATTGCTTCCGGACTTCGCGGGCGCGGAGGTGGGGGGTTCCCCACCGGTATCAAGTGGAAGGCCTGCCGCGAGGCGCCCGGAGAGCCCAAGTACGTCGTCTGCAATGCGGACGAAGGTGATCCCGGCGCTTACATGGACCGCAGCGTCATCGAGGGGGATCCTCACTCCGTGCTGGAGGGCATGGTCATCGCCGCCTATGCCATCGGATCCTGCAAGGGATATATTTACATCCGTCATGAGTACCCCCTGGCCCTCGAGCGTCTGAAAAAGGCCATCGCCAACGCGCACGAGTACGGCCTTCTGGGTAAGAACATCTTCGACCGGGGCTTCGACTTCGACGTCACCATTCACCAGGGGGCGGGTGCCTTCGTATGCGGCGAGGAGACGGGCCTGATAGCCTCGCTAGAAGGACGGGTGGGTGAGCCGCGACCCAAATACGTGTTTCCGGCCGAAAAGGGCCTGTACGGCAAGCCCACGGTCATCAACAACGTGGAAACCTATGTCAACGTGCCCGCCATCATCCAGCGCGGCTCCCAATGGTTTACCACTATCGGGACCGGTGACGTGACCGACAACCCCTGGGGCGGCAGCAAGGGCACCAAGGTCTTCTCACTGGTGGGCAAGGTCCACAACACCGGCCTGGTAGAGGTCCCCATGGGGATCACTCTGCGGGAGATCATCTTCGACATCGGCGGTGGGATTCCCAACGGCAAGAAGTTCAAGGCGGTGCAGACCGGCGGGCCCTCGGGAGGAGTGATTCCGGAAAGCCTGCTCGACCTGCCGGTGGACTTCGACCAACTCATCAGGGTGGGCTCGATGATGGGCTCGGGCGGCATGATCGTAATGGACGAAGACGTCTGCATGGTGGACATAGCCCGCTACTTCATCGACTTCCTCTCCGGCGAGTCCTGCGGCAAGTGCGTCCCTTGCCGCGAGGGGCTAACACAGATGAGCGCCATGCTGAACGATATCTGCGAGGGGAAAGCCGATGAGGGCACGGTGGACCTCCTGGAGGAGCTGGCCTCCACTATGAAGGACTGCTCCTTATGTGCCTTGGGCGGTACCGCGCCAAATCCCGTACTGAGTACTCTGCGCTATTTCAGGGGAG